>Ga0136643_10002992_pt1 | contig 22455 bp, 10 predicted proteins | sample TergutLab28metaG_FD_96883 | JGI IMG/M metagenome (GOLD analysis project Ga0136643, IMG submission 96883) | Labiotermes labralis P1 segment gut microbial communities from Petit-Saut dam, French Guiana - Lab288 P1 (version 3) (version 3) | ecosystem: Host-associated > Arthropoda: Insects >... | reverse complement strand
CCAAATATTTAAACTCTTCCACCCTCTCGAAGGTACTATTATCAATCCTCACACTGTGATTTTTTCCTGCATTCTGATCTCGAGACATGACCATGTACTTAGTTTTATCAGCACTTACTTCCAGTCCAATCTCCCTAGCAGCAGCTACTAAAGCTTCTGCGTTTTCCTGTAAAGTATGTGTACCTCCTTCCAGTATATTAACATCATCGGCATAAGCCAGAAGCTGATGTGTACCATTTAGTTTCAAGCCATCCCTGTTTACCTGAACCCTCCTAATGGCGTACTCTAAAGCAAAATTGAAAAGCGGTGGTGATAGAGCGTCTCCTTGTCTCAGACCGTTGCTAATAGGGAACCTGTCAGATACATTCTTGCCTACCCGGACTCTGCTATATGTTTCAGTCAGACTTATCTTTATTAATATATCTCTTATATCAATCTTTAACTAAAACAGATACTCCTCGCTTTGCTCTTTTTTCTTTTGAAACTCCACTATAGAAGTGTAAATAAGGTCCTAGTATTTCTACTCGATTTCCTTTTTTCTTCGTTTCTGTTAATGTCGTGTTTTAGTTCTTCCAAACCCTTTATAATTTCCCATGTTTTATTTCTTATTCCTTCTACATTCAGCGTGCCTACTCGTATGGTCCTATTACGTAACTTATGTCGTCGTAGGTTGCATCTATCCAGAGCATTTCCAATGGGCTTTTTAGCAATTTTCTTTTTTCAGATGAGCAGGGGGCTGACCTGCAGCATCAACCCCCAATCTGGAGGACCAGGTGATTTTTTTTATCAAGGTGTTCTTCCTCTAGCCCTTGATACGCCAATATCAAACTGCAAGACAGCAGTGCTAGTTTCGGTCCGCCCCGGATATTTTATTTCCCCGGTACCCGCCATATCTGGTGAACATTCCCCTATCCACCACCCGGGGAGGCGCGCGATGTAAGACTAGCAGCTCCTCACGGGATGACCGATAATATCACCTCCCAAATTATTGTAGCCTTTCCTGCTGAATTACCCTGTATAAGGTAACTGGTAATTAAACAAACGTTGCTCAAGACGTTAAATACAGTTATCTGTAAAATGTGTGCAACGTTAAATTGGACTATTGCTGATGCGGCGAATATTTATCGAAGCAAGGTGGAAGTAATTTCTGACACTGTACGTATGTTGACAGTTCCTTAAGAACGGTATCTGCACCTTATAGGAACGGATTATTGCATTCTTTTACTTTTGTTAATTCTTAATAAAATATATATCTGCAATGTGGAAGCAACGCAATGGTGCAAGTCACATAAGTAAATCGTCGTTAACAAAGTAGGAATAAATAAATAGTTCGTACTACCAACTCATAGTAAGTTGGCACAGTACAGTCATTTGAAAGGTAGTGAGAATTGCTACGTCTGTTACATTCGTTGGCGATTTTAATATTAAGTCATATAAATGGCGATAGGGCATAACAACCAAAGGGCAAGCATTGAAGGTTGTAAAAGTAAAGGCGCCTTCATTCCTTCAGAGAGATGTCCTGCATACTTGTGTTACGTAAATAGCTGAGGATGAAATTTGGTTGACGTGAAGACATAGTACGTCTCCCTGCAAGATTTGTGTGCAGCAGATTAACACCATCGGCATTGTTGTTTGTAAAATCGCACTTGAAACATACGTATTTTCTCACCGAACTTTGTAAAGCATTACTTACATACACTCCTGCTTCGTATTTGGCAGGTCTTTTCTTCAATTCTTGGCCCATAGACTGGCTGTCCTGAACCATTTCTTTGTTTTCTGGAGTTCCGTACGCAAATACTGGGACTGCATCTCAAAGTACGCAACGGTCACTTCATCCACATCCTTTACCAACTGATTTTCAACTCGTTTTAATTCTCCGACTGTATAATCTAATCTATACTGGCACAGCAGTTACATAAGACAGAAATAAGTAACAAAACTGTATGCATTGTTATACTCTAGTCTTAGCTATTAATAAGAGGTAATCTAGCTCAGCGTTAATTTTGCCCCAGCACAGACAGACAAGTTAGGGGAGGTTTTATAGATCTTTGTACCACGTAATGTATTTCATAAGGAGACTATAGTTTCTGTATCACGTGTCCGTGTTTTTTACTTCTGAAACAGATGACCATTTTTTGTGCTGATTTGGAGTTCGCGGCTTATCGTCAGTGCCCGTTTCGTGTTTGCTCTTCTTGTTAAGGTACTACAGAAAACTGACTTTTTATAGATCGCGTGGAGTCCCATCAGAATTTAACGTATGAAAAAGGAGCAGCAAAGTGGACAGTACAGTGTCTGGGCTACGGGCTGGAAGATCCGGGTTTCGAGTCCTGGCAGGGTTAAAATGTCCAGCCCTGTTCTGGTGTCCACCCAACCGCCTATTCAGTGTGTAATGTGGGCTGTTTCCCCAATCGGGGAATTTCTGTGAGGATTAAGGTAACTGTTCACCTGCTTCATATGCTTCCAAAACGGTCCTTGATTAAGTGCGTGTGTAACTTTACCTGTACGTAGTCATATCCGTGAGAGTCGTCTTTATGCAGGCAAATGGTGAGTCTGTTCCATGTGGCGTCTGTAATTGCTATTGTTAACGTGATTCCAAACAATTATTCTCATATTGTTAGTGTGAAAACCAGTAAGTGCCTACGCCTGTCCCAGTTGTAGAACCACCTAATAAATTGTACAATACTTCCCAGTGTCCAATAGGAAACCTTAACGCTTCGCATTAAGCTGCAAACCTACGTCTTCAGTAGGCATTTTATCGTAATATATCCAGTGTTAATTCCGAATTAATCATTGAATCAACGCTCCAAGTATTGAATGAGTCGTTGAGGTTGACACTGATGATGTATCAATGTCATGTGTAAATAGAGTGGGGTCAGCTCCCCCGAGATATGTTCGTCGATTTACGTGTAACTGTGGGAGTTAACGAACACTTGCTGTGTTGTGTGAGGGGGTCATGAAAATTACCCCATGTTTTACTACTGTTCGTGTATGTAAGTGGCAGTAAAATACCACTGGATACATGTCCATAGATTCTACTTGTGTATGTTAGTGGGTTCTTGTTGAAACCCACGTATCGGACCCTGCGTGGAACACGCTTGCAACCAGCAATTAAAGGGTGTGTGCCCCAATTACTGACATAACATCTTTGTGACGATGGCATGACCAACTCACAGTTGCGTTTGCTCATAGATATCACTTATGCTAATTCTGTGTTGCAAAGGACTTGGAAAGGTGGGTGGATGTGTTTTCTACGTCGATTGCATGAAGCGCACGAAGGGAATGAAGTCGTTCCCGTCTCTTCTCTCGGGAACTACTTAGTGGGTTTGGATAATGAGTGGAACTTTGAGTCCATATTAAAGTTTGCTGCCAAATCTAATTTTATTCATTATCGGTTCAGTATTACGTGAATTTCACAAGATGCTCGTGTTGTATTTTTTAGTGTCCCAAAAAGCTATGTATGTGCCCTAAAATACAGGTTTCATAAACATGAGAAATATTTATTTTAATGATTTGACCTCGAGATATATTTAAAACGTACAAGAAACAATTTCTGACTTCATAGTGTTATACCTGCGGTATGATTACTTTTACAGTAATAATACAGATCTCTATCTGAAACCGGCGAAATCAGGGACATCCAAATAGCAGCAGAATTGTCCGTCGGCACGCCATAACGCACACGGAGGGTGGAGGTGTAGTTCCATTCTTAACCTCCGCACTAGATTGTTGACTTCCAGGTCGCATTGCTCCCATGGGAAGAGCCTCCAGTACCCATTTATTAAGACGCTGGATGGGCCCCAGAAAACGTCTGGACGCTTTGGAGAAGAGGTATTTTTTTGATCGTTGCACCGTGCATTTTGAAATCTACGTAGTACACACACCAACAAATGCACTATTTATTAACTTGTTTAAAAGTTTTAAATTTACATCAAAATACACAATAATATCGCTCCTACCTGTTTCGATCTTTAATTACCATCACCAGGAAGCGTTATCTGTACCTAACTAAAGTTATATTTGTGTTAAAACACTCGGTAAAATTACGTCGTTATATAAATTAGGTGATGTGGCAGCATGTCCTAGAGCGGCATGTGTGTTGTGTGCTGTGCAGAGTGAGACTCACTCTGCACTGCACACAACACACATCGAATCACTGTTCCTCGGATGTCTAGACCATGGCCTAGTCACTATACTGACTGCGCTTTCCCGGTTTAAAGACCCGGTCATTGAGGTATCAAATATAGTATTTGAGGCACCTTTTATTATATTTGATTTCATTTGGTATTATATTTGAAAATATGTGTACTATGTTGGAGTACAACTTCCCAGTTTTACTCTTTGTTTGTGTGTGTATGTGTGCGTGTGTGTGTGTAGTGTAGTGTACTGTAGTATTTCAGGGGGAAGAAAGTTCTTTAGGGAAAATTACATCCATACAACCAAAAACAACTTTATCCGAATTTGAACCATCACAGAGATAATGGCGGGAAAAATTTTAAAATATGGGAGCTCCTAGGCATACTTTTTTAAATAAATACATATTAAAACCTGGTCGAATTTGTGGTTGCTGTAAAGTTAACACTGGTACTTAACATCTCATTAACATCTGGGTGAAATACAGACATTCGTTTTGTAAGAAGACTCACAGCAGTTTTATAAACATTGTCCGTAGGATTTCAGGTACTTTACACAGCACACGTGCCCCCGTGTGACTTGGCTATCGGCTGAAGAACAGACGTGCACAGGGTATGGATAGTGTATTGCGCTAAACAGGTACAGAATGTGGAACCGCAAGAAGACCACATTATACTCGCAGCATTATCTCCACAACTCTTCAAATTTGGTTGCTTGTTTTTGGTTACATCTGTGTAAATTAACCCAAGGAACGTTCTTTAGAAGTACGGCAGATTCCTCCTTAAACACTCTGTGTATAAGTATATACACCTCCGCACTTATTTAAAAAGAGGATGGGGTTTCTCACTTTATATGAGATAAGTGTAGGCCAACAAAATTACATTTTTTTTTTCTGACTGGTTTACTTAATAACGTGGTTGGGTAAATGTAAATATACAACGATGTGTCAGTCAAACACAACAAAACGGGGAGAAAAAAGTTTTGTTGTGTTTGACTGATACATCATTGTATATTTATATATGTGTTAAACACTTCGGGATAGCAAACATTAAAAATTGGTAAATGTAAGTCAGTCGCCTGCCCAAGGGAGCGAGAATAGTGGTGGTAACATGATGGATAAGCTGTTGCGTAATGTAGAGTCCATTTGTGTTTGACTTCTCACTCTAAATGAATTTATCTTCCATACTAAAGAAAGCATAGGTATATGCATTCTGTAAATTTAAAATTGCGATTAAAATGTTCACAGTTGAAATGTGTGTATAAATTTACACGTGTCATCCAGTGAGTGCTTCCTCGCTAAATGTTGTCTAAACTTTCCTGTTCAATTGAGGTGCTGCCTGCCGTCTGTCGATTTGTCTTAACGGTGATGACAGTGTTAAAGACATTTAACTTTTGTACGCATCTGTGCTGTCAGTTGCATTAATAGCAAGGTGGTTAGTCCGTGACATTGATACCAACTGCAACTTTGGCATCCGTGCTTTTAGGCCAGGAACCTTAATACAAAGAGCATAAATTGTTAGTGGTTTCAATTTGTGTTCGATTAATTTCGTTTCATTATAATTAAAACCATGCTTAATGGAGTCTCTTGTTACCAGGTCACAGTTTAGGTCGCGGATGGAGGAGACGTCCTCGAGATATGGGGAGTAGCTATGAATATATACGTACTAAATAGGCACTCATAAACAGCCGAAATGGAGTGGTTTTCCAGCTTCATCGTTTTCCCTGGGGGTGGTGGGAAGGGGGGGGGGGTTTATGTTGCGCTAACAGTTCTTCACCGTGTAAAAACGACCATATTGCAAAATCTGACGCAGTGTTCTGGCTTTAGTGCTGGATGAGAGATGTAGATATATGAGAAATGCGCATGGGCGTCAAATCAGAAACTGAAGGGAGGTTATCGCTTGGGAAACAGAAATATAGGAGTATAAAGAGCTATGCGCTTCCGTAGACAACTTTCTTCTCCTATGTTTCTATTTCTTACATTCAAATAAGCCAGATTTGACACTGAAGCAATATATTGACAGTTTAAATAAGCTCTTACTCTAATTCTTGTCTTCAAGGCGAAGTTCATATTAATAATACTACAGGCAGGCGCACTGCAAAAGCCTGCCACGAAGTTTAAGCTCTAGCGCTGATGCTGTGGTCTGTGTTACAAAGTGTATCTTAATCCTTCCGGGGCTCGTTCCTGTGACCCAAATGTTGAGAGCGCGTGCGTGGAGAACAAGATGCCGGGTGTGTATTTCAGTGTTGGGATCATAACATTTTCACTTGACTGTGAGAAAGAAAATTTGTTTATTTATTAGTTTTTAAATGCGCTTTTACAACTAAATAAGATATAATATATTGTCGAATAGGAAGGAGCAAGGAAGCGGTCGTAGCCTATTTTAAGGTACTGTTATTAGACTGTCGGCCTTAAGATGAAAACCACAAATACCTGCGGGCCGAAAATCGAATTTAGATCTTCTAAAATGCAAAGCTAACAATTCAGTGACGACTCAGATTGCTTGTGTCTGTAGTATACAGTTGGAGCTCGGGCTGTTTAGCTCTTTACCCTGTAGGGTTGCCTTATGCCGTTAAGACTGAGTACCCGTGCGGATGACTGCTCTGTCTGGCTACGGGGTTCGAATTCTCTCAGCCACAAAGATTTCTCTTCGTCACTACGTCCTTGCCAGCTTTGAGGTGCTGGGGGCTATATTCCGGTGTTAAAGCTATCGTATAGTTGATCAAAACAAATGTTCTCTCTCAGTCCAAACGTTTAAAATTCGCCTTAACTTCTTGCCTCTCATACCTTCAGGGCCTCTTGGTTGTTGTGGATGGAAGAACTTTAAAATTCGCCATAAAAATGTTCGAAAAATTCGGCGCCGATATTGTTTTGGTTACTTTATTTGTGTCGCGACTCCACCGGTCTTAATTTCACAGCCCTGAATGCGCTTTGTGAAAGACAAATCATCTATATATATATATATGTACTGATCGAGTGTGTATACAGAAGAACTTCCCGAAGCAGGCAGGAGTTTCAGCTGTTAACGGACTGGATAAAAGGTGTAGAAGAAACAACAGGAGAACGTTTCGCCTCCTGTTAACTTTATTATAAATGCAAGTAGAAGAATGGAACCATGTAACGTTGAGAGTTCTATATTTAAGTTACGGTTCTTGTATGTTTCCTTATTCTGCATCCCATTCGTTGTACTGTAACTGACAGCAGACACAAAATAAGTATCTACTTCCTCGAAGAGAGGGGGGTACTTTAAGACGGTGAGGCGGATGTTTTGGAGAACTCAGTGGAGCTGTATGAAACAAGTAAGGTGTTCGTTTCTGCTCCGGTTGAAGCCTGGATTTCAAGTGAATAGTAATTAAAAGGTGTCTACTTTGTAGATAACATCGCGTCACCGTTACTGAAGACTGGTGGCTAATAAATCGGTATTTATTCTGAAAATCACATACACGTATAACGCACAAATACAGTGTGTGTAAAAACTGCGATGCTTGTCATTTGGAACGTCTGGTTATCACTCTGATTTAACGGGTTACAAATACGTGCACTGATATAAGAAATTCATGCAAGAAGGGATGCCGTGTTATAAATCTCTCACCTAGTATTGACAGTGTTCAAGGTATAATGTTCCATGCTTATCTTAAATAAATTTAAAAGGCATTTGACAGACACTGTTAGCTGATACGGGAGAGTTTGTGCAGGCGCTGCATTGTTCTTATTTTTAATTAAATTCAGGTTATAAAACTGTAGTATGTGACATCACGTATTTCGTATTGCTGTCTAGAGACTCATCGAAAAGCGATGTCTTACAACAATACCGAAAGAATTGTGTTATGCGTTAAGTAGTGTATTGTTGCCCAGCGACGAAACAAGGGTGAAAATATGCATTTTACTTAAAGTATTGCGTGTTTTAAGTAATTGTTTATAGACAGTAGGACCTAGCGGTCGGCGGAGGTGTTTATTAACTGTATTATAACTGTAAGAATCGTAAAGTGGGACCACATAAGTTTTGCTCTTAGTAAGGTAGGATTGCAGGCTGCTGGTAAGTGACTACTGGGACGCTAGAAGCAAAAGGCTCCAACCATATGGTACCCTAGGAACCATGAGACCAACAGATAAAGGAAAGAGAAGAGACAGGAGGGTTTTGTATTACAAAATCTGGCCGAGCCTATGCCTTGGAAGATCGGACTGTGGGACAATGAATTAGCACCAAATGACAAATTGGGTACCTTCACATGACCTGAAAAATGTGCCATTTCTGGCACACATTTCTACATGACTAAATTGGTAAACAAATAAGAGGAAAGCGACGTGTTAAGTGCTGTCTAGAAGTTAGTCCACGTCGTTTAACTGTGGTATATGTGACGTAGTGTCAGCGTTTACTGTGAAGTAAGTCTCGAGCTGGATCTGATAAGGTCGGTTGGATGACCCTTGAGCAGCGGTTGTTTCCTGGTGACAAAGACTCGAATGTGGGTTTTCTCATTTATAATTGGAATGGTTGTGTTTCTGTGCCTGTGCTTAACTTTCGATAGCAATGCTGGCTGGGACTCTTATTGGCAGTGAGTTCTTGCTGTTGCTATCCCGGCTGTCCACCGGCAATTCTGGGTCATTTAGACAAATTCGAGAATGATGCAGAAATTACCGATAAATTAGTATAAGAAACCTTCTCCAGCTTGGCTTTGTTGTCACCAATACCCAGTCGACCCGGAGTCGAAAATCTAAGGACCGTGTTCTTGCGAATTTTGGCAGAATTAACGAGATTGGCTATGTATGTAGAACGAAATATTGAGGCACGTCCGTGCAACCGTTGTTGCAGTGGAAACGCAACAATGCGTTCTGTGTTTTCCCACATTATCGCATAAATGCTACGGGTTTTTAAAAAAAAGAGCCTGAAATGTGCGTTTTGATTTTCTCTGTAACTTTTATCTGAAACATTTCTTTTTCTAACAAGTATTCCGCTAACTATGGATTTACATAGGTACCGACAGATTTTCGAAAAGCCCTCAAATGTAAAATTTATAGAAATCCGTCCACTGGGACCCGAATTGTTTCGTGTGGATGGGCAGACCTGAGGAAGCTAATTTTCGCTTCTCGCAATGTGGCGAACGCTCCTGAAAAGCACAGGAAGTACCTTCCTTCTTTTGGAAGATCCTTAAGATTTCCGTTAACTGATGTTTCGTGTGGGTGTTTTGAGCGCTAAATGAATTGTAATAGGAGACAAAGCATGCAACTTAACCGCTACATTAAATGTACACAGGATATCATGGGCAGGATATCCTAATTTTATTCGAAGAGCAATAAAGCGAAATATCGCGTGAACGTCACAGTTCTCATACTCCGTTTATTTTTTGATTAGATACGTATGACAAAATAAAAGGCCGTATAAAATCTTGTCTCCAATTAGCTTCTCATTTCCTTTTTCTTATCACGGAATATACAAAAACATGAATAACAACTTTAAACACATCATATCCTCTAATTGTTTTAACTCTCGGATGTATTTGTATCTACAGCCACTACTCGACTCAGCAATTTCAAGTTAGGCAATTTTCAGCTGTACGCATTCTTGAAAATAGTAAAAACGGAATTGAAATAATGAAGTTTTTTAAAAAGCGCGCCGGATTTTTCCTTATGGGAATGAAAGCGCAATGACGAAGATGGCGGAAGAATACTGCTGGGCGATACCACAGGCGGCATGACGGTCATGCTGAGGCCGATCAAGTTTCAGTATGTTGGAGGTGGAATTTGAACTGTATTTCCTTGCGTGCATATGTACTTGGCCATATGTATAATCATTTCCAACTTGCGTAAAATTAGACTGTCGCTAATCCTGCTGGAACGTAATTACTGCGTAAGTCAGGGAGTGCTTGTAGTACTGTTTGAACATCGATAATGTATCCTGTGTCAGTGTTCCACAGGAAACATACCGTCGTATCGCTTTATTGCCAGGAATTCGTGGCCTTATTTCATTGTTTTATTAAAACTGCTGACTTAGTGCACGTTCCTTTAACCATGTCTTCGCTTGTCCACATATCTGTGTCTGTGTCCACCCGAAGAATTATGGTCCATGAAACGAATTTTTTTAAAGTTGGTATTACCAGTACACGTGCCGCTTGAAATTAGAAAACCTACATATGCTTTTTCTCTACATTCTTGAGATCGATGTGCATACTTCTAAGTGCAGAGAAATCAGCGCCAAATACAGCAATAAATATTATATTAACACTGTCAATGAAGAACTGAAGGTTCCATTGCACTGTGCTGAATCTTCGTTTGTCATTCTGTTAAAGTATGTAATTTCTTGGTTTAAATTGCTTTGTTTTGATCCGGAATTACTTTAGACCCGAATGGGGGGATTCAGATTTTTGTGTGGGGAGTGACAGATGCTTCTGTACAAAGTTAAGAAACTGTCACAACGACTTCCATTCTTATAAATATAAGTCTGTGTGACATACTGTTATATACGCCGGCTTGAAGAAGTGTGACTGAAGCTAGTTCAAATTACGTCGCTAGTCTGATATGTATTGTAGAACATACATTCCCGGACGACAAGTGACGTGATGTACGTTTTCCTGTGCATCACTGACGCTTTATGAAGCGTGTCGAAGTTTATGCATTACGTCGGCATAATTATGTTTCACCTCAGCCTTGGCATGTGTCACTTTGGGACTTAACGAGGAAGTAGCAGGACTGTAGGCCTACTTTAAATCTGACAGGACGAGAAGAGTGTTAGCCAGTCTGTGTAGTAACTTGAGAACGGGCTGGACTGCCGGGCGATGGGTGTTAGACTTCCGGCAGAGACAGCGTCCAGAACGGCTCTAAGGTCCACCAGCATTCTGCCCAAGGAATGCTGGAGCTCTTCCCCAGGATAAAGCGGCCAGAGCACCACGCAAATTCTTCAGATGTGGAAGTTAAAATTTACGGAACTGAATTTACATTTCCGTAACGTCTTATGGCGCAGTGCTTTATTGAGCACGAATAATTTTGCATGTTGCCGTAAAAATTACGAGAAGTGTGAGTTTTTGAACAGTTTGCACTGTTTGAAGTTGTTCTTTTTATTCGAAAACACACGCGTATGTTTTTCTTTATTGCTTGATGCTGTCTAATCTGGAAACCGAACTCGCTGTCACGATGTAGGAACGGGATTTTTAGATGTCCTTACGGCATATTAAGTTTGTGTGTTATTGGTATACACCGTCATAGCACAGTAACATTTAAAACTATACCACTTTAGTGTGGTGTGTCTGGCGTAGCACAGTCTGTGTTTTGATCCACGATATTTGAACATTTCTTTGCGGCGGCTGTGCAAATATGGTAAACCGTTGTCGCACGTACCAACTGTTTATTGGACCAACGTTGCCGCGCTGGCACGTCAGTGACATATGCTGGACTTCAAGATTTATATGCTTGAGTTTGCAAATTGACAATCTTAAATACAAGTAGCAGAGATTCGTATTGATAACAAAGGATATTCCTGTTGCACACATTCATATGATGTTCCTGAATTGCCTTGCTGTTCGCAATAGGGGCAGCATCCAACAAGATATGGGGCCAACCCAGTCTCCTATTTGACGGATACTATGGGCTCTTTCCCTCGGAAAAAGTGCCCGATGCGTGGAGCTGATTAATTTCCAAATAGTGCTGAGGGAAGGAATGAGTGGAGCTATACCTCCGCTCCTCATATGCCTTCATAGCCACCACGGTGCAACGTTACCTTCCACTTAACTCTAATAACGACATACTTTGTGTAACGGTAGATTGATTTAAACGCAGTTGTCAAAATATATGTCAATAATACAATTTAATTAAGCGATGAATATTACTTTTAAAGGTAAAAGAAGTCGTAACTCGTGTGTAGCCACTACATTACTGATAAAATAAATGTATTATGTGTATTGACGGTTTTTTAAATTCAATATTTGTTTTGACTCATTCACTTGCATGTTTGAGAGAGACAACCCATAAAGACATTGACAGGAATATATGTAGTCAATAGTTAGGGAAGGTTTCAGGGTATTTAACGTTAATCTGTTTTACATGCAGCAGTATTAATTTTTGTTACTTTTGTTTGTCTTGCCCTTGCACATTCAGGGGCACAGAATAATCTGCTTGCACCCCCTGGCCCCCCCCCCCCCACCCTCTGCGTCAGTTCGACAGCTGAAAGAAAGAGGATGGAACGTAAAATCAAAATTAAACGCGTGAAGGGAATGTGCAAATGTGAAGTGGGGTTGGTTGTATGGCGCCGGTGGACAAAGGGAAGGGGACTGCGGGTTGTTTCTACTTGTTGTGGACTCTACTCACGTTTGAATCACCGCGCCATGCCTTCTGGTCTGCTGTATGCTGGAAGTGAGATTTATTGTGGGTGTGTTGTGCGCTGGTCTGACCGCCCACTAGTCGCAAGGGGTGTCAGTGCTTGTGGTGTGTTTCCGAGCTGTTCAGGCGCCTGCAGTTTCATAAGCCCTTCATTCAGTTTCCTGCGTTTCTAATATGCTTTTATTTAACCCTGTAATCGCCAATGAACAGGATGTGTGCATCGTAATATTTGTTGGCAGTTCCTGTTTGTCTTCTGGTGGGCTGTGATATTCTGAACACATTCCTGAAAGAATATTAACAACAGCAAAGTAGCACGGGAATGATCAAATACTGGGACTTTTCTCTTCAATATAAATTGTTTCTAAGATCGTAGATTAGAGTCCTTGAAAAGCTAGCAACAGCTGATGTAATAACGGAATTTCCCGTCGTTCATGTAAACTGGAAAAAGCCCAACATTCTATCCTATCCTGAGCCAGTTCAATGTTTTCAACTCTTCATTTCCTAAGGATTTGTTCTAACCTTCTTTCTGTCATTTACCTCCCCCCCCTACCCCCTTCCACGACTGACATTTTCCCTTCAAGTTTTTCGATTAATAATTTTAATTTCTTCGTGAGTGCAGTTTTGATTTGTTCCCGTCAGTTTCAGATATTTGAACTGCGCTTCATTTTCAAGGATTCACTACCTGGCCTGGTGTGATATAATATTATCCTTAGTTCTGGTGACGAGACGTGAACATCACTGGTTTCCTCAGCGTTCGATGACAGAGCAGCCACTTGAGTAGTGTGTAATTAAGTTTATTTTTCTGTATTGCTCTTTATGTTACGTGGTATTACCTTCAACAGATTAACACCATCAACATGGACCAGACACTGTCGTGTAGGGTCAGGTGCTACACTTTCGATAGAGGTACAGTTGATATTATTCTAAAATTTTACTCATTTTTCTTGCTTCGTGATTTTGGTAGTAGCATTACTTATCCGACATTGGCGTTGTGATTTTGACTGCTTCTCGAACAATCCACATTATTTACATTAAGAGTATCTAGCAGTTTGTATTTCAGGGCTGCAGCTTTGTTTTTCTTGTGGGTAGGGGAGTAATTCTGTTTAGGTGTGTGCCGTCTTATACTGTATGACTGTGCTCTATTTCCATCCTCTGACTGAGTTAATTTCTGTCAGGTTATTCACACTTTTTTGTGCCCATGTTTTACATAATCACCACATGGTTACTATGTTTGACAGCTACTGACATATCTTCCAATACTTTGTTTTTAACTAGTTATTTCGTCTGTTCTACCCGAAGTACTTTTTCGATCGGCAGATTCGGTGCAATTTCGATCAGAAAAAAAAGTTTTACAAACTCCATTGTGGCTTTAATAGCTGGCATCAAGTTACAGCATGCACAGAACGATAAGGGCTAGTTACACAGTCACCGAATTTGTCCTAGCCAAATTGGGGAGGCCCAGTACTTTCGCCTGTGCTCTAGTATCATGGCTAGTATAGGTGAAACTATTGTTTCTTAGCTTGGTGAAGTGCAGGACTCAGAATGTTAGTTATAATTCAGGAGCAGTAATTATTAAACACCGAATGTTGAAACAGTAAACAAGTGCTCAGCGCCTATAAATGTCTCTTTAACCCAATGAGTAGGCGGGTATTTGTTGTTACGGTACACGTCTAAAAATGTACTGAAACTACTGACATTGCAAGAACTTTAGAACTGACACTACCACCCACGTTGTCGTTATCGTAATAACCATCATGGTCATCACCATCATCATAATTTTCATCGTCATTACTTTTATTATAGTCAAATGATTAGCAATGAATAATAAATTATGCGTTCAAATCGTCTTTAGTTGGCTCCCAGCCTCATTGTATCAGTCATTAATTTAAACGTAGCATTTGATCCGTACTTTACAGTTTACTCAGTTCGTATCAAGTGGTTTCTTGTATTTTAAATCTGAAACTTAATAATGTCAGTGTTGTCTAGTTGTGATTATGTCCAAACATGACAAAAATTCGGCATCAAGCAATATCTTAGTAAGAGACACAAAATGTGAAGAACGTCTTATCGACACCTGAAGACACGACGTCGTCAAGGAAACGAGAATCACAGTATACGGCTCACCTTACTTTGGAAAAAGGACCTGGAGGGAATCCGAAATCAGGATTGTCTTCTCCAAACAAACAGAAACCCTATTATTAAGGTACGCTCTTCAGCACAAGAACAGGAGAGCGATTTAGTGTTACGAACACATCGCCAGTGAAAGAAGACAGATGTGTTTTTTGCTTCTATATGTATTATAGTGCTTAATAATGAAAGGGAAGGCTATTTAATTTGTTGTAAATGTAAAATCTCGTACCATAAAATGGACATTGGTCCGAAGGAATCAAAAAGAACTTTATTTTTGGTAAATGCGAGCGATCAGAGTGATTGTAATTGTACCTACTCAAGTACTTTATCGTTCAGTTTTAAATAATTTTTTTTACATTTTTCAATAAGCATTTTCACGTGTTATTAATTTGACATATTTATCAAGGTACACAGAATGTGCATCAGCACTAACGCATGTTCTTGCTCGTGACTTTTGTACATTAAAGCACATTTTGTCTGAAATGATCGAATTTGAACCAACCACCTTACTCTTTACATGACAGATAGTCTCTGTTTACACGTCATGAAACTGTATGAGATGTTAGAGGTAAATATAAACTATAACTATATACATTATAACCGTCAACACAACTAGTTTTTGTGCTTATTAAAGCAACATGTTTAGATATACGTGGGTCATCTTTAGGCTAAATACATTTAGAAACATTTAAAGGCAGTACACATTGCTCTTTGTGAATACGGGAAGTCATTTTACAAATTCATTACGTTATAACAAGACTTGGTTGTGTTGACGATTATAATTTGTATAGTTGTTATAGGATCACACAACAGGATGCTCACCTTAAAGACTGTCACTGCTTTCCAGGAAAAAAAATCTATAAATACGAAAGCACTAAAAGTAAGATACTAAATTGCAATCTTATTTAAACAACAGTGTCTAAAAACAGATATCATCCCCATATATGTAAATATGAATATTCCAAACACGTTACCAGCTGGTCGATTCACTAAAAAACAAAACGCCCTAACGTAACGGATTAATGATGAAATCAAATTGAACTTCATAAAGAAACAAAAATGAATCAATGGACTATTTGCTAAAGGTAGGTGTAAATATTTTTAAGTTTAGCAAACGAATGGGGCAACTGTGGGACTTCATAAAACGTCAATAAGTATTCAACTAAATACGGAAATGGACAAAAGATACCAGACAATAAAAAAGAAATTGAGCTGTTATCTTCCAGTCATAATTCTACCAATCATAAAAGTGGAGTTTTGAATTCTACGCTAGAATTGTAAATAAGACAAACATTCTGTTCACAGATGCACAAATTAGCCTACTTAGTAAGATTCTTCAATATAATTTATGTTATAAACCACATAATTGTATCAAAACTTTAGCTCTAGAAGCGGAAACCGCAATTACATATCCATGTACTCAAGAAAAAGACCTAATTTATACCTATTGGACAGTTGGAACAAATAATTAATGGAATTCTAACAAACAGTGATGTTGACCTTAATGTATTCAATCATGAAATACTTATAATCAAAGATAATTGTATATCAAAATTATTTCTGTTTCTTCAATAAATTTTATATACAAGAAAACTAACTGACCTTGGGAGCACCTACTTCTGCCATTCTATCAGCATAGTATCGCCAATATCTGTAGCAAAGCTATATTATTAATATACTAAATAAGCAAAACATGCAAGGCTACTTCAGGTACGTCGACGATATCGTAATCATCTACAACGTTACTTTCACAAATATTAACGAGGTTTTATCAGAATTTATTATACTATCTTCCAGTTTGAATTTTACACTTTAAATGGAAGGAAACAAGAAAATTAACTTCTTAGACATCACCATATTGCAACATTTAAATGTAATTGAAACGGAAATATACCGAAAACCAACTACAGCTGATTGTGTTATTCCAACTGACTTTTGTCATCCAAGAGACTATAAAATCTCAGGAATTAGATTCTTATTAAATAGAATAATGCAATATCCTATTTCATATATTTACCAAGGTGAAGAAAAGAAAATAATTTTAGTTATAACACGTAACAACCAATTTAATCAAAATTCCGTCCAATCAATACAAAAAGAAATAGATAAATATGGAAATGTCACTAAACCTGGTAAGGTTCAAAAGGCTAAAACGAAATTTGTTATTTCACATGTGTAGGAAAAGGAGCCACTCACATTACAAAACTTTTTAAGAAACTAAACTTAGGAGTAGCACTTAAAACGAAAATAATATTTGAAACGACTTAAGTAGACAACAGGAAACTTCACAATTATCAAAGGTTTTGAAAAGCGGTGTATACCACGGCGATACCCACGTTGTGATCTTATTTATGTGCGACAGACTGGAAGACAATTTAAAAATAAGCATAATGCGCACCTTTTATCTTGTAAGAACAACGATAATAAATCTGCGTTCGCCCAACGCCCAATAACTAAAAGGCACGCCATGGGACCAGTGGAAGAAATTATGGATGTGGCGCACACGAGGTACAAAAGTAGAAATATCGATACCATAGAAAAATACTGCATAAATCATGAAACTAGTAGAGGTACGCAAATAAATGGCAAAAATACGACTTTAAAAATAGAATCTTGTATGTAGTAATGCGCCATGATACGCAGTAGTTGGCATAAGAACCTAAGAAACAACCTATTGGAAATCAATATCAGTACTTCCTCTGTTGTCGGCCTAGTATCACCAACTACGGCATACTGCAGCTTGATAATAAAGTTGCTACATCTCTTGCGTACGTGAGTGACATTGTTAATAGCAGCTGCTGTAGATATCGACAGTTCTGAACACAGCATTTAACTACGTGTCATTAAAATATATCAGTTTCTTCGTGCATTAAATGAGTAACATTACAGCAGTATAACAGCGGATAACGTCACGTGTTCCTAGCATCTGTGTCGGGTTTCTACACTACCACATCATCACTTGCTCTTAATTAGACTTTGTGTAAGAATCTTGACACATGATGTAATGAATTTGTAAATTGGGATTTCAGTATTCATAGAAAGCAATTTATGCAGGCAGTTCTCGTTTTACGCGATTTCTTTTTGAGCGATTTCGCTTTAATACGACTTGAAAATTCGCAACACTTGTCTAATTTACGCAATATTTTTCGGTTTAACGCAATTTGGCATAAACGTTTTTTGGCCGCGCGTGTCATCTGTAGGAGTCTTGCGGAAAATGACGTCACTGTCACGCCATCTGTCACGTGTGTGGATTGATTACGGTGGTGATACAATCGCGCGGTTCATTTAGTTTCCTCTTCATCAGCATTGGCTTTTCTTGCCAGCATGCGTGAGAAACGTAAATCCACATCACCCAGTGCAGTGTTTCCCAAACGTTTTTGTCGCTTCGAAAAATAACCACGGATCCTCACATGTTTGCTCACGAAAACATACGGCGTCCGTATTGTAGGTATCCACAATTAAAACTTCGTGTCTCAGAACGGTTTTTAGAAAGCTGCGAATACATGCCAGTAGCATATGTAACAATGCGTTGCATGATTGAGCATGAAATGCAATTGGTTATCGCTCGCTTCTTAGGCACAGGAAGTTTCTTAATAAGGTGTTCTAATAGTCATACGAAATAAACACAGCAAATTTTAAAAAATCCTGAAATTGTTTTTAACAAACATTTTTCCTTTAGTTTTAAAAAATAAATAGATTTCAAAGTAACCTACCTAGAAATGTTTCCGCATATTCCTTGGGAATTGGTCGTGGATCCGTTGAGATCCGCGGATCACACCTTGGGGACCACTAACCTAGTGCAGTCCGAGTGAAATATCGGCGGAAGACAATCAGTATTGAAGATACAGTTGACGTAAACACCGACTTGAAAAAGCCGCGGTAATACTATACTGGCCCATAGTAGCGTTAGTACAATTGGCGATAGTTTTGATAGAATTAAAGAAGGTGTTAAGTCAGTCTGTTTGTGTAGCAAGACTACCACAATTCTATGGGAATGAACCGTACCAAAAACTATGGTTGCGAGTATCTTACAGTTTTATTTCACTAAAAATAATTAATTAAATTATAAGTAATAAATAATTGTACAGAAATGTATGTGTACTGTTTAGAAATGTATATACCGTATACTCTACAGGCCCGTTTGTTCATTAGTGGTATAGTCACACACTGTACAGTCTGAGGTTGTCAGTATCCTAACCCCAGGAAATACACTGTTTTAAATAGGAATTTTGTGTTCCATTTGCGCGATTTCGATGTGCGCGACTGTTTTCAAGGAACGTATCCCTGGCATAAAACGACACCTGCCTGTGCCGCCTTTAAGCGTATTTATATGTGGTGACCTTGAAGAAAACCCACGTGGGTCGAAACGTGTTGCTGTCGTAAACACCAAAACTTAGTTGTGTTGACGGTTACAATTTATATGGTTATCATAGATCACACAACATATTGTGCACCTTAAAGATAAATCTAAAGCTTTTAGCAGGGTTGAGCAAATTTAGGCACCAGGTCACCCGGGCGACTAAATTTCTACGGTGGCGTCGTCTAGTTGTGAATGCTCAGTGTGGAGATTTCTTCTAGTTGCCTTTCGGGCGCCTAGAATTTTGAAGAGTCTCATAAATTTTTGGAACATTTGTGCACCCCTGGACCATTGCCACTTACTTTACTGTATGTCTATGTAATAAGAACAAACAAAATTCACACTTTTTGCATTAATGTTTTCATTTAATTATAGTGTCCGACATGTTTCGAACATCCAAGTGTTCATCCTCAGGAGGACTTGTACCTGCAGTTGTATGGCATTTCTCTCATGCTGAAATTATAATAAAAGGCAGTGCGCGGTTCAAAGAACGTAAAGTTTACTTTACTCTATTTGGCATATCTCCATATTTCATGTGGTTTTAAATTTAAATTGATTGATACTGAAAGTTATACGCATGATTCTTCGCGACAAAGACGCCATTCTGATAATTTCTATATTCCGTGAAATGTGTCAAAATTCCTCATACTTCGCTCATTTTGTAACCATTAAAAAACTTTTATTGTTATTACGTAATGTTTTTGTACAATAGACTGTCCCGTAATCTCGCCATGTCCCAGTATCATTTAACAGGACACTTTTGCAGGCGTTTGTCTTCCATCCCTGTATCAGATAAGCCAAAAAGTGAAGCATTAGTGCGTTCAGGAACAAAAAAGGCGGCTGGCAAATGTATAAGAAGAGCGTAAGAAGAAAAGAGAAATATTGAGAAGAAGACGCTTGATCCTGCCATCCATCACAGACTAAAGCGTCTTTCTGCTTGTTTGCTTTGTAGATCGTTTCTCTGTTCCCGTCTTTCATCCCATTTAAAGTTGGACCATCTTAACTTTATTTTCAAGAAAGTAGTGCAAGGTATTTGCTGTGAAGAGTTGTTTTCCAAATGGCCCACTTTCATTCAACAAACCTGGATATGAAGTTGTCTCTTGGGTTGGAAACTTTGTAGGGTATATCGTATTGAAAATTACTGTTGGATGTAAAATCTCGAAGCCTGTATTCGTCGCTCCGTACGTACGTGTTTGCTGTGCCACAAATTCATTGTCACGTACAGTGTTACAGTGCGCAAGTTACAAAACACAAGGTGTTGGCTGGCGAATTGCTTGTTTTGTGGCCCAACTCCTCTATCCAACAGACTGCTTCTAGTATTGTGTATCCACACATTGATGACTTACCATGTACCATATACATGGACTTACATTATAAAATGTGGGCCGGGAAGCGTAGTCGATATAGCGACTGGCTACGGTCCGGGGATCGATTCCCAGTGGGGGCGAGATTTTCCGCACCTGTCCAGACCGACCCTGGGGCCCACCCAGCCCCCTGTACAATGTGTACCGGGTCTTTCCCGGGGGTAAAGAGCGGCCGGGGTGTAGCGCTTACCCCCTTCTAGTGCCGTGGTCAAGAAAGAGTAGAGCTATACCTCTACTCCCCCTATAGGCCGTACGGCCTGTACAGAGCCTCGGTGCCTGTACAAGGGTGCACTTTACTTTTTATGTTGTAACATAATTTTCTGTAATTTTACAACTAACTTCCTGAATATGAGCCTCTAAGGCTCGAAACTTGTAGAAGATGCATTGCAAAAATAAAAATTGTAGCAGGTGTGCATTTCGTTGGTTTAACGATATAATAATTGTAACTCAATGCACGATATAAACAAATAATATTGGTAAACACTGATTTAGTCAAAGCATTCCGCGTCTCCTGAGGAATCCTAAGATAATATGTGTATTTGAGCCCGCTGCTGGGTTCTACCCTGAACCGAAATAATTCTGTTCACGCAACCTTGTTTATGCCTAGGGCCTGTGAAAATTTTCGTTATGTGTGGTATTGATAATTCGATCCAAGTGGCCGTGAGGTCTAAGGCGTGGGTCTGCAGCCGCTCGCTTGCTGGTATTGCGGGTTTGAATCTTTCCGGGGGCGTGGATGTCTTGTCTTGTCTGAGTGTTGTGTATTGTCAGGTAGAGGTCTCTGCGGCGGCCCGATCACTCGTCCAGAGGAGTCTTACCTAACGTGGTGTTTCTGGGTGTGATCATGAAGCCCCGAAAATTAAGAGGTTTGTAGGGGCTGTTGCACCATGGGGGAAAATTATACTGATAATTACTAATTTAATTAATTTTTCTTTCAGGTAAGAAGAGTGTTTTTAACTTTGTCATCTCGACAGGTAAGCTGATATGTTTCCATGTTGATTTCAGTGAAGTGTATATATGTGTAAAGGTATAGTAAAGCAATCCCTATGCAGGCTTGGGCTCTCCCTGAGGGTTCCAAGAGGCTGAAGCTCCTAGATTTCAAGACAGTCGGCACTTGAAGGTGGTAAAGTTGTCAGCCCTACGCGCCGGCCACCTTTACCCCTTTAACAGAAATGATTACCGGGAATATTTTCTGGTACTCATTTATATTAGTGGCTGAAACGACCGGAAGGATTATGTCAATGAAAAATTCCAGTTACACCACTGGGAATCGAACCAGAAAACTTCGGGCTTGTAGCGCAGTGCCTCAAGTACGCGCGCTACCGGGTGCCCTAAAAATCTTTTTGTAGCTGTATTAGAACTCCAGCATCCGGGGTCTGGATTCCGGTACGTTGCATGCATATGTACCATTTATAATTAGTGAGTTGAAAGTTATGTTTGGCATTTCCGTAAACCACATTTCATTAACTGATCTAATACGTTCAGCTGGTTGCTAGACTGAGTCCTGTGATCAGTATGCTGTTTGCTGTCTAACGACCTATGCTTTTTTCAGCTGCAGCAGTTGAAGCTACTGTTATTATTTGGCATATTTCAACAAGATTGAGACGCGAAAAGTCGTAAAGAGACGGCAGTGATAATGACAGTGGTAGTAACAAATAACAGTGAAGATGCCAATAAATTTATGATGTCGTAGTTCTTCCCGGGGTGAGGGTTCTGACTAAAACTTGGGCCCTACCCATAAAGGCTGCACTGATTAAGTAACTTCGCAGACTCGCGCTAGCGTCGTCTTAGCCTCAACGATTGCGATATTGCTGCCACCATTCAGTTTGGGTTTTCTAAGCAGATCACTGACAACTGCTTCATACAAAGTTTTGTCATTAATAGTTCCAAAAATAAATACTTTTAGACAATCTTTATACTGCATGAAAATCCTCTTAGGTAGCGTAACTAGACGGGAACTCAAGGACGTTGTTATACATCTTTCACGTTCTTACTGCTGACTCCAGCTTCTAACTATACTGTACAAATGGTATAGTCTGATTTACAAAGTGCTGTATCACTACAACGGGTTAAGCTCTATAAATGAAGCATATAATTTACAGATACTTTAGTTTCACAAAATTTACATAAACACTAAATGTAGTCCAGTCAAAATTGAAATAATTGCATTG
>Ga0136643_10002990_pt1 | contig 22465 bp, 13 predicted proteins | sample TergutLab28metaG_FD_96883 | JGI IMG/M metagenome (GOLD analysis project Ga0136643, IMG submission 96883) | Labiotermes labralis P1 segment gut microbial communities from Petit-Saut dam, French Guiana - Lab288 P1 (version 3) (version 3) | ecosystem: Host-associated > Arthropoda: Insects >... | reverse complement strand
GCGTATGGGTGAGGAGAGGGGGGTGTATAGGGTCTTGGTGGGGAAACCGGAGGGAAGGAGACCACTGGGGAGACCTAGGCGTAGATGGGTGGATAATATTAGGACGGATCTCCAGGATGTGGGATGTGGGTATATGGACTGGATTGGGCTGGCCCAGGATAGGGACGGGTGGCGGCCGTGAAATGCGGGGAATTTCTTGACTAGCTGCAAAACAGTTAGATTCTCAAGAAGGACCCTGAACCATGGAGTAAGTAAGTAGGGTATTAATCTATAAGTTTGTTCGCCCTTCGTTCCACACGGCAACACTTAGAAGAATTCAGATACCGTTAACTTGTCCCGAGAGCAACTTGCTATGCCTGTCTAATTACAGAATGACAAAACTAAGAACACCAGTATTTTAAAGATTTCAAAGAGCAAGAATTTAAAACTTCTTAGACATTTGCGTGAAACTAGAATCTTCGAAGGAACTGAGGTTATAATTTAGATTATTATGAAAATTACAGATCCTTTGATATCACATGAGACAAGAATAACTGAGACAATTCAATTGACGATATTTCAAAAGCAATGCCACACAGGAAGTCCGAGCTCTCTTAATAAATAATATAACGAGTGATGTAGTGCCATGCCGGTGCCAACTGCATTGTTATGAACATGACGTTATGTCTTTGTTTCAAGTATTCTGTCCCACAACACGACCTTAGATGGCAGCAAAGCGTAACAATTCTGACACTACACCAGCGCGAATCGCTTCGTTTTTATTGAACCAATAAAAAAAAAAATCAGTTTCCGTGACTTATGTATTTGAGTGACGTAAGATCTGCTCTTTTCCTTTCTTTCCAACAATTCGTTCCCAGATTTCACTTTATTTAAAGGTCGCGCCATGTTGACGAGTTGACACGCACAGGGTTATAGGAAGTAATTTATTATGAAATAAAACTTTTGAAGGGGAACTATTATATAAAATATTTTCCGGTTTTCCTAGAGGGTATGAAGCTTTGAAAGGTGTCGCATCCCCTCACCAACCTGGTAAATTCTCACACATAAACTTAACAACCACGAATCTATCATGTTACTGACCCCACTTCCTGCAACAAGATCTACATGACCTTAGCGTCAACATTTCTTATGACAGAAATTCGTTACAAATTCTTATTTTTATTAATATGAAGCCTGGAAAAGCCGATTAATTTATTTAAATATGTTTCTTCAACCATTTGGCTTCGATGAGGAGATGAACCTGAATGATGTTGGTAGAAAGTAATGTGAAATGGAGATCTAAAGATCTGATTTAATGTGTTATCTGAGAACGCTTCTGGAGGACAGACAAAATTTTCCGTCAGTGGCACCAAATCTTGAGACCAGAATTGATCTTACGAACTCCCAAATATAGAGCAGGTTGGTAATAAGTCTTTCTCGACACCTGAATAACAGGACTAAGGTCTGTCCTTGGCCTCTTGCATTTAGGAAGGAACGTGGGCTGAGGATGTTAGAAAACAGGGTGCCTAGGAAGATATTTGGGCCTAAGAAGGAAGAAGTAAAGAGAAGAGGAAGAAAACTGCTCAGTAAGAGGCATCGTGATGTATATTCATCACCTAACATTGTTAGGATGATGAAATCAAAAAAGGTGAGACGTGCAGAGCGAATGGGGAGAACAAAAATACATACAAGGTTTTGGTGGAAGAGGCTGGAGAAAAATACTTTTCGGAAGACCTAGACAGCTCTGGGGGGATAATAATATTAAAATGGATCTTAAAGGTGGGAGGTGGTGAATCAGATTCATATGGAACATGAAAAGGTCTTGTCAAAACGGACCGTGAGACATGGAGTTGGTTAATTAGTGACGTAAGGCCTATCCAATGATGATCATAGTGGTAATAGTACAATGAATTGCATAGGCGCTATTATCTTAACGTTTCGGTCACTTCCTGATTCACTAAGGTCGGGCATGTTTTGGCCTTAACCCATTGCCCCAATGCACAGTCACTTCTTTTCCCAGGCACACAGGCAGATGACTCAGAATTCTGTTAATCGTCTCATGTCACTCCGACGAGCAGCATTCCTTGGATGAAGATGAAGATGGTCATCACCATGAATATCACCTGTGGGAGATGGCAACCCTACACTCTAAAGCGGGGGTTCTTAACCCCTTTTGTGACATGGACCCCTCTAAGACTCTGATAAAACCTGCAGACCTCTTCTTAGAAAAATGTATTTAAATGCATAATGTAGAAATTGTGAGATTTATTGAAGTTAAAAAACATTTTTGGATCTAGATGCCATAAATAATTGTTATTGAATAAAAAGCCAAATTTCAGTTTTTGGTGAAAATGAAGTATTTTTTTTTTACGTACAAATTCACGGACTGCTCTAAAGGAAATTCAAGGGCTTGACCTTTTAAACTGGCCCTCTTCCACTCTGTAGAGGCCTACAGTCACGTGTCACCTCACGATTTTAAGTTCCAACTGAACTACGTAAAACATTTGTCAAAAAGTAAATTTTTATCTCAGGTAAAATACGCCAAGTCTCTGTTAAAAGATCAGTCGGGGTAATGCTGCTAGGGAAAAAGCACTAGTGTTTGTGAGTCATGCAAAACCCATACGTTGTAAATAATTTTGCAGGCAGAATGCAGACTTTTATCTAGATTTTAAAGAAATGGGCGTCATTAACAAATTATGTTCTTGAGTTTTATTTATGTTGATTATTTAATGGAAGATAAAACCATAACGACGAGAGAGAGGAAAGTATTGTTTCTATCTTCCTCTTATACCCAAAGGTTTCTCGGTCAATCTATAATCGTGTCTTGTTACATGTCGGTAAAAATTTACACCGTTCCTGCTAATTTCGAGGAGTTGTGGATCGAATTCTTGGTTTCCATGTTACGTCATCAATGGCAGATAAAATTTCAACTTCGAAATAACGTAGGCCTATAAACAAAACTTTCCTGCCAAAAAATTCGGCATGAAATAATTGATTCGTGTCTTCGAAGAAAGTTCCTCCCTCTTCTTTAAAGAGAATGCTTACATTTGTAGGTCAGTGAGATGACGTCACTTGGTCTTCGTCCTTGAACAAAAGCGAGTCGGTATGCGGTGAACAAAAATATTATATAAATCTCAGAGTAGTGTGTGTGTGAAGACTGACTCGCTAACACGCTGAAATGGAATTCTTCATTCTGCGAAACTTTAAAATTAACACACTAATTAGATTCACCGTAGCGAGCCGGGATAGCTCAGCAAGCATAGTTTCTAGGCTATGGCCTGGATGGTCCGGGGTTCGAATTCCGGCACGGGTCTAGGAGATTTTTCTCTTCTCCAAAACGTCCCGACCGTCTCTGGGGCCCATTCAATCTCCCTTTGAATTGGTACCGGCGATATTTCCCGGCTAGGGAGCGAAGTTGAGCTCTTTCCTCTATCTAGCACCAAGGTTAAGAATGATTGGAGCTATACCTCAGTTCACCCTAACGCCTGCATGGCGACGTCGACAGGGACAACTTTTCTTATTACCCATTACTGCATTCGTCCTTTCCCACGTTTCGGAAGACGCGATTTGAAACAATGCTCTATAATACAAGATTTCCTAAGTTTCATGAGGAAAGTTAAGCCCACAGTATCATAGCTTCCGCATGTATGATTACATATTGAATAAATGATTGAAATTTATGAAACTCGAATGTGGGGGCAATGTAAGGGGAAGGATGTACATTGTAAAACCTCCTCTAATTTAACACCGATACCAACACCACTAACCACGCTGTAGTTAAAAGGTGTGGCAGCCTAACCTTTGTACATGTCAAATACGGCTGCATAATCGACCACCTCAGACCACCCCAGTGGGTGCCGGTATAGAAGAAATTTACAGGGCTGCCGGGAGTGTATTCGGGCCGAAGTAAAAAATTCTTTTCGGGCCCCAGAGTAAGGGCAGACCAGCAAGCGGCAAAGTAAGGAAACAAAGCAGTGCGTGCTGTGAGCAAGATGGCCGCTGGCCGTAAGTACCGTCAACATGACATATCACTGTCTAATTACGTGTGGTACGACCGAGAAAGACAGAAACATATACAACGTAGCCGGGCCTGGTAATTTGTACCAACTCCATCCGCGCCCTCGAATAGACACTCGAAACTTAACTTAGTACAAATCTCAATTTTGAGCTGTGCCTTTTTCATAAACCTAAATTTATACTCAGTATTAAGTTTGTATTGTGATAATTGCCTGCTTTATGTATTCTTACGAAGTGTGGTATCTCCATTAACTTATTTGTAGCAAATAATTTTGTATAATTTTTTCATCCAATGGAAATGCGAATATGACGACGGCGCGAAAATATTAAATCCTTTTGTAGTTATCAGATCTAAAAATTTATGAGAGTCACAATATTGCAATAACGGTTACGCACACGTCCACAAAATAATCGTGCAAATCAATTTGCTAATAATTTTCGTAATTTTTCAGATAAGAATTTATGTTTGTAAACCGTTAGTACTTCGTCATATTTAGGCTGATATATAGTAGAAACAGTCAATCTTCCGAAAACGATTGAAATGCCTGTAAAAAATTCAGCGGAACATTTTGAAAACTCTCAACCATAGCTACGCTTTCAACGGATGGAACTTTCCCTGGGATTCGTGTCTTATGGACTATGACGCTGTGCCTTTCTTCGAGTTGTTTCGGCGTTTCGGAGGAAATTAGAGGATTCACATTCAAAGGTAAAGCAGTCCACAAACATTTCTTCTTTGACTGGTTGACCGCTGACGATGAGGGCAATAATTTTTTGCGAAACGTCTGGTACAATTCACCCAACGACATAGCATATACACAAAACAAGGTTTTCACCGACTCTAACAAAATCAAATCGGACACACAACTTTCATAACCCCACTCCCATATTATAGCCCTATGAATTTATTCCGATACCAGAATTTCACACAACATGCATGCTATGAAATTAGACATTTTGGGAAGACTATTTGATATAATAAGGAGCTTATAATAATAGTCTCTGTTTAGATGTATTCTGTTAGAGACCTTGTCGTCCTATCACTACAAGTTACATTTAAATGTTTTCTCTAAAAGTATACTGAACTATCAAAACCTTCAAAACGGCTTCCTTCAGCCAATGTAAAGACAGCTGTACAGCATGAACATGTTGCTATATGAGACAGAAATTTGTTTTTTTCCTGCGATGGTCCACAATGTAATACCAACTGAAGCATACGTTTATTGCTGTCATCTGTTAACGATATCAATGAGATACTCATTTTTTTCCCCATAGGAATGATGACAAACCGACAAATAAAAGATGACCTTTTCAGAATAAATGCTGGTACATAATAATAACGGCTATTCAAGAACGAGCGAAATATGGTGGTCAACTCTCCAATTACTTTTAAAAGTCATTCATACAAAATATTTAACACAAGATGAAACAGGCTATGCGTATTGGTCAAAATTAAGCTATTGTCTGGCATTATACCATAAACATTAAAAAAATACCTAAAACTGCACCATGTGTGAGACCTCACACTTTACAATTTTAAAAATAGATCATAAATGTAACTTTGTTGAATTCTGTAATTTCAGCTAAGCAAAAATTTAGTGCTGTTTTCAGAAGAAACCCTCCCGACCGGCAACACATTTATCGTTGTAAAGAACAGTTTTTGGAAATTACAGTTGCTGAATTTATGTGATTCTTTTGTGGACAAGCTCTATTCAGTGTGTCATTTGCATGTGTATGAAATACCGACTGGTCTCTGCGTACGGTTTGGAAGCATTTAAATATAGTAAATGGCATTAAATTCTCCCAAAACTTTTGTTTCTAGGTAAGGAAGTTATTTGTACCGAACACATAAATTGCATTAAGTAAACATGTTCTCTCTTTTCCTTCTCTCCGAAATACATAAGCCTAATCTGTCCAAGCAAATTGAATTCCTGGTAAGTGAACCAAGATTGTCAGCACCAACGCAATCAGATTGCAACATAACACCCAAAACTGAGCCAGTTCACTCCAAAATAATTTTACTTCGTCATATTTTAGTATTCTCCAATATTTTAATGTTACAGCCTTTGAAGAACTTTATTTTCGTGTAAAAGGTTTATAGTCAACTGTTGTACCTCATTCTATATCCGAGAAATTAGATTTCTTTCGTTATTAACCCTGCCAGTAAAAGTTCCAAATTTTGTAAAAAGTCATGGCTTAAATTAAAAAGTTTTGATCTTATTCATTTTTTTCGCCCCAATGATTTGGCTTTTGTATATCTGAATTCTCCTCTCTACAGAAATCAAAAGCGTTTTTTTTTTTACATGAAAGAAACTTTACAACTGTTGATGAAGCGTAGGCTACGAACGAGCGGAGAGATGATGTTCTTACGTCGTCGACAATAAAGAATACTGCCTTCTGTTTGTGAAGCAGTGAAATCTTGTAAAAAAATTACCAATGATTAGGAGAAAGACAGATTACACCGTGAATATGCAAGCAGAATGTTCACCTAAGAATAAGTTTCGACAACACCAGACTGCGTTACATTCTGGAAAACTCTAATCTTCAGCAAGGGAGGCGATTTCCAAAAGAAGTCCAGTGGAGTCACCTACCTGTTCGTGACGGTTACTGGCATCATTATCAAAGTACGTACATTACACGAACGTAACGGTTCTTCCCCAGATTTAGAACTGAATTTTTCCCATTCTCAGTACGTCAGACAACATTCCGCTTCAGCACGCCCGTAGCTAAACCTGGCAGGGCTGTGGTGTATTACCTAGCGGAGGGGCGAGCAATGGGGGCTGTCTGACCTGAATCTTCAGTTGACTAATTGCTGCGTTGGAACTAGGCCGCATTGAAGTCGATTGCGTGAGATAGTTGAAAGTAAGATTAATAGAATTTGTGTGCCATGGAGAAACGGAAATGAAGCTGTGTTTCGTCCTTGATACTTGAAAATAAACAAGAAAACTCTGCCTTTGTTTCTCTAAGTTAATTATTCTAAATGTAAGCATGGATAAAATTGGAATATTTCGAAGGCAGAAATTCGGTCAAGAACGTGCATTTTGCATGTGAACTTAACATCTCTAATGCTGCAAGAATAAGCAACGTCTTAATTAGATGATTCTCTGTCTGTTGATCCGGAAGTCAGAGAAAGGAAGATGTTAATTACTCTCACTCTATCCTTCTGCACAGGACGTAAAATAAGGAAACCTGTGCCCACAAGGCGGCTGTGTAACGTGAAAACTCCACGCAATATACCAGCTATAGTTCTAACCACTCTCACGGTAGAAGCAATAATAAAACTCCAGAAGTGGTTATGTGCCTAAATGTATGCATTGTAATAACTGTTCCATGCTTGGTGACTAGGAATATCATTGGTTTATTCAAAGGTTCGAAAGCTTTGTATGTAACCTACCTAGAAAGTGAAAAATTATGATTTTAACTTTTTACAAAACAGTGGTAATTTAGGTGTACGGCCTGCTTTGGTATAAAAGAAGGACTTCATTTGCACACAGAGTGAATTTATTGGTTTCATATGCTTCCAAATGAGGAGGTCAAGTCTCACCCAGGGATGTAGAACCAATGGAAGAAGAAGATGCGGTTCTTAATACAGTGATTGTTATCCTAGACAGCATTAACTGGCTCATCTTCGTAATATTTCTGGGAGGTAAAGAAGGAGAAGAGTGCTGTCCAACAGGACATCTTCTTATGAAGGATTATGCATGCCCTATCTGGAGGTCTGCTTACCGCACCGCCCACTTCCGAATGCTGCAGATGTTTGAATCCTGGTGTCTTTGTACTGTGATTAACGTACGTTAGTGCATGGGTAACAAGCAAATTCACAGGGAAATGGAGATTCCAATTTTCGCCGACCACATCAGTGTACTATTATGCACAAACACGTCACACAATATCAGTTGATAGCCATGTTGTTCAATACTTTATTCCACATAGCATGCCTATGTTTTTACAAACTGCTTTAATATCTTTAAGTCTAGAAAATAGTTTTAAGCATAAATGGTATGAGAATATCATTCACAAGAGGCACAGTCATATCCATTCTTAACTAAGCACCATGATGTGTGTGTGTGTATGTGGCGGAGGTAACGCTACTTGCCTTCTTAACCTCGGCGCTATATAGATGTGACAGGTCAGCTTCATGAACCAGCCGTTTCATTTCCGGGTCAAGAGCCCACAGTGCCTATTGCAAAGAAAGTTGGGTGGGTTCCAGACCCGGTATGAACTCTTTGGAGAAGAGAGATATTGCCGGACGTTGAAAGATTCCGTAGGTCGTCAAGCATGTAGACTAGTCACCCACTACACGGACTGTACTGTTTTGCCCCCACACTTTCGTCTCAATTCAAAATCACGAGTTGATTAACAGTCAAGCATTATGTACGCAACAGCGGTATTTTGAGGAGTGATATTTTATGAAAAGTGACACTGTCTGTCTGGACTAACGTTTCCCAGCGTTTCGAAGGGACGCAGTGCTGTTTTTCTGCGACAGCTGAGGAGACTCCTAAAGCCATGAAGTTGAAGTCACTATGTTCCTAGAAAAAGGGGCGTGGGGTCTATCTCAAAGACACGGGTTCACTTACGATGCATCTCAAGTGTTATGGACTAACAATTAGCCACAAACACAATATAAGAATATTTGCTAGAATTTATTGGCATGAAATATTTACTTTCACGAATAGGGTCTATATCTATACTTTGGCCTAGTGGTGGTGGGGTCTGTGTGGTTAAATAGTACTGAGAACTATACCGTTGGTAATGTAGCTACTAGGCGGGCCACCCATGCCAACAAAGGGCAAAGGTGATGACCCAGACGAAAACGGACACCGTGAGCCTCCAGGTCTGGAGTAAGGTGTGGGGTTGAAAACTCAATTCCTAAACTGTTAACTGTCTAGAAGCTTCTAACACTGCGGCCAGAAAGAAACAACTACGAAGATCCAGCAAGACTAAAACGGTCTGAAGATAACGAGCTAAAATTGGAGGCGGAATCGCAGGATAAGGACCAGTGGAGGGCGAAAGTAGAAAAGACCTATGTTCATGGTGGACTATAGCACCAATAAAGGAAGAAGAAAAAGGAAAGAGGAGAGGAGGAGGAAAAGGAAGAAGAAGAAGAAGAAACATATACCTTCTGTTTTAGATCGACCGGATCCATTGAATCTACTGACATAGCTCGCATTTTTTACTTATTTGTGTTTTCTGCCACCACGCCTTCGCCAGCTGAAAATATAGCAGGTGTGTTCACAACGCGAATTGCGCACGATAGTGATGCAACTCGCCCAAGTTGAGCGTAAAGAGTAATATACCTATTCACGTAGTCGATGAGCAGAAGAGATTTACCATGAAATTATTTTAAAAGATCTGCTAAAGAAAAGATTGGTCAGCTTCACACCTTGGCGTCCTAAATATCAAGTGAAAAGCTTCCGGTACCCACTGGGCAGTATTCTGGTTCGGTTGTAGAACCGACCTGAACACTTCGGAGAATCGAAAAATATGTTGTTCTTGCTGAGAATCAACTTTTCAACTGTCATTGTTCGTAGCTTGGTCACTATACTGACTGTCATTTTCCAGCCCCAACCTCGGCTCACTGTATTGCGCCTAATTACGGGAATTTCAATTCTGGCGAAAGTAGAATTCTGCACTGTGGTACCGTGAATTTTGACTTAAATATACCGATAATTCGCATGAAACTTCAGCAAAGTTGTGTGAAGGAGATGAGTCGAGTACCCTGAAGTTAGCGGTGGCAGTTTTTTCCGAAAAGTCCGCAGATTTCTACGAGAAGACATGAAGACATTTGAATAAAGATAGACCAACTTGATGTCACTTGCGTTATTATTTCATTATTTAATGCTCAACATGTTTCGGGTGTTAGTACATCCATCCTCAGGAGCTTGCGACTTATTTGTTGAATTATTTCGTGGGTTGTATTGCTCTGGTTCGATGTGTGTTGGTGTTACGTTGTGGTTTGGCTGGGGTGGTGTGGTATCCTTATGCAGGCTGAAGCACTAGTGCTTCAGTGCTGTAGAGTAGTGCTTCAGCCTGCATAAGGATACCACACCACCCCAGCCGAACCACAACGAAACACCAACACACATCGAAGCAGCGCAATACAACCCATGAAATAACTCAACAAATAAGCCGCAAGCTCCTGAGGATGGATGTACTAACACCCGAAACATGTTGAGCATTAAGTAATGAAATAATAACGCAAGTGACATCAAGTTGGTCTATCTTTATTCAACTATCAAGATGATGCACGGTCCAATAAATATAAGATTCACATGAAGACATGTCCAACAAGACAATTTTCTTCACTCAGTGTTACGGTGAATATAGTCGAGTAGTTCAAGATGGCGGGTCAAAGCAGCTCTCATATCGACATGAGGGCTGGCAAATGTGTGTTACTCTGTGTTGGGTGGTGGAGAGAGGGGGAAGAAAGGTTTTGCCCCACCCTGAGGTCCTTATTATCCTTAATTCCCTTGTCGATATTATAAATTCAATGCGGGTATCAACTTTAAAAACGTCAGTGCGGGGTCTATTTATGACATTCAACGATATGATATGCTTACAGACTGAGCTACTGAGATGGTCGGAAAATACGCCATAATAAATAGCATACGCAGTTGACAAGGCGCCATAAAAAAGCAGAATAAATAATTTTACAGTACTTACATTGAATGCAGGCATCTACGGCTTGGTTCCAAAATTGCACGTTCAAGATCGTATTGTCATTCAACTTTGCGTATGTTATTCGATTTCAAATCTTTGTTAAAGTAGTCAAGAAAGAAAGCTTAGTAAACGAGCAAAATTCTCCGAGTTACTTTACGGCAGACGTGATCAAATAGTCAAATTGATCTACCAGTTGATTGCGGCCGCTTTCTGGTCTCTGTCAAAATTCATTTGCCACCCCAGTATAATCAGTAGCGCTTCGTTAATCAGATTTGTTTGATAAACCTACCCCTGCGAAGATGCCTTCTCCCTGACGAAGATAACTAAATCAAGATGCCAAAATCGTCTGAACGATGAACCTTTACAATACTGCCTTTAGTTGTGCCTAATTAATTATGAGCCGTCTTGAACGCTGTGTCTTGCATCAAATTAGTAATAGCAAGATAAATGCAAAACGCCGTTTAACTATGGCAACTAGTCTTAGCTTGAAAAGGTAAAATTTTAATAAATTAAACAATAGTACTTTTATGTTTGATGTTGTTATATTACACATTTCTTTGCCTAGTTAATCTAATATTTATACAGCATATGCTATGGCAGATCGCGGAAGATTATGTCTATAGAGTAGATCACTGAGTCCAGTAGTCTGGCCAATTATGCAGTACCGAACCTCATAAGCGAGTTTAAAAATGTCTTCCTTTAAGGAGCGTTGTGTTTACCTGGTTGGAGCTCGCGTGCAAGCCATGGTGTATGATGGAACTCGCCTACAAGTTATGGTGTTTGCTGGAGCCCGCCTGCAAGCCATGGTGTGTGGATGATCAGTGTGGCCTTATTACTGATTGCGCACACGGCTCGTGGCGGCGGAACTTCTGCTGTCCGACGATTTATGCAAGATGCAGCAGATTCCGCAACATCCACTGCCCTCGTTGTTTACTATTCCTTTTCTATTACCCCTTCCTCACTTCCGAAAATTAACGGGCTACTCAGCTACTTGCACGCAGGCCGGTTTATCGGAAATACTATTGTTAACTAACCTGGGAGTCTGGAGGTCACGTGATATTACAATTTATACGCTCTTTTAGTTACCACATAACCTTGTGCCACACCAAGGAGATGAGTCGCCGAAACACGTAGCCACCCTGTGTTGTTTTGATTGATGATGATGATAATAATAATAATAATAATAATCGTTGATGAGTAAAACGATTTATAGAAACTAAATAGCATCACAAATGTTAACATTAGATCAGAGAACCACTAAACACACTCATGAACTATATTAGTTCTGATAATGACGTCGAGTTGACGTTAACCGACCGCACCAGGTGCAGCTCTAATCTCGCTACTCTTTCATTATAAATTTCTACAGTGTTCACGTGTGACTGGCTTCGCGTTGTTGTATGCATGAAACCACAACCCAGTTAACAAGAGATGTCCTTCTTCCGTACTTTAGACAATGTTTTATGACGCACAATAAAAGATGAACACGTGCGCCTTCAGGATGAGCGTATCGCTGCAGCCTTGTCCGCACTAAGGACGTCCAATAGGAAAGTGTACAGCAGTATCGGATTTATTATTTTGCGCACGGATACTGTGTTTCAAAACTAGCTACGAACCGGCTTCTGCTAAAAAAGTAAAGTTTTCCCTTTACAGGACCGGTGTGGCCCCAGAGGGTGGGTAGTGGTATAGCTCTACTCTTCCATGACCGCGGCACTAGAAGGGGGTGAGTGGTCAGCAGCACACCCCAGCCGCACTTTACCCCCGGGAAAGACCCGGTACCCATTTTACAGGAGGTTGGGTGGGCACCAGGGCCGGTCTGGACGGGCGGAAAAATCTCGTCCCCACCGGGATTCGTTCCCGGACTCTCCAGCCCGTAGTCAGTCGCTATACCGACTGAGCTACCCGGCCCACGATCGGCTTCTAGTATGCCTGGTTATTGCTGAATTGATTACCACGTATCACAAATATAGAACTATTAAATGAAACGGAGTATAACTAGTTTAAGTTACGAAACCTTTGATTAGTGTGTGCTGTTTTAATGACAACTAGTAGGTAGCACTAGGTACTAGGTAAAACAAAACGAACTGCCGACAGGAAGCGATCCATGACCACAGTTCAGACTGTTGGCTTACAGTTCTAGAATACCAATGAAGACTCCGGCCTAACCTTACAGCACACTGGTTTCGGCAGGTAACCACCATGGTTTGCCTATATGTCACATTTTATTGATTTCGTGGGTCCGATATGTAATGCATTTTCAAAGATGTTCGCCCTTACTTAACCTTTCTGTTGCAATGAAGCCAGAGTGAAGGTATTGAAAGAGAGGTATCGACTTACGAATTGGCTTTTGACTTAACTGCAAACCCACGTGCTTCTCCTGTCTGTGGCGATGTAATATCTGTCTCATAATTATCGTGACCAAAACACCATATCATGTTTTAGGTTTCTGTGACCGTTCATCGTGAGCAAATTATGAAATGAGAGAGAAAACCAACAAGATGCAACGGATGTTTATTTTTAACAATATCTCAACATGTTTCGGGCATCATTATGCCCATCTAATATCTAACTTTCCCCGCTTGTTACAGCGCAGCACACTACATGCTGTAATACGTCTTGTTCTCCTGAAGATGGGCATAATGATGTCCGAAACATGTTGAGATATTGTTAAAAATAAACATCTGTTGCATCTTGTTGGTTTTCTCTCTCATTTCACCATATCATGTTGTTTCATCATGTTGTACCATCAAAATTACCGGCGCCCGGCGGTTCGGAAGGGAACCCAGGGCCCGACTGTTTTGCATTTGTTTGTATCTTTTTCGGTAATACCATACGTAATTTGGTGGCGATTGTCTTGTTAACGGGACTTGAGACCAGTAGCCATTTTACACACGGCGCTCTCTACTCAGTTTCCGTACTTGTCCCCTTGCCGGTCCGCCCTTGCAAGGGGGACGGAAATAAAATTTTTACTGGGGCCCGAACCCGCTGTCGGCGGCCCTGGTGCCACTTCTAAAAACCAATATCTACAGGAAGGGGGTGCTCAAATTTTTCGCAAGCGTACTAGTAAGTGAAATTTAACAACTGCCATATAAGGCAAATATTTTTTTATTGAAATAAAAAGTTTAATTTGGAAAGTCTAGCTGACAGCGGGAATGAGTTATATAATATTAATAGCAGTGCTGCCAGTTATATATATATATATATATATATATATATGTGTGTGTGTGTGTGTGTGTGGCTTTTGTTTTATTTATTTTTTTAAATCTTTATTCTTTTTATATTTCGATTTTTATTAAGATGGCGCACCAGTTAACAGTGCGTGGCATGTCATTAGTTGTACGCGCATCACAGTTTCATAAACCATGTCATAGGGAATATAGTGGGATAATTATAGTAGTATATATGTCTAATAGAGCTAACAATTTTGTGAAAAATGTTCGTAGTCATAAATTTCAATCATGTTATAATCCCGTGGTACCATTAAGAAGGAACAAAGAGCTGGTATAAACTGTGATCTGTAGATTCAGAATCCTTCTGTTGTTCATCGTGCACCACCAACGAGATATTTGTTCTGTTTTATCGTTACGAAATTTGTGCTGTGTTCCTGCAAATTTGGGTCGAAACCTTCCAACTCCACCCCGCAACTGTACATTTAGTACAGCACGGTTAAGAGGACTTATTCGCCGTTGATTTCCTAAAATAATCGATTTCGGGCAGATAACGGAAGTAGTAATCTGTATATCGGATCACCAAAGGTAGATCTGATCCGCGTCGATAATCCGTGATTTCGACGGCTGTAGAGAATGGTGTATGTTATGTGATTACGGTATGTTGCATTCTAATCCTGTTGAATATATGTGTAGTTTGTATTGTAGGTATGTAATCATATCACATACCATACAACACATGTAGTTTTGGTCGTTTTGAGTACGTCATGATGACGCTTGCCCGTATTCTTTCTGTACAATGTGGGTATGTGGTCTTTGGTAGGGGTGGGGGTGGGATGGACGTGCGAGGACAGAGCATCGGCACGCATTGGAGACACATGATCTGTGTTCGAGACCGAATGGGCCTCGGAGCCGATCTGGGCGTTCTGGACAAGAGAGAAATCGCAACGGGTTACGGAAAAGTAAAAGTTGGATTTGTGCGTTGCTAATTATACACGTTTACACGTTCGCACACCATAAAATTTTCCAAGATGTGGATGTACAAGAAAAATACTGAGTGTAGGATGTGTTTTCATTTAATATTCTTTCATTGTCTACCTTCACCCTGTAGCTTCACACGCAGTTTATTGTACAAGTTTTAAGTGCGGGTGCATTAAATAGAAATGGTCCCAGTTGAGAACAGAAAATTGGAGGGTTAGGGCAATATGACTACAAAGAATTTCCAGGTGAACGGGATTTTAATCTTGTGTAGATATAGGTGGCAGGTAATTAGTAGTGTCTGGGAAGAATTATGGAAGGAATAGGTTATGTACAGGAGCATCTTGTTTGTGTGGCATCTGTGGTAAAGTTGTTGTGCCTGGTGATTAACCTCCCCAGCTGTGGCTGGAGTAAGGGGTCCCACCAAGAGCTGCCCTGAAGATGGAGGCAATATGTTCTTCCAAGCAGACTTTACAATATCACAGTTGAAAAGACAGTAATTTTAATTGACACCAATACTGTTTGCAAACTGAAAATTTTGAATTTGTTTATAGTCACTAAGTAATACACTTCCACAAGTACTGTATCCTCAAGTTAGTGGACAGTAATTGAAAAGTTAGTAATGATTACATAATTGATGCTCCTATTCTTCTGATGTGAGGTGGCATCTCTGAAAAAATTCTGCTATGGGTAGTGAAGGAGATCACAATGCAAATGAGCAAGGAGCATCTGGGAATTTCTCACCCACACTGCACATCATCTGCAAAGAACTTGGTTCTGACCAAGGAAAGAGCACCCAGCATCCATTTGCCTTACATGACATATTTTGGAATCCCACAAATTTAAAATATATATGCATTTTATTTTGCGTTTTAAAGTCATGTATTTAAATGCCCAAGAATGGTTAGCATTACTGAAACATGTTGCATATATATATATATGTATATATACTGATAAAACTAATAAAAGTTTGTCGTGGTTGACGGCAGTACGCATGCCAAATTTGATTTACGTGGTTTAGTGCACCCAAGTATGGGGTGCTCTTGTTGTGAATGTGAGCATCACATGATGTGATAAGTGTGGGGACACATCTTCAGTTTGAATGTACATTGACACATTTGTGTTAAAAACTTGTAGAGGTTCTTAGTACAGACTTTTGCAACCAATAGTAGGTGAACTGTAATTTTCAGCTGTATGCTTGGGCATGTATCTTGACAGTCGTGGAAAAGCATCATTGAAGAATCTGCAGTTCCTGACAGCCAGAGTATACCACTGGTTTCAGACTGAGTGAGAGAGGTCTAAGAAGTCACTCTTTCTTCCCTTATGGGTACCACCTCCACAGTCATTGACTTGGGACTGTGGAAGGACACCCAAGAATTTCTTCTCATCACTGCAAACTGACCCACAAGGAGTCCCTGCACGAAAGTTATGTGTCATGTTTGAGCTTCATTTTGGTACATGTTGTACAAAAATTCAGAATCAGAATCATGGAAAACTGTTGGTATATAGAGTTCTTTCTCGTATCAGACTATAGTTTGTTTTATGTGAATGTGAAGAATCCAAGAAAAGGTATCCCTTGTTGTCAACAATAATTCCGTAGCCATAAATTTTGGCATGATTCTTAAGGCATACAGTGAAGTTTATACAGTGAAACCTCTGTCATTTTTCCAGGGGCTGTGGAAAGGGAACAATAACTGTGGGAATACAGACATTAGCAGGAAATCATTCAAATGTGTCAGAAACACAAGAAAATAACAGAAAATGAAAGTTTTAAATTTTTTGTGACAGCGATACTGCTCTGGAACCGTGTACAGTAAGCACAGAGATTTTAAATGCCTCTGTTAGTGTCCAACTTCAATTAGAATGACAAGGAAGTGTATATCATGGCCACATGTCTTTTTCCTCCTGCAGATAACTTTTGAACTGGGTGCTGAATTTGTATTTTTATGACACTTTGTACAAACATCTTGGCACCACAGGTCACTTCACCTTTGCATGCCACAATACCGGCTATCCTGATGCATTTTGTTGTGGTTTTCCAAGTCCCTCCACAATAGGGCATCATCTATCCCACGAACACTTCCAAATGCCATCCTATTTGTCAGGTGGCGCTGTATAGTCTCCACTACAGCTTAAATTTTGTGGAGTGCTTTAGAAGCAAGTCTGATTGTTGTCCGCATTTGCTAGAGACACAAAAGGCAAACCAGGGCTCTTTGCTTTGAGAATGCACTCTCTCTACTAGACTGTCTTGCACTTGGCATAGTTGGCTGGGTAGTTATGTGTGAAATTGTGTGCAAAATGCATGACTGTCATGCAGAACAGACTAACTCTTCTGTTATGTGATAACCATTTACACACCTAGTTGAATGTAGCAGCAGTGGTGAAGCATACATATAACTATGTCCAATGTCATTTGAAACAAATCTTTGAGGGTTTCCATGTTGACTGATGTAGGTGTGAAGTTCCGAATATTTGACTTCTGTTTTGTTTAAATTTTTAAAGTGTAAATTTCTCTTGTGGACACCTCGTGTATAATATGTAGGTACTACTGTGCTGGACCTTACCTTACAAAAATAAAATTTAAAAAAAAAACTGATGATGGGTGGTAGGGAAATTACGTGAAACAAAAATGTGCTGATAGAAGTTACAGGGGACACATAAGATTCATCATATAATAATTGTGTAAAACTACCTAATTTGGAGGAGATCAGTATTAATGGTACCTAGTAAGTTTCCTCAGTGGAAATAGTTGTCCAGTTTGCTGTGATAGTCCAGCCCCGTTACTGTACAGAGACAGGAGATATGACAGGTTTACTTGCAGTACTTTAGTTTGTTTTCTGGGAGGTGCAGAGGCTTATTTTGTAATGATTATATATCAGTTGTGTTTCCAGTAGGTGGAGAGACTTCATGTCATCACCATGTCCAAACTGGCTCTGGGGAACACCCAGTGGCTACTGTGTGCTGTAGCCCTGACATATGAGGCAGAATACTTACCTCCATCTAGGGACAAAATAAAGCTTTATTGTCATAGCACCTTATGCCTTCCTTACCATCCTTTGCACTCACAGGGTTTAGCAGTGTTCAGGTAGTGCCAAGGCAACTTTTTGCCTCCATGTTGAGCGGTGTGCAATGGGTTCTGAAGAGGGAGGCAGTTACTGGTTGCAAAACACTGAAAGTATCTGTATTTTGTGTTTTGTTTTTTCACAGTTTGGTGCAGACAAGGAAAGCATCACAATGACCTGGATCAAACCTGATGTCTGAGTGAGACTTCAAATGATTTACAAACAGTAAGTTTTAAAAATGAATTGTGACAAACAATTTTGAATCTTGATGTTTGTGAATTCATATTTTGGAAATAAATAGAGATTCCATTAAACTGATAGAAATGATAATGTGTTACAAGGAAAATATTAGGGTATTGTAAGAAAAGCTGCAAGTTCATAATTTTTGGGCTGTTATTGTAGTATGCTGCAAAGTGGCCATTTCTAGAATTGGATGTAATAGCAGGGAGGAGTACAAGTACAGTGGAATGGGGATTTTATGGTCCTTGAGTCCACATTTTCCTTAATTCTGTGCTTGATTTTATCAGTCCTGCTAAAAGTTCCATAAGATGAATCCTTGAAATTACATTCTTTCTACCCAGTTCCTTGGTTATATGTTGAAGGGGAACATAAGTTGGCCTGTTTTACTGTCATTTTAAGTACTTTCAATTGGAAATGAGGAAAGAAAATTTTCTGTCTGTCCCCCTCTCTCACACTTATAAAGCAACAACAACAAAACGCACAATAAAGTTAAAGCTGTCCATGGCAATGCCATGAAGACAGAGGGGGAGAAGAGGTATAACTTCACCTATTTCGCTAGATGGGAGGTGAGAGTTCAACATCATGCCCCAGCCAGTTTTTCCACCTGGAAATAACCCCAGTACCCTTTGAATGGAGGCTGTGTGGGCTCCAGAGCAGGTGTGGATGTTCTGGAGAAAAGTGTCTTGCCCAGGCAGGGATTCTAACTCTGGATCGCCCAGCCTGTAGTCTAGTCACTATTCTAACTACACTATCCTGGCACCTGAACAAAACAGACAGAGGTTTGGAAATTTGTGGGTGACAGATGCTTGTAAATTACATTAATACTTACCTGTTAGGGACATAAAATTACAGGTAGGAAAGATGAAGTTGTCCCCTTGTTTGCTGTGGAGGCTTATATGGGTGACTAGAGCTATAGTATCACTCATTCTTAAACTGGGCACTAGATTGGTGTGAGTGGGCAGCTTCACAATGCCCATTGTACCCCTCGGGAAACAGCCCCTAGTACACGTTGGAACGTGAGGCTGGGTGCAGCCCAAAGCCAGTCTTGATGTCAACTGAAGAAATGTGTACATAAAGATAGGACTTGACTGCATGTTATTTTTGCAAGTCATCTTATACACACCTGCCAAGTACAAAATGTACGAAATTGGGGGGATGGGGAGAAAAAACATAATTGTTGTAGTCTCTTGTCTACTAGGAATTTTACAGCACCAGTTTTTAGGTCAGAAGTGTAACCATACCTAAATGAGTGATTAAAGTGAAACACAGAAGTCTGATTCTTGGGCTAGTATATAGAAATTATGGAAGTTGTCAAAATGTGTTCAGTAGAATGACAGCAGTTAATTTCCAGTTGAATGCAGTTTTTATGTTAATTTCCAGAATGGCCCACATGATGCAGTTCATAGCTTGCTTAAAAAATGTAATGTTACAGTATAATGAACTGAATATTGTTACATTAACATTGGCAAAGTTTATAAGAGTTCTGAAAGCCCCTCAAATGTAGCTTGTATACAGGGTGCAGAAAAACTCCATGGGGACCAAAAGAAAGATTTATTGTCAAGGAACTATATGTTGGAGATGCGTCCTTTCAGTGCTATGGACCATCAAATTTTGTCTGACTAAGGTTGTAAATCAAGCAAAACCACTGAAGTATTATATTAAGTTTGGCCTTGTTATACTGCTTGGAGACTGCATTTCATTGGAATCACAAGTGTATGGGTGTGACACCATGAAATTTGGCAGATGGGTACAAATGTCTTGGAGGAATTTGCTGCGCCCATTTTTAGGATAGAAGAGAGTGTGCCAACTGCCCTGAAGATTGATACATCAGGTTCCCTTGAAATTTTGCTACATACCGATCCAACTAAAAAGTGTCTCAACCCACAAGACCATAATCTAGGTACTGTATGCTGAGACAACCCTAGATCTTGCATGCATATCCTTAGTTTCAGGTCTGTTTGTATTGATGTTCCTAGCTGAATTAGGGACACAGATAACCAGTTTTACAACCTATACTTGAAAAATTTAATTGAATTATGTAGGTGTGTTGAAAATTGCACTCGTGTGTGTGTGTGTGTGTGACATAGAATGGTGGACTTTGCCAGCACTGCATGTAGGAGGTCTTGTATATTGCTTACTGTTTGTACATAACAATACGAGTTACAGACCAGCCATATTTTTACATTATTTGTTGTAAATAAAAACATAATTGTAATTAATTTCCAGATAATAAAAATCAGTCAGTTGAATTATGCTCTGTGTCGATGTAGGTTGCATTATGACAAGTTCCCAAATACCCACTGTATGCTGAACTATTTCCCATCCTTTTTATTTTAAACCTGACTCCTACCAGCTACAGCAGACCAGCAGTGCAGAAACAGCTTGTGTAAGCTGGTTAATGCCTTCTGGCAGAACATGAGAAATGGTTAGTAAGTTTGACATGGATTTCATCTTCAGCAAGACAGCAAGTTTCCTGTACCCAAGAACAACAGAACTCTTGATGACAGAATGAACAAAATGTTCAAACATTAGCACTCTCTGTCTCGCGTGTGTGTGCGTGCATGCATGTGCGCACATCTGTTGGTGCAATAATTTGCTTAAAAAGCACTAGTTGAAAATAACAAAAAATACAAGATGCAGCCCAAAAAGCGGGGGGGGAGGGGGGTAATAGAATAAACTTGCGTATGTCACCCCTTCTCTAGACACGAGAGCCAAATGTGTGCATGGAAGGTAACAAACAATCTGAAAAAAAATGTATTCAACATGTGTCTTGTAATTTTGAAACGTATTTGAAAGATGTTTGTGGTATCAGCCACTTTTAAATAACAGTTAATCCTGACATTATTTTTTGACCTCCACTGTTGGGTAATTGGCTTTTTCTTGCTTTGCCAAGCTGTTTTAAAATCTTATTCTGTATTTCATTCATCTACATTTTCTTTAACTTCCACCATACAATTTGTGAACACAGAATCCCTGTATTTTTCAAAATAGAATAAAGCTAGTGAACCGTGGCCAAATCTCTATGCATGGTGAGAAATATTTTGCTGGCAAAATTTACTTTTTAACAAATCATACTAAACAGTTCAGCTTACAGCAAATTTAAATATGATCAGTTGCTGTTTGCTTTTATTTTTATCATCAGATTTCATATTTACCATCTCAGCCAAAGAAGCTTAAAAATTTAGAACTTGTAATCTTATAGCTTTTGATGGGGCTGCATTTCATTTTTTGTAAATTGCCAAAATAAGTAACTGCTGTAATCAAAGGCTTCATAACATCTCCAAGATGTAAATTTTAAGTTCTGACTTCCACAAGGATCATAAATTTTCACATAGAGTATTTCTGATTGCTTAATGTTGACACCTGGTAGTCCCTTATTTCCCAGGGTGACAACCCTGACCATCGCAGCAGCACAGAAACAGTAGGGTGGCGGGGCCGGGTTCAACCGCAAGCACTGAACCTGCTTTACGCCAGCCCTGCCTTTTTGCTACTATAAAGGTCACAAAAATGGGAGGGTGCAAGTCAGGCCATTGCAAATTGGAGGTCTATTGTAATGAGTGTCAATAGTTACAAAAACACATGTAATATAAATCCAAATCCTTTAACACATGTACTATAAGGAGGAAGGTGCTGCAGATAGTAGGAAGTAGCAGAAAGAACAGAAATGAAAATAAGTGGAATGTATTGAGTATGCAGCAGTCTGCACAACTGTAAGTTCCCAAGTGAAAAGCATAAAGAAGAGTGAGCAACTGACCGCCACACAACACGTTTCTGGCGATATTGCAGAATGCTGTGCTGTCAGTCAAATCAGAACATAACGTTACCTTACAGTTCTAACCCCAAAGCCTTATCTTTGGATCAATCAGTATAAATTTCCACAAAATCTTTACCTCATCCATTTCAATATTATCAGTTATGGCCACCGGCGATCTAATGCTGTGTCTAATACACTTCAGGGCATTACGTCTCAGAAGGCCATAAACTTAATACTGACACCCCGAGAACTTCAACCCTCAGTCACCATATTTGTTTTACCAGACTTTTTGTAATGAGAAAGTCTTGTGTGCTGTTCCCTTGTGAGCTGTGGTCCACACCAACAACAACAGTGCTGCACCAACTCTTGTTATAGAACATGAAGTTCCAATAATGCTGGTTTATGAGATTCTCTGTCTGTCAGTACTAGGTGCATTATACAGGGTGTCCCAGGAGGAATGTGCCAGACTTAGGGAGAGTGTTCCTATTATGTTAAAGTATACCTATATAACCCAAAACACCTATATCCAAAGTTGAACGGTTACGGAGATAATGGCCAGAGAAAAGTGGGGGCTTCTTGCGGTTCCAAATACTGCAACCTGCACAGCTGAT
>Ga0136643_10002989_pt1 | contig 22468 bp, 9 predicted proteins | sample TergutLab28metaG_FD_96883 | JGI IMG/M metagenome (GOLD analysis project Ga0136643, IMG submission 96883) | Labiotermes labralis P1 segment gut microbial communities from Petit-Saut dam, French Guiana - Lab288 P1 (version 3) (version 3) | ecosystem: Host-associated > Arthropoda: Insects >... | reverse complement strand
TGGTGCAGAGTCCTTCTTGAGAAGCTAACTGGTTTGCAGCTAGTCAAGAAATTCCCCGCATTTCACGGAACCCGAAGGTTCATTACCGCACTCACAAGCGTCCGCAACCTGTCTCTATCCTGGACCAGCTCAATCCAGTCCATATACTCACATCCCACCTCCTGGAGATCCAACCTAATATTATCTACCCATCTATGCCTTGGTCTCCCCAGTGGTCTCCTTCCCTCTGGTTTCGCCAGCAAGACCCTATACACCCCCCTCTCCTTACCCATACGCGTCACATGCTCAGCCCATCTCATTCTTCTCGATTTTATCACCCGCACAATATTGGGTGAGGAGTACAAATCATTTAGCTCCTCGTTATGCAATCTCCTCCATTCCCCGGTTACCTCGCCTCTCCTAGGTCCAAATATGCTCCTCAACACCATGTTCTCAAACACCCTCAGTTTCCTTTCCTCCCGCAATGTCAACGACCAAGTTTCACACCCACACAAAACAACAACATTTGTTGGTCTACATTATAAATTTAACTTCTTTAACATCATTTTTTCGTCTTATGCATAAATATGTTTTCATTATTTTTATTCATTTATCATGAAACACAACTGAGTATGCAACTTATTCATTCTTTCACGCAGAACACTATAATTTGTAAAGATATTCTATTGAATGGTTGCTTATTTTACCACGTAGTATCTTATCAAAAATTGGAACCCTCTTTCTTGATTCCTTCATAAAGAGAATGCTTAGTTTTATTTCATGCTAATAGGTTAAAAAATTTAAAAGCATAAAATCTTCCTTTTGAAAATCAAAATATTACGTATAACTTTATTTCTAATGACTTCTAGTTAGTGTAGTATTAGTGTTGATGCAGTAATGTACTCTATTTCCGAAATCTTCTTTGTGTGTATTACACTGCAAAATTTTGTATGTTTTTGTATGTACACAAGTAAAACGTACTGTCTAATTGCCAGTTTATAACTGCGTTCCTTTGACAGTTAGGCAGGATTAGTTTCTTGAGCAATGTAAAGGGGGATATTAGGCAGTAGATCATGAAATATATAAGTTGTAACAAATATTTTGACCTTTGAATAAATGGTAGTTGCTGAAAAAATTCCTACCGTGGAGATTTTTTACTTTTGCTTCAGAATTTTCATTACAGTAAACTCAACTCAGTGTACATTATATTCAAGAAGTCAGTAACGTTATATCAAATCTTATCCCTGCGTACTTCGGGCAATCCACACTATCCTTTAGGGAAAAATGTGTCCATCCTGGAATGTTCACAAGCCTAGATTTGCCAAAGACGTAGGGATAAGTTATAATCTTGCTTTACTGCATTTTATTCTACATTGTGTACCATTTCGAACTTGTCTTATTAAAGATTTCAAAAGATGAAATGTAACAATATATTTTGAAGTTGCTATAGATTTATCTGTAAGAAAAATGTGTCTTAGCTAATTACTTAATGGACAGAAATTGACAAAACATGTAAAGATGTGGATCTCTTCAACTTGTTTTAATTTTTTGAGAAAAAACACTGAATACAAAAGGCCTTTAAGGGAAGAAAATAAGTGTTAATAAGAGTATACCAGGAAGGTTTTTCCCGTAATTGTATTCATGAGCAAAAAGAGTTTATCGATATCAATAAAATATATTAACATTTAATATTAATAAAGAAAAGAATTTTCGCATTAATTAGTAACAATATTTTTACTGGCACTATTATGAAAATAAAAATAATTCTCTGTAGCCACATAAAACTGCAGAATTATTTCGCACAGCAATATTAAGGTCAGGAAATGTGTTCGTACATATGTTAATGAGCAAAGTGACTTTCCGAAGCCTCACGAATCGATTAAATAATTTTTCATACCAGCATTAATGAACAAAGTAATATTCCATTTCCATACTATTGGTTAAAATAGCGTCTTTTACGAATAATACATAGAAAAATAATTTCTCTTAGGAATATAAAGAGACGTTCCTATAATGGTTAATAATTTTTCCCTTCTTGCTATATTCGTCAATATTATCTTCCTTAACCATATTAACCAAGAAAAGCAATTCGTCCTAATGACACTGTACGAAAAGAAATATGCCATAAAAGTATTATTAAATAACACTGTTTTCAGTAACCATGTGATTGACAAAATAATTTACAGTGACCATAATTTTGGCATAATTATGTCCTTTAGCCTTATTATTTGGAAAAATAATTTCTTTTTTTTTGTCGAACTATGTAGCTAGGTGAAATAATCAGCCGCAGCCACATTAATGATAAAACAAATTTCCTGTTGTCAATTAACAAGCTCGGTAATTTCCCGCACTGACATTAATGTCTTGAATAGTTCCCATGGTTGCATTTATTAAAGTTACTTTTCTTGACCACAATAACGAACAAAGGCCTTTTCACTACCACATTTTTTAACAATAGTATACGTTGTACTTTCCAACATAAACAATAAAATTTTCTTTAATATAAGAAATTTATCTTTGTTGAACATGCAATATTGCATTCTCAAATTAATAAATATTAACATTTCCAGGTCCTAAATTGATTTAAAAAGTATTTACATTTTGTTATAAGATTTGTCTCTATAGCATTTGAAGGCAGTTTGTATGTAGGAATATTTTCTGATCCTATGTTGCTATATAAGTTTAACAGTAAAGTGAGAGCTTTCTATGAAACATTTTCCTCAGGCATGTTCAATATAGAACTTTTCCCTGGAGGTGTTTTTAAATCAAAGAACAACCATAAACGCTGTAATTTTAATAAAAATGTTTACGTCTGTCTTTCAAAAAATGTACATAGAAAGTTGTATTCATATGATTATATAAGGTGCTTTAAGAATTAATATTATACAGGGTGTGAAGGTAGAAACCAAAAAAGCAGCGCAGAAAAATTTAATAACATGGTAGATGGAGATTCAAATCTTCACGGGCATTATGCTATGTGGACTGGTAAACAGAGTAGATGAAGGCATTGCAGACAAAGACTAAGAAGATGAATCAGTTCCGTCTCAACAGAACTCCTCAAAGAACCCAAATAACAAATAACATTGCAAACTACCAAATCTCAAATTTCCAGCCATATGTGTAAATAAGCGAAAAATATTTATTACTAAATAAAAAAATTCAGAATTATCTTCGAGGACGTTGCGATTTATCGAACGGTAGATATTTGTATAGTTGGAGGATTTCACTGCTGTTTTGGCAAATAATAAATTTTCGTCAAATATGAGGTTTAACTTTATTGGTAACTCGTTTCCAGCATTTTAGAGCCAGCAAGCTTCTTGATGGAAGACATTACGATGTGCTAGGAATATACTAAACCTTTAATCAATATACCTCAAGCAAAACTATTTTATTGTATACGAGGCCATATTTTTCGGCCTTTCAAAACGGTTATCAACAGGCCTTCTAACAGATCGAGTCAACAGACGCTGTGTACATGTTTGGATCCCAATATGTATAAAAAATATTGGGATCCCAACATGTACACAGCATCTGTTGACTCGATCTGTTATAAGGTCTGATGATGACCTTTTAAAAGGTCGAAACATGTGACCTCGTACACAATAAAATAGTTGTGCTTGACGTATGTTGATTAATGTTTCAGCAAGAGTCTCCTAAACAATCTTAACAAATTAAAATGAACAAGTTGTCATATCCCAGAAGAGTGTTTTCGTGATTCAGCAGCCATTTACCAATCGACACAACATAATGGCCCTCTTCAATTTCGTTGTTAAAAGGTCAAATAGTAAAGTTAGATTATAGTTACACCTAATGTTTTTTATTACTTATATAAATGGAAGGTGGTGCCAGTAACTGGTTTCGCCGACTTATGCTGAGGTACAAAAATCCATTTTTGTTTAGGGATGTGAAAGGTCTGTAGCGTTTTCAAACACCCTTCGCAAAGAGAAGCTGCGGCCCATGTATCTACTCAGCAGCCATGATTTAATAGAACACCAAAGCTTTACATGTTCTCGGAATTGCGCACTTCTTCGTCAAAATCTTAATGGCATTATGTTACATTGTGGCACCAATTTCTCCTACATTACCCAGCAAACCAATAAGCGCAGGGACATAACGATGTGTTTAGTTTATTTTTGATTCCCAGCCCCATAACTGGTTATAGATGCGATTTTCCATTCGAATAACCGGGAATCAATCAGTCATCGCATTATACTTGTTTCCGCCCGTCCGTCTGTCTGTCGGTTCGTTTCCAGTTTCCATTCAAATCAACAATACCAACATTTCTTTCAATTCTTATTTTGAAATTACACGTTTGCCATGTGCGGTTTTTGAATTATTTCTATCCCCTTTTGCAGAATTGTCCGTTGGAATCAATAGAGGGGTTCGCTTTGTCTGTGTATATGGGCGGGATTTAGCTTCGCTTGGGTTCGAACCCAGGACTCCAAAGGGGAGGGACATAGCAATGGCCGACGCTTCCGTCTAGCGCTAAGGGCGTGGCTATGGACCACCCTCATTAACATAAGGATAGTGTATTAGTGTGGATATGGTAATGACGTAGTAGCATTAGTGCGATGGAATACGCATATTCACACAAACATAATCTAAAGGTAAAAACATATAAAAATTGTTTACGTCCAAAATGGTGCAGCGATCTGAAACGTAAAAATGTTTTGAATTGGCAATGCATATATATTTGCATTAAGAGTGTACTTGACAAAATCAATACTTTCCAATCCGTAGTCCATAATTCAGATATAATACACCTCTGTTCAACTATTACTATCACTAACTGTCGATAAGCTCCGAATGTGATGTTTCTCCTATTAATCCTCTTTGCTGAAATTTGGAAATTTGTAATTACTAATTCCATTCCTGTATTTGAAAATTTGCTTACAAAATTTTGATTGGAAAAATCTAAGTTTTAAGTTAAGTTTGTTGCTTGGCCTAAACGCAAAGTCCTAAGGGAAGTAAACTAGCAACTCTTTCACATGATAGTCATTGAGTTCTTACACCATGTGGGGTATGATTTTTAGGACGTTTCGGGGAAAATTGGTACCTCTCAAATTGTCGGCAGATTTTCTGCTGGCAGTCACTTCAGCATCTATCTGACAGAAATATCCACTGTAGACGTAGACAGAACGTCTGTCCGAAGCGTCCAAACAAATTTAATATCGTTTACGGTGTAAGAACACAGAAGACTAATAAAAACTAAAAAAGACACGCAGCATGAAAGCCCAAAAAGTAAAATTTTAGTGGATGTTAAGAAGCTGTCAGATTAATGCTGGCACTAGGCAGAGCCTAGTGGTCAACTACAAATGTCTAGTAAAGTGAACAGAATGGGAGAGCTTGCTGCATCTGGTGATTTAGGAAAAGATGTTAGTTAGTAATTAATTTAGTTAATTAGTGAGTAAGTTATTAAGTATGTAAGAACGTAAGTAAGTTAGTACGTAAGTTAAAAAGTTAGTGAGTTAGAAAGTGAGTGAGTTAGTAAGTAATTAAGTACGTGAGTAAATAAGTAAGTGAGTTAGTGAATAAGTAAGTAGATAAGTGAGTAAGTAAGTAAGGTGCTGAATGACTAAGTAAGTTATTGAGTATGTATGTGAGTAAGTAAGTAATAAGTAAGCGAGTGAGAGAGTGAGTAAATAAGTGAGAGTAATTAAGTAAGTTAGTGAGTAAGTAAGTGAGAGTAATGAGTGATTGAGAGAGTACGTAAGTAAGTTAGTGAGTAAGTAAGTAAGAGTAATGAAGTAAGTGAGAGTAATTGAGTAAAATGTCACTTTATACACAACAGATATCACACCCGATTTTATTATGCCGCTAAAAACTAATAAGCACAGTAAGCCCGTATGTTACTGGCAATGCAGACAGCGATGGTAACGGGAAACAGATGAAACTGGGTACTATAATTGTTTATTTGGGCGCAGGATTGACAGCAAATGAGACAATTTTAAAGCCAGCACAAATATACCAATACGCAATAAACACATAACTTTAACACCAAGAAGCGAAAATAACGTAATAATAATAATAATAATAATAATAAATACATTGCCTCTGTGCGCGAAGAAAGCTTATGGGAGAGCAGAGTTAGAGTTACGCTATTTCTTAACCCCAGCACTAAGTGGAAGTGAGTGAAAAGATTCACGCTCTGGTCGCTTTACTGCCGTGAAAGCTTCCCCCAGTACTCACTCAATAGGTGGCTGAGTGTTACCAAGAGCCGGTCTGGAGGCTTTGAAGAAGGCAGGAAACTCTTGTTAATGCTAGGAATCCAACCACCATTCCTCGGTCTCCAGCCACTAATCTCATTTTGCAGTCTCACTTCACTTTAATTTGCTCAAATATCTGCAGATTTTTTATGCTTTAACTTCCAGGGTTTTTTTTATTTAAGTGTTTTTCTTGACACAGCACACATATTAAACATCGACGCTTTGTTACTGGTGTCAGTTTTATGATCATATGAATTAGGTCACAAAATTAACACGTTTCGCATATATTCTAGAATCACTGTATATCTTCCAAGTACTTGTGTTTGTTCTATGTAGTGATTAATTTACCTCTAGTCCATATAACGAAGGTTTATGCACCTCAGAACACAAAGCGTGGAATGTGTACACGTTTGAAATGTGCAATGAATCGGGGAGGATTTTGAAGGAAGTAATTTTACTCTAATTTCTTCGTGTTATCCCAGTAACGCTGGGGGCCAGAGGTAAAGGCCTTTGTCAAACAATTCAGCTTTTCCGCTGAGATTAGAACCAGACATATCTTGAATAAAAGTGAGAAGCCCCAACAACATTCACTAAATATAACATCATCTTGAAACCGGGTGTATAGTATAATTTGCGTATATTTACAACATATAATCAACAAACACATAATATATTGAATACTTAATTGTAACTAAAAGAACTCTTACATGTTTCAATGCCTCAGTGCGTCATTTTCAGGGAATTCTTCTGATAAACCGAAGTTGCATGCCAGTTAAAATACAGTCCATTAGCACATACACTTAGATGTGTTAAAAGAATGTGGTTTACCACGTAATTAATAGAGAGTCGCTGTTACAGACAGTGCTACAGTAACATAAAGTGAGATGATAAAATTATCTGTCAATAAAATACAATAGAATGGTGCAGTTCTTGCAAAGATTGCTTGAATTAAAATTTACATTTGTAGCGATGACTTGAATAAAATTTTACAGCTGCACAATTCTACTGTGGGGACCGCGGTAGCTCAGTGGTTAAGGTGCTGTGCTACAAATCGGAAGGTCACTGGTTCGATTCCAGATGGTGTCATTGGAATTTTTCTTTGACATAATCCTTCCGATCGCACTATGGCTCTGGGGTCGAATCAGCCTCGAACAGAAATGAGTAGCAGGGGCATTTCCTGGGGGTAAAGGCGGCCGGTACGTAAGGCTAACAACCTTACCACCATCGTGTGTCGTCATGTAATCTCGGAACCTTAACTTCCTGGAACCCTCTGGGCCACTCGTGGTCTGTAATGGGACTGCTTTACCTTTACCTTTACTATTCTACTCTATTGTATTGACAGTTAATTTAATTGTCTGTAGCACTATATGTAGCAGCGACTGTGTATTAGTTACTCGGTAGCTATATATCTTAAGACTTTTAAGTGTATTGTACTAATGAAATGCATTTTAACTGAAGTGTAACTTTGTTTTAACAGAAGAACTCCCTGAAGATGATGCAATGAGGCATCGAAACATGTAGGATATTTTTAGATACAATTAAGTATTAAATATATTCTGTTTCCGTTGAGTGTATGTTTAAACTGATGATAGTCTCAATATTTTACAGTCTTAATTTCTCTAGAGATATTACGTAAGTAATTTGTTTATTTTATTTTTTTTGGCGCGACAGCCCCCAGTGGGCCAGGGCATCCTCATTCACGAGATTTCTAGATCACACACAACGACGCACCACAGTCGCTAGGACTCCTCTGGATGAGTGATCAGCTCGTCGCAGAGACATCTACCTGACAACACACAACAATTAGTTAATTATTAGGCCTACATATCCTGCTAGGTTCCTGTAGTTCTTCATAACATATTTCAACTTACATCAATAAATATTATGACACTGTCAAATCTCGTACAAGATGTCGGTAACCTTATATCATGACTTGACATTTAGATTCCTGAGCACATGCCGAGGTCAAACGCCATATAAAAGTGTATATAATCCTATATGTGCTTTCATTTCAAACTGCACACCTTTGTTAACGACCCTTTCACAAGCAGCAGAATGTTACACCAAACAGCGTGAAAGAATTATCCTACGTTAGGGTCAGACATATGCACAGACGTAGCAACCATAGAATATAAATTACATTCCACATTTTCATTCTTTAGACTTATAATTTAGCACTCTGATATTATCTCCTTGCAAAGGAAATACTGTGTTTCGGTACAACATGTGTGTGTCTCTTATTGCAGACATCAGGGTCTGAATCTTCCAATGCCTTCAACAGACACAATAAGTGGTAGCGAATAAAGGTCTTGTAATTTCTTCAAAATAATTTATTTTGGTTGTTCTTGAAGAGTTTGCGTTACAAACGTAAACATCTTAAAGCATTCTCACGCACACGTTTTGAAGTTTGCATCTCACTGCACAATACGTTTCGTGTAATTTTTTTATTTCGGAGGCCCCTCTGAGAAATGATGCAATTTCTTGAAATCCATATAAAGCAGAAAAATACTAGAATATTTGTACTAGTGAATTCAAAATATGTTATCTTCGTGGTTCCTCTCTGAAGACAAATGAATGAACTACACAAACATTGGATTAACCTGATAAGTCTGACACTTTGTCTTTAGCATCAATGGAGTGTTGAGTGGTGCTAAAGTCAACCTGTCGAAATAAGAGACAGATTATGAGAGGATAAAGAGGATAATTACAAAATGAAAATTTTGCAGTTTTTCCTTACCAGACGCTAATATGGTGAAGAAAGCAATGTGCATTAGACTGACAGGCCGTGCAACATGTAAGGCATAAACTGAAATTGAACACAAATATACGACCAGAGGAACTTGAGGGAAGAAACGTGTTGCTTGATACAGGAGTAGTGAGGAGGCAGTATTACAACAGAATCTTGGGCACGTGAATATGAGGGTGAGGACTCATTTAATTAGGGTCTGGATAGGTTCTAATGGCAGGTTTTTGTGGGCACACAAATGAAAACTTTAGGTTTCATTACTGGAGATACCACGATAAACACCCTTTTGAATATACATTGTTGTGATTTTTCTAATTTCAACTTTGTTGCACGATATTTCACAACAAATTTGTGACATATTTGGTAGAACATAATTGAATTTGGTAGAACATAATTGAATTTGGTAGAACATAATTGAATTACTTGTTATTTACTAATAATATTTTGATTACAAATTATTTCATCGAAAAAAATAAAAGCAAAAAACATATCTAAGTTTACATAAAACTATAAAGTTATCAGGATTAAGATCTGGGCTATATATATATATATTTATTTATTTTAACAAGATGAAGACGTAAAGAACATTGCTTCCCGAAATGAAACTGCAGTATTCGTTCGAAAATTATCACTGACTAGGCCAACAAGAAAATAAGACTTTTTGTCAAGAACTAAATATTATGAAAGTCGTAAATGTTATGAAGGCGGTAAACCAGATATTTGGAATAGACCCACGTGTTACAGCTCTCAAAATTCAGGCTAAGATATATTTGACATCACGAGAGGAGATGGAATGGCGAATGATAAAAAAATGTAATATTTGAAGATCCTAAACCCTAAATTTACTTAGCTATGATGTTATGGAGTAAATGATAATGATGAGGATTATAATTTAAAAATTCCTCAAAGTTACATAAAAAGTCACGATAATATTTAAGAATATGATTGTGTGAGTTATGACAGAGGAAATTTTATGAAGATAAACTTTGTGTATTGCACAGTTTAAGTAATAAGATAAAATAAAAGTATGCAAATTCCTCGCGCAATATATTTTAACTGCATTTTAGTCACGTACAACTAAACATATGTCATGCCATTCAACATTATCAGGTTTCTCATAACACTCAAAATTAAAGTCCACGTTTCACATTAGATGCCTCCAATTCAAAATTTCAAAACATTCAGATAATGCCCCTGTAAATTCAACTTTTATTTTACTATTTACATTATTCAAGTCCTATATGCAACTTTCATTATTAGGCTATTGCTATCATATATGTTCAGTTTTTGACATTTTTTTTCTAAGCCGATTCTTTGAGATCGTTTCTTATGTAATCAGCTACAGTATGTAGTTTAATGAAGAAAAGGAACTGGACATGTAACTGGCCGGTAATGAGGAGAAAACAAATTAAGTTTTGTTAAAAGTACGTTCGAGTGGAACTTATTAAGTTAAGAGGAAACATATTTGAAGTGTTAACACGTACATTTTTCACATTTTGAAGGTGTATACTCGACTGAACTGATCATAATAGTGAGAAATTTTATTTGAGCGATGTAGAAGGCTCAGGTTAAATTGCTGAGTTAATATTCCTACTGCAGAAGCGGCTGTGGTCATTCTTGCGCATAAACAGCCTGTGTATTCTGCTTTGTAAAATTTTGGATTTATCATTTTTTTTTACCGGTTAGCTGTCTTTTGTAGATCAGTACGTCAGACTTTCCTTCAAAGTGCCATATCTCGACTGTAGTGTCAGACGTGGAGCAGACAAATGAGTTGTGTCAGTTCTGACTACTGTGCAATGAGGTGCTCCAGAACTATAAGCCATGAAAAAATGGAACACTGTTCAACATTCCGGAGAACAGCTCAGTATGATAAAGTAGACAACACTATCTGTACAAGCAATAATCAGCTTTATTGCGCATCGCGTCAGTCCCTGAAGACTAAGCTGCCGAATTTCTGCTAAATATTTTAGAATAGTTCCATCTTGGGCATTCAGTAGCCGTGAAAGTTTTGACTGTTTTTTCGCCAAATTGCTGGTTTTTGTTTATAATGTTATTGTTATTCTAATTTTTCTGTCTATCGTCTTTGTCAGCCATAAATTTTCTTCTTACAGACTCTGATATAAACTGGCACAATTTATTCAATTAACAATTACATTGCTTACACGATCGTATAAAATTTTATTCATTAAAATAACTGAAATATCAAGGGTACATTTATCTCAGTAATTAACCAACTTGATTCACAAAATTTGTTTCACAATAAGTTTTATTTCATGCCTTTACATGTTTCAAGCACATGTGCCCGTCATCAGGAGGTCAAAATTGCATTACACAGCCTTTGGTATCACCTATCACCTGTAGGTGTGATGATACCAGAGGCTGTGTAATGTAATTTTGACCTCCTGATGATGAGCACATGCGCTCGAAACATGTACAGACATGAAATAAAACTTATTGTGAAACAAAAATTTTGTGCATCAAGTTGGTTAATTACTGAGATAAATCTACTGAGATGCACGGTCAGCAAAACGTCAAAAAATCAAGGGTTCAGCAACTTTAGCCATTACATGAAATAAATTGTATTACTTTAGCTTGTTTCGCTGAACGTTTTTCCTGTCGTAATTTTATTTCATCATATTTTCTGTAGGAAAATAGGAGTTTGGACTCTATGGGGTCAAGTCTGTAAGTCAAACTCCCGAAATTTTGTGCCGTTGATGAACTACGTCTATTGTGCAATGTGGTGGGGAAAATGGTGGCTCACATTAATGGTAAGCACGAATTAAACCGACTGAGGGCAGGGTTCGAAGAAACATTTTGGGTGTAGGAAAGACAGTATAAGAGTAAAGTGCAGTATATTACGCAATGAAGAAATTTATAATTCTTATATTCACCAAATAAGTCTTGAGTAATGGATTTAGGATAAAATAAAGTGGGTGAGGCAACTAGTAGGCTTTAACAATGAGACAAATGTAAACGGTATTTAGATCGGAAATATCACTTACTAGATCTAGACATAAAGGTGAAGATAATAATCGTCATCGTATAGTTTGCAGGAGTTAAGCCTATTGACCCGTTCCAGTGCCGTTGACATTCTAAAAGTCTTTGAAGGGTCTCCCTTGGACCTGAGGACGGAGTTGTGGTAGTAAAACGTTTCGTCTACTCTGGAGGAAATGCCTGAGTATAATCAGCGGAAAAACTTCAGCACTAGAACTAACTGTCGAAAGAATAGTAATCTCTAATGGGGGACATTTTGAATACTTTTAAGTCTCAAACACAAGATAATAATAAAAATATTGTTAAAGAAATAACCTGTGAGAGATTGGGCTTCATGGAGATAACTTTGGATAATTTTTATGTTTTAAGATATTGAAAATGTTATGTACAAGTTTTTAAAATAAGACATGCATCGTACGTTTGGTTGGCTAGGAAAATGTGCTGTGAGCATGAAAGGTAAATAAAAGGTTTAGGATTGCGTCCACTTTTAACACATTCGTTGAGTCTTTGTGATCTGCGATATAAAGACTGTTCCGAAGTAACTAATTGAGATAAGCACGTTTTGTAATCCATGTGAACTTCGTTGGATGGTTTGCTTAAGCAAATAAAACAATAAGTAGGGTTCCAGCTGATTTTGGGTCCTAACGGAGAAATAGCTTTCATTGTAAATGGTAAAATGTTTATTTTAAATTCTCGAATCATTTTAGAAACGTAATCATTTTTCCTGGTAGACAATAGTAAAAAGAGAATACTGAATCACAGGTAGTAGACAAAGGACTGTAAAACATTTTACAACTTCAGCTTAACTGAAAGAGCAATTAGAAGCATGAAAATACAAACAGGCCTTTTGGATCAATTTGATGAGGATGAGAAACATCGTAGTTCCGGACACTGAAATACACCACAATAAATGAGTAACTGTGCCGCATTATTACGTGCAATAACTTATAGTGAGCGGGGAAAAAAAATTCAGCTGTGTGTTAAGTACATATCCGCTGAAGTACGACATTATTTAATTGAAAGTTACATCAATTATTAGACTACGTGAAGACCAGCAGTTCAGCAACAAAGAAAAGCCATTAGAAGTTACATAAGTTTCAAGTAAACTTTACTTCCGTAATGCATTGAATTTAGAACACAAGTTCATAAATAATCTCGAACTAAACTGGGAAATGTGATCGTTAAGAAATGACAAAAACGATTAGCCTTTGTGTATTGAAGAATAAACTAAACTCTTCGTGCATTTTAAAAGTTTAATCGCCATTCAGAAGACAAACATTGATACAGGACAAGAGATGTGAGTGTGAAGAAGGTTCTTTACAGGCGTGTGACAGAATACGTATAATTACGGTACCACAACTTTGTTGGACACTGCGCTTGGTCTAAGGCCGTCCTTCCGTGTGTCTTCCTCGTGGATTGAAATAAAGTTAATTTAGATCAATTCTTCACTGCGCCTATAATTAGGTAACAATTTACGTGTAACTTATATATGTATGAGTTATGTGTGTATGTAATGTGATGCACTTTCTCATATGAATGTAATTACAAAGTCATTAAAGCATATTAATGTGTTTTGTGTTACACGTTGATATCCTGTGAGTTGATATACTGACAATATTGCGTATTGTTTTGTATGACAGTGAAATTGTGTTTTGTACACTGAAATAAAGCATAGGTTAAAAGTTTTTCAGAACAGAATGCTGAGGAGAGTATTGGGAAGGGAAGAATTAGAAAAAGGCAAGAAATCTGTGAACAAAGGAGAGATTCCAGCACTTATTCTTCATATAACTTTACAAGCGATATGAAATCAAGGAAGATGAGATAAATGATACTGCACAAAAAGTAAAAGAACTGCATTAAATATGTAATATGGAGAAATGAAGTAAAAAGAAGAAATGGAAGAAACAGAAGCGAGAGTGGTATTGTTATCATAATCGGTTTTAAAGAAATATGATGTCAAAAATATTGACTAAATTTGTGTAGTTCAACGGACGAAATTGTTTTAAGTGTTCGGCATTGAATCTTGGGTTTTATAATAGCAAAGACGTTGCTTTACTAGATGGTGAGCTATTGTCTGAAGGGTCTGCTCCATGGAGGTAACTACATATGAGTTCTTGAAAACACAGAACTGCAGTTTCGCTTTTTATACAAGGAGGAGATTTTTTAAATAATGAGGAACCTACTATTTTCTTAAGAGATAGTCTGTTCCATCCAGCTACTTAGTAATATTTCTGAAGAATAAAAAATCAACTAGATGCCACTTATTATTTTATTGTGCTTCTTATAAGTTCAACATGTTTCGGGCATTACTATGCCCATCATCAGGAGCTCACGACTATGATGTTGATTACCACATTGGTCGTTTCGTTCTTGGTTTGCTGTAGGCTGGAACCAAGAACGAAACGACCATGCGGTAATCGACATCACAGTCGCGAGCTCCTGATGATGGGCATAGTAGTGCCCGAAACATGTTGAACCTATAAGAAGCACAATAAAATAATAAGTGGCATCTAGTTGGATTTTATTCTTCATTTATCACAATGATGCTCGGTCCAATAAACATCAAATTAGTAATATTTCTTCGTAAGATATAGAATTTTTTCTTCGCATGATAATTCTACAATACCCAATATCATTAGCACATTCTAACTCATATACATATTCGCGTATTGCCAGTAATTCTTTTATTCATTCTTTAGAGTAAGTTGAAACAAGAACATTTGAAAGTCAACGCCATTCTTGTGCCTAAATTGGAAAAGGAATAAGAAGCGTCCGTAGCCTAAGCAAACTAAAAGATAAGGGAGTGACAATGACGGTGAATAAAGAGACAAACACAGAAATAGAAAGAAACGAAATCACAGAACATGTAACCAGATTTGTCTAATAATGAAAGCTGCAGGTTCTGCTGAGTGTTCTCTCCCGTTCAGGACAAAATTCGTTCGCCTTCCTCTGTGTTTCTCTGCGAATGAGATGCTAACCCCACCCAGCACGTCTCCATTCTAGTCTCGTGTTTTATCTAAACAGCGAGCTCTCCAACATCTCCTTAACAAAAGAGAGACTTCCCCCTCTTAAAATTCAACGACCTTACTTCCATGTCCTTTTTATGTTCCCAAAAAAGGATCTTTTTGCTTTCCGGGAAACCCCGCCTGAAATCTTAATCACAGTACTGTTGACAACAATGAGACCAAGATACAACAGAAACTCGTGTATAACATTAAACCCATTGTTGAGCAACATCTACTCTAGCTGACTGCGTGCCCCTATTGGCGCCACGTGTAATCACGGTCTCCTGGTTTATTGAAACATCGTCCTAGACACAATAAGAATTGAGGAATACTCAACTTCCATTAGGTACACTTCGTAAGTTTTAAGACTCTCTGCAAAAGACTACAGATTCCTGATATTTGATATCTGATATGCCAGCACTTAGTATTAAAATATCAATCAAGCTGACTGGTGTCTATAGCAGAGGCATAGTTCTGCTCCACATAGAAAAGTTAAGACTTGCTGTCCAGTCTGTGTTAGCAAATATTTATGAAGATAAGTACACGACCGTTACAGCGGAAAATACCCTTCGGTAGGTATTAGTGTCCATTTTTGCGGAAAAAACTCCCTTTATGTCGTCGCAACTTAGTAAAAATTTGTATCCTTTCAAAATCATTATTTTTTTATTGACCTAGTTGCCATTCCGAAAATTTCTAAAGTATTAATTTTAGGGGACTTCATAAGCACAGCTGAACGCAGTGCAATTATTCAACTTCGGTTCTTAAATATATACTTGCTTCTTTCGCCTGCTCTATGTTGGAACACCTTCATTAATTTGAATCCTAAAAAAAAAAAATTCTAAGCTAAGTATTTGTACAGTAAAATTCGCTACTATGGACTTTTGTATGTGAAACTGCTTGTTTGTACAAGGCTGAATATTCACAATATATATTGTGCAGAAATTTTCCCAGAAAATGGAGATAGGATATTCCTTCGACGTGTCAGTGAATATCTCTCAAACTAGCTGAAGTTTTAAACTAGCAGACCACAATGGAAAATAGGAAGATGTTATAATTCCTCTTTCTTTTGAGCTGCATTGCAAAAAAAACATTTTTAAATCTGGTAAGCTTTCTGTACGTGGTTTTCAAATCTTGTCTAAAAAATAAACAATCTATAATATTTGTTATTTTGATTCTTCTTTACAATTATATACACTTATTTGTTTTCTTCCAGTAACTTCTGTTATAGGAACACAACAATTCAGAGGAAATTAAATGAAGGAAATGACGTGATCTCAATAAAGTAAGGCTGAGAAGAATTTTCTTTCTATGTTTTCCATCAACATAACTCTCCCGATCTGGGACAGATAATCCTGGTTTTCCTCTTTCTTTTGTTATTTCTCTTGATATAATTTACATGAATATCACAGCAACCTTCGCCTACAGAGCATATTCCTGCAATCGTCATGTTTTCCCCTGTATTGTGTTTTGAAGGGTCAAGAACTGGGTCAGTGGTGCCTGGTGAAAATATCGTGCGCTTCTGAGGGGATGCTCGGATGATGGGATGACGACATTAAGAGGAAATCTAAGAAATTTGGAAAATTCTGCTCCACTTTCATATCTTTTACAAAAAATAATACATAAATTCAATTGCTATTAGACTGCAAACGCTACGGAACAAAACACAATTTTATCGCTGGCTCCATCTTCATTCTGTTGTTTTAACTGAAAGTTAACAGTAATTTCTCGTACGCGAATAGGCATGCAAATATTGAAAATACGTTGTGCTACTTCCTTAGACCTTCAGCTGCATCAGTCCCAGGTTTCATAGAGACTTAAATAAACGAATGACATGAACCAAAAATGCTAAACGAAATTTTGACTTTTTCTTAAGTTTGTGACCGTTGGTAAGTAGCTTTATAAAATATCCACTGTTGTGTGTCTCAGTGATACACAGTCCTGTTACAGTGGAACTTCAGCAGCTTATGAGAAACTAAAGTTACATATTTCCCAAATATTCATCACATCGTAACCCGTAAAATTCCATATACCATATGAAATGTATCTATCGTTGGCCATTTTAGACTATTGAAAAAGTACTAATCTGAGATAAAATTTTACATTATCCTCCAGTCTTTCATGTGGATGGGATGTTGCACAGTACTTACTACACTTTCCAGCAAACAGGATTAAATAAATTTCCCTTTCAGCGATTAGGCTAATGTTTGCGTTCCGTGACATAATAACTGAAGTATTTGTAATAATTATTCCGTTGCAGTAAAATAAAGTGCCTGGTGTCTTCTACTATAGTTGCTTCCTTTAACTACTTTCAGCTATACTTCGCTGCGTTTCCTCTACTCCATTTCATCCTTATTATTGTGTCGGGGTTTCCCATTGTTCTAAAACTGTCTCCTCCCGACAAAGATAAACGATTCCTTCTCTTAAGTTATTTTGTGTTCGTTTGTTTGTTTGTAGTGGATGTGTGGGAAGCATTGCTCTCTTTAAGTGAATTGTTGAGTTGCGTAAGAGTAAGAATGGCACTTGTACGTGCGTATCATTATTCCTTTGTTGCAGACGCCATATTTATTATGTAAAATTTCATAAATCCAGGGAGAACGTGTCCTGCTATCAGTTCACTAGAAACCAATAATGTTATTTGTTTATAAAGAAAGTGTGAATTACATTTGTTTGTTTTGATATTCTGAAGATCTGCGTCATGATATATTCTTATAATAAAACCAAGGAGAAGCATTAATTTCTCAAATTAATTTTGGAATAGGACTGCACATGTTTCGGACAGTATCTCTCTCCATCATCAGGAGTCTAGTACTGTACACACAGCAATGCATACAGGTTATGCTGACAACTTGCTAGCGAGCAGTCAGCATACCCTGTATGACATATACCTATTGCTGTGTGTACAGTACTATACTCCTGATGATGGGCAGAGACACTGTCCGAAACATGTAGAGTCCTACTCCAAAAATAAATTTGAGAATTAGTGCATCTAGTTGGTTTCAATATAAGAATTTGTTTATTTAATTACTTACTTCCCGTCACACAAAACCTGTAAATGTCGTAACGTAAATAAATTCTTAATGCTTTTCCTATTTTTAAGAATTTTTAAAGTAATTCTTTTAACTAGAAGTTTCATAGACAAGCTCAAAACTTGGTCTTTTTCCGTGAATTAAATGACATCCATAATCACAAGTACCATTTTCACATTTCTCAGATTTCGTTATTTGTTCTCAAGCATTGTATTCTCCAAATACCGACAGCTCTTTAGGCCTAATTGTGAATGGATTTGTTATTTACATGCTTAATACTGAGTAAATGAAATACAAGTTTCTGAGTATGTCGTCTAAGAGGGACGATACAAGAGAGGAATGGAGAAGATTACATAAGAACGAGCTTCATGATTTCTACTCACCAAATATTATACGGATTATCAAATTAAGAAGAATGAGATGGGCGGAACATGCAACACGTATGGGGGAGAGGAAAGGTGCCTACAGATTTTGGTGAGAAGATTTGAGGAACGGAGGCCACTTTAAAGATCCAGGATTAGGTGGGAGGATAATATTAAAATGGATCTTCAAGAAGTGGAATGGGATTCGATTGATATGGCTCTGGGCAGGGACAGTTGGCGGGCTCTTGTGAATACCTTAATGAACCTTCCGTTTCCATAAAACGCGGGGAATTTCTTGACTGGTTGACTGAGGACCTGTCGGCTTCTCAAGAAGGACTCTGCTCGATGGAGTCAGTCAGATAGTTCGGGATGAATTAGCTTATCTGGTGTTTTTGTAAACATGTTTATGGAGCTTGTTGTGAAACGTTCATCTAAAGGTCGTAACCGTGTGTCAAAACCGCTGGTTTACTTATGACCGTGTTAATTACAAGGATTTTATTAAATTCCTAAACATTATACCCTGTACAACACAAGACTTTATCTCGATGTACACCACTTTTAATTTCTGATTACCCAAGTATAAAATGTTCTCCGTCTCTTTTGGATAGTTCTGGTGTTCGAAATGTTCTTCGTAATTTTAATAACTACTCCCTGTTTACTGCTACTTGCCAAAACTCTCTGTCCGTCAGGTGTGGTTCAGCTGCTCAACATTTGCGCAAAATCGTCGATATCTTTAGGAAACACAAAACTGCTTTAAACAAATTCTGCGCTGATCTGTGATATTTTTATAAGAGATTATTTAAGTTTTTCAGTGTTTAGGGGTTTTTGTCCCAGTACTTCTTTCGTATTGCTTTCTTCCTGCCGTATTGTTATTGCTTGTTTATTTGTGTGATGTTTTGTTTCAGTATCTGTGAGCTGGTTTTGGTATAAACATTATGATGTTAAGCTTGCATGTTCATAATTGCAAATTGAATTGAATTGAAATCAACTGAATTAAGAGGCTTCATTTTTGTGAATAACTGAGGTTATTGGTACGTACAAGTGCCAAATACTTTGAATTTTTCTGGGTGTGTTTACAGATTCGAACTTTCACCATATTTCTATAAACGGCATGGAACTTCTAACTCCACTCAGTAACTAAACACTTTGAAAGTTTGGACACTTTACCGAGAGACGAATGTATGTTTAATGGTGGGCTGTATTGAATTCGGTAGTGAAATTAAGGTTTTATGGAAGGCAGGAAGTTTCGTGAGAATCAGTATGACTGGTGTCTTCCATAGCAGGACTATGGTCCACGGAAATTAGAATCGTAAAACGGAGGGACACAATGTGAAATATGGGATTATGAATTTTGATGTTTTGCTGACCGCGCATCTCAGCATAATCTTAACAATTGACCAACTTAGTGCACAAATTCTTGTTTTATAATAAGTTTATTATATTCTTCTAAATGTTTCGAGCACTGTTGTGCTCATCATCAGGAGGCCAAATTGTATTATACAGCATCTGGTATCATCACACTCTGTAGGTGGCCGTCCGGTGCGCACCGGCCGTTCACCTACAGAGTGTGACGATACCAGATGCCGTATAATACAATTTGACCTCCTGATGATGAGCACAACAGAGCTCGAAACATGTAGAGGAATACAATGAACTTATTATAAAACAAGAATTTATGCATAAAGTTGGTCAGTTGTTAAGATTATGTGATTATGAGCATTGCAGCCAGAATTGTACATGAAAATCTCAAAAAATAAAACTACCTGGATGATACAATTTGAGTTAGGAAGATAATATTGAGTTGAAACTTACGGAAATATGATGTGCAGCTTCGGATGGAATTAATATTCTTAAGGATTCTTTCTTCTAGCGGTGATAAGATTTCAGCATTCATAAAAAAATATTCTTCTTCAGGTAACTTTGTAAACAATTTCAAGAAATATATTACACCGTACAGTTAGCTGGTTATGTTTTTTAGTTAGTTAATTAATCGTTATACAAAAAAGAGACAAATATAAAGTGTTTGATAATTATGACCTCTCTCTGCTACGAGTATTATTTTGTCACAGATCGTATACATGTTGTTTCGCTATTGCACCCAGGAAAAGGCACGTAAAATTCACACATATACACAAAGCACTACCCACTCTCCTTCCTACACCACGGGCCTCTCCACACGTATGAATTGCTTATATGCAAATTTCGTTAACATCCTTTCAACATCTTTCCGGATACACTCGAGTCGTTTGTTAAAGAAACGCACATCCACAGCACAGCTATTACCGGGCTACAATGTATCTTACAATTCCTGCAGCCATTAAGCATAAAAACTCACACCTGTCCTAACCTAACCTACTCAGCGTCCTGTAAGTGCAATTTCCAAGTACACATTTCCAACACCCTCCTACCATCTCCTTATTCACATACGTACTGCTCTGTTTTGCACGTTTTAAAGGTAATATAACTGTAACGGAGCGTCGTAGCGTGTTCTGTAGAGTGACTGGGCATCGGCAACAAGATAAACGATGCGAGTTTCAGTTCCTGACAGGGAATTCTTTCAGACCGGGTCCACAATGCAAACGGCGATACTTTCTCCGGGATAAGGGGGAGAGGCCGTGTATCTGACCACTCACCTCCGTCTAGTATTCAGATCAAGAATGAAACTCTAACTCCGCTCCCACTGATTCTGTTTATGGATTTATCATGTAATAAATTAGTGACATCAGTGGGATGAACTATGGCCTTTCCTTCAAGTCGCTTCATGTTGAGGTGCTGTTAACACAAATACCGATTTTGTTTGAACAATATTAGGAGTAGGTAAAGCATTAGAATGTGGACAGTAATTAAACCCCTGTACTATTCAAGTGATAATCTATTGGTACGGTGATTTGCATAAAATGTAGTTGCCAATTCATGTAGGATTTCCTCCGAAATAGATTGCATGGTGCAGTAGGATCAGGCATTGTATAATGGACTGGGCCCACCACAACACGACTGCTGACGGTTTCTTTATGACTGCGGCTTCGAAGTTGTGCGTCACCTCATTGTCCATTGAAAGAAACATAACACGTTTTAATTAGTATGTAATATTTCCTTTTCGGTAATTTTTCATTCCGGAAGTCATCCACGGGCGGTTTATCATAACCGAAGATTTTCGTGACTTCCTTCAGACATTGTTCTATTTCTTGTAAGAAGCGTGCTTTGAGAGGAGCAACATAAAAATTCACGAATGTAACATTCAGGTGACCGTGCATCGTGATGTATTCTTATAATAAAACCAACGAGATGCACTAATTTCTAAATTTATTTTTGGAATAAAACTCTACATGTTTCGGACAGTTTCTCTGTCCATCATCAGGAGTTTAGCACTGTACACACGGCAATGGTATATGTCATAAATGTTTGCTGACAGCTTGCGAGCAGGATCAGGATGGAACTGCAGTTCCGTCCTGATCCAGCTGGCAGCATACCTGTATGACATATACCATTGCTGTGTGTACAGTGAAAAACTCCTGATTACACAACAAAAGACCTGAATCTTCTTCAATATGCAACCATTTCAAAGTGTGTAGTAAACTCTTTGACAATTTAAGAAGTGATTTTGATTAATACACTAATAGAATAAACTGAACTTGGACGTAAGTGAATGCAATGGCAGGACCAGGTTCAAGATTTCAGAAACCTAAAAGCGTATAAAATTTTCAGGTATATTTATATTAAGATTATGGCTTCACTATTTGAAAAATGGAGAGAAATGAAAGGGAAACAAAAGCGGCCATGAAGTGTGAAATAAACATAAAATTTATGGCTTAAGCTGTAGATATCGCATATAAAGCATGCCTGAATGCTGTTAAAATTGTGGGGGGGCTTGGAAACAAGGGAATGCTGCGACTTCAAGAGGCCGAAGCAGATATACGTGATGACGTCACGTTTAGGGTGTCAGTACGGGAAAAACTTCGGCCTGGTCCTTTTAGTTTATGGTAGTGATAATAGTTATTGAAGAAATAATTTAACAATCAACTGATAGATATAGATGGCGATAACTTTGTTTCGTATTCTTGCCTTTATTTTGGGGGGGGGGGGGGCCTCGTTATCGCCCGCTACTGGCTTTTACTTTTACCAAAAATTAGGGGCAATTTTCTTTTCTTGC
>Ga0136643_10002988_pt1 | contig 22469 bp, 12 predicted proteins | sample TergutLab28metaG_FD_96883 | JGI IMG/M metagenome (GOLD analysis project Ga0136643, IMG submission 96883) | Labiotermes labralis P1 segment gut microbial communities from Petit-Saut dam, French Guiana - Lab288 P1 (version 3) (version 3) | ecosystem: Host-associated > Arthropoda: Insects >... | reverse complement strand
GACTGATAGACTGTGTTTTCCGCTGTAGCTCATCGTTTTTCCAAAGTTTCATACCCACCTATCACCACCACCACCACCACTCCAGGCTTGTATAATTACGACACTGAAGAACAAATTTGGAACTTTTTGTTTTGCTCCTATATGAAAATAGGTGAATTTTTATAATTTGGCCACACTGAATCCAAATCTGAAAACGAAAATGCTTTATTACTTAACATTTTCCTGGAACTTCAGTCTGTGTTTTTTTTTGGCATTTTCAATTATTTTTTACTATTTTAATAGAATTTTACTTATCTGAGGGATAAGGATTAATGGTTAATGAATTTTTAGTCAATTCAGCAGAACTGTTTATATGTGACTGTCAACACGCCAATTGCCATTGTGCCATGCAGGCATAATAAATGAATTATTTTAATTGAGGACATCCGGTTGTGTTTGAATTCCAAAGTAAAATAAAATGTTTCAAGTTACCATCCAAAATAAATTTCGAAGTCAAAAAACTATATTTACACAACCAAAATGTGAAAATAAATATTTGATTTTACTCATGTTTAAAACTTCTTTCTGTAACTCATTTGTTTGGAACTGGCAATAGACATCTTCAGTAAGGTTCCAACAATAGTCAGCTAACATGTTCTGTGATGACTTTGCTGCATATCTTTTCTGCATGGTGGAAATATCCTAGTGGAACCTTCTCCATGTTTGTCGCTCGCTGTGCCCAGGTACACAGGGAAGAGATTGGGAATGCAAGAAATGAATCTTCAATGACATATTACACACCATAGTCTGGTATCCATTTAACAAGTCCTCAACAAGTTCCTTGTAGTTTTGGCTTTTATGTTTGCAAGGAAATTTAGACAAACCACTTTGAACATTAGCCATGCAGATTTATAAGTTTCTGTCAACAGGTGTTAAAATAGATAATCATTCATGGTTGTATGAATTTGCAGTCAAATAAGGATGCTCTCTTTTAATTTAGCATCACTGAGTTTCTGAAATTTTTCTCTCAGATATTCAAAACACCTTACATCTTTGTCAACTAGTAGTTGATTTCTGACACACTTTTCTCTGGATCTGAGTTTTCTTGCATGGGCCAATCCTTAATTTTGTAATGTTTGTCTTTTGCTCGGCTGTACCATTCACAAAGAAAACAGCAAAATTTTGTGTAGCCAGACTGTATTCCTAGAAGTAGCCCTATGACATGAAGGTCTCCACGTATTTTCCATCCATATTTTGAGTAACTTGTAGCTGTCAAGAGCAAATCCATATTTTGTGGGTTTCCTTCATGTGGACAGAGTGGGTAATCGGTATTGATGGGTGAATATATCTGTTATATAGCAGCACTGCCTTTAAACTAAATTTAGACAATCTACAAAAAGTCTCTCCATTGTTCAGGGTTGTGTGTACATGCCAGATCTTGCAGAAATCCTTCTTTGTCATTGAAATAGAATAATTCACTGTCCTTCCTCAGAAAAACAAATGGTGACAATTTTTGCGGACATTTCCAGTGTATCACTTTAACAACTTTCTGTAACAAATTCCGTTCCTGTAGATGAGAAGCCAAGATTTCAGCCTGAATTTCCGAAAGATTGAGGTCTGTCACAAAATTGTTAAGTTCAGACTGTGATATAATATAAGGTACAGTTCATTCCAGGAAATCGGGATCCACATTGGAATGCATCTTCTGGTGAGGTGCTGATTTGTTCTTCTTCATGCAGGGTCAGTTGTTGAGGTGGCTTAGGATTTGGCATGTTCAAGGGGTCTTAGGGCAAAACGAACATTGGGCTAAACTTTGGTATGGTTAGATTTTGAATTATGGCCATCTGTTATTGTTAAACAAAAGTAACAATGGGTAAGATGATCCTGCTGTTCTCTCCATACCATAGGGACTGCGAAAGGCATTGATTAGTGAGTGCCAACAAGCCAGCCACGTAAATATCATGAATACCTACTGAAACATATATGTGGTACCTAGCTCGTCCTGATCCCCAACTTTACAACCAAAATATAATTCATACATCTTCTTCACCATAGTTGTAATTGATCTTATCCATGACAAGGTAAATTCACCACAGGCATAACAAAATAAGTTTAGCGAATTAGCACGTGTACAATACATGGTAACAACAACTCAACAAAGTACACTTATAGTATCAGTTTTCTTAATATTCAAATGAAGTACGTGTGAGTTACCACTCTTACACTTTGGTTCACAATTTTACTGATCAAATCGGCAATAAATTCTCACAACAGAACATGCAAGACCGAGCTTGCTACCGCGGACCACCAACCTTCACCAAGGAAGAAGGTCAACTGAGCTGACAGAGCTTATTGAAAATTTTGGTATTATATGCTCTTTTCTTCTCCCTAAAACCCTGAAAGTGTCATAACAATGACAGATGAATAAGCTTTTTGTTTTGGGTTGTCTGCCTGGCTGCGCCCATTAACCTGCCAACTGCAAGCACTTTTTACTCTAAATGTGCCTGTTCCTCAGAAAGTTTAGGTGATATCGCAGAAACAAATTTGAGATCTGTAATCAACCCAAAAGAATACATTAAAATCACCTACTTTTACTCTGGGGCAGATTTCATTGCAAAGTGGTGTTACTGCTTTATAGAGCAATATCATTGTGAAGAGCTGATAATAACTCATACTTTCAAGAAATTCCCCATATGGATGGCACTCAAAACCTTTATCACCATGTTCACTACATCCCACCACTGGACTCTGTCTTGAGCCAGTTGAATCCAGTCCATGCCCTATATTTCTTTAAAAGCCTTATTAATATTTTTTCCCCATTTATTCATTGCTTTCCCAAATGGTCTCTTCATTTTGCATAGTTGTTTTTGTTGTTGTTGTTGTTGTCATCGTCGTTGTCTAATGGCAGATCTTGGATTTATTCCATTAATATTCTGGCATCCCAATACATCTTTGGTAATTCTTTAGAAGTATGGTCCAGTTTTGGGCCCACAAGGAGGTGATCTTTGTCCATTATGGTGTTCTTCAGTTTCCATATTGTGCAGTATTTGTGGCTGAAGATTTTGATGCGGTGGAGGTGTTTTGCATTGTATTCCTCAATATTTTATTTGCATTTATTACATTCTCCATGCTTGCTGGATGTCCACACATCCCATCCCTGATTGCATCGCCCAAATAATATTTGGTGCTGAGTACAAATTGTGAAACTCCCATTGTGCAGAACTCTATCCTGCTGTTATGTCCTTTCTTTTTGTTCCAGCAAGTGCTTGTTTTGTATTACTCCTTTCTTTTTGTTCCAGCAAATATCATGTCTGCAACTTCATGTTGCTTCCTTTTTCCTTGTTCCAGCAAGTGCCTTTAAGCTGTGTCATTACCTTGGAGTAAGAGGTCAGGTTTCAGATCTATATAAAACAGCAGATAATGTTGCAGTCCTTTATGTTGTGATCCTTATTTACTGTCACATTAGTATAGTTACTAAATCTGTTAGCTATACTATGTTATGTGTCAAAAGGTACAAAAGTCACTGTGATTGGAGACATTTTCATTCATACAGTTAAAGGGAAACACATTTGATCAGTTGCTGGATGGATACACGCTTTACTGATACACAATTATTCCAGCTTCTTCCAATATGGAACATGAGTGATTTAGCAGAATTCTTGTTGTCACATTGGAAACATTCACATGTTGTTGACATTTTTTACTTAGTTATTTTATTATGCTGCGTGAACTACGTGTATTGTATAATATCAGGTTTTGAGTGATAATATTCATATTTAATTTTATCATAGGTGGAATTATTTTATTACTTGATAGTAGTTAAAGTGACTTAGTATGTCATGCCATTCTTTTTGTCTGTTTGAAACATACTTCTTCTTCTGTCAGTACAAAATTAGCAGAAGCCGGTACCTGATATTCACATCCAAATGCATATCACAGTGATTAGTTTATGCCTTTCATTGTGTTATTTATATGACTGTGTGATTCACAATAGTAAAGGGGCACAGGTGGCACAGTTGTTTATTTATTGTATTGCTAACCTGATTATGGTGTTATAAGCTGAAACATATAGTTAGAAAAATATTACATAATAAAATATATAAGTTGTGCTGTTTGGTCAGATGACAGTAGTAATGTTATTTGGATTGTTCTCTAAAACCATGTTTAATATGATACTCTGTTTATTAGTCCACAGTCTGTTCTGATGAAACTGAAAGAAGCGTTAGCTGTTAGTGACATTGTCGTGACAACTGGTGGTGTTTCTATGGGAGAGAAGGATTTGCTGAAAGAAATTCTTGTGGCAGATCTTGGTGCTATCATCCACTTTGGACGTGTTCAGATGAAACCAGGGTATGTTTCTCTCCTTATTGTTGATGAGTTTTGTCATCATCATTACATATGTTATAGAGTAGATGACAATAAACCATCAGACTACATTATAATTAATTTAAATATAGTTTTTTGACTTCGGAATTTATTTTGGATGGTAACTTGAAACATTTTATTTTACTTTGGAATTCAAACACAACCGGATGTCCTAAATTAAAATAATTCATTTATTATGCCTGCATGGCACAATGGCAATTGGCGTGTTGACAGTCACATATAAACAGTTCTGCTGAATTGACTAAAAATTCATTAACCATTAATCCTTATCCATCAGATAAGTAAAATTTCATCTGCCCTTGTGCACATTGCTGATTTGTTTTCTGTGTAAACCTTAACACTGTCTCCCCATTATTATTCTTCCCCACATTTTTTCTGGAATACCCTTAATGACAATACTAGGAAGAAATTATCAAAATGATAGTTGACCGAACTGCAGAGAATTAATCTGGGTCCCCAGAATGATGGAAGGGTAAGTGTTAATGTTGTGTATCCTATGTAACGATAACGGGCGGGAAGGATGCGACATGCTTCTGTTATTGTAATTATTGTTATTGGGCCTTTATTGTAGGGCTGTTGAACTCCCAGTCCATGTGTAGGATTAGTCACAGACTAGACAAGTTCCTTATAATTTTTCAATAACCTAGTGGCTTGCAGTGGATTCTGAGGATTTCATTCCAGTCATATACCCCCCAAAATTTTTATTTTTTTATTATTCAAAAAGCTGCATATTACAAGTTGTTATGCCACTATATGAAATATTCTGGTAGTCTGTTCCTGAACTGATATGTTGAAATCACTGTAACTTAATAGTGAAAAACTACTAGTCACTCAGTCAAGAATTTCCACCTTTTCTACCAGTAGACATAACAGATACTTTAAAAAAAAAAAGTCTCCCAAGGAGTTGGACAATGTCCAAAACTAGTTAAGCATTTTAGAATTTCAGAACACTTCATAATAAAAAATATCGCCATTGAGAATGTTGCCTAACCTTCTGCTGTAAACCTGTCACCTAGGTGTCTACTCAGTGGACAGCAGATGTTCGGTCATAAATGAAACACGTCTTCCTGGTGCCACTTAAATTGATGTATTCACACATTAAACATAATAAGATTTTTAATATCATAAGAGCCATGCATTTTGATTTTACAAATTACAAGTATGAGAGAGGTTAATTCGTTTAAGTACTGGGTATAGTTTTTAAATTTTATTACAAAGTACTGTCATAAACAATAATTGAATATCAGTTGTAATTTTACAACTTGTTAATCAGGCTACATGTTTCGGCCGTTTTATCCGGCCATCATCAGGCCTACAGAATAATATTGTCAATTAAGGTACATTTGTTAACTCTACCAATGGGATCCCATTGTTTACACTGGGCCTTTAAGTGCATTTAAAAGCTTATGTTAGCCTGATTAACCAGTTGTAAAACTACAGCTGATATTCAATTGTTGTGTGTGATGGTACTTTGCAATAAAATTTATTACACATGTAGAGTGGACGAATGTACCTTAATTCACAGTATTATTCTGTAGGCCTGATGATGGCCGGATAAAACGGCCGAAACATGTAGCCTGATTAACCAGTTGTAAAACTACAACTGATATTCATTTGTTGTGTATGATGGTACTTTGCAATAAAATTTATTACACATGCACAATGGGATGGTGTCATTCAAATTCAACTGGGTATAGTGCTTGGCAGGGGGAGGGGGGAATTGTGGCAGGAGAGAAGAGATTGGATACATTTTGTCCATTGACACATAAAAGAGGGAAATGGTGGTAGAAGTAGGCTTGTTGGGTATAGGTCCATTGAGTATTGTATTTCTGTTTCCAGGAAACCAACTACATTTGCAACTTGCATGTTTGAAGGGAAGAACAAGCTTGTGTTGGGTCTGCCTGGCAATCCTGTGTCAGCAACAGTAACTAGCCATTTATATGTCCTGCCTGCAATCAGGAAGATGTCTGGTTACACTTCACCATTGGGGACCATAGTCAAGGCAACTGTAAGTATTTTGAAATGTCTGAATGAACAAGAAAATAGTGGTTTTGATTTAAAGCAAAACTGTTTATCACTTCAGATGAGGATTGAAGCCCCATGTCTGTTGTATTCCATAACTATCTGGCACCTCAGCTGTGTTATAATTTCCCTTGTGTTATGGAATATTTTTCACTCTTCAGTGCACCATTAAAAAGATGAGGTATAGTTTCTAGGGGCATGTGTAACTCATAACATGGTTCTTTTGTGAGGTGTTTCTTAGAATGAGGGTAATTCACTTTTAACAAATTTCAAAACTGTCCATTAGTATACATTATTTGCTTTTTGTTCTGACAGCATTTTCATGCTTGACCCCAAAATTACTAAAAGATTAGAATGCTGTAAAATGTCATGAAGAGCTTCAGACATGGAGAGTTCTTTCTGTTTGTGCTGTATCACATCCTCTTGTACTCAATTCATGAAACAGTGTCACCTACATTACAGGAGTCTTCTTTTCCACTTTGTGACAGTTACAGATCTGTCTCTTCATCCAGAATACTTTTTTATGCCAAGGTAGATCAGAAAATAGAAAACTCTTCTGCTATTCTTATTTGGCAAAATAATATTACACTTGTTAGACCTTAGTGTTGGTGCCACCTTGACCGTGAAGATGGAGACAGCATATTTCTTCTCTGTGTTGTTGTCCACTGATAAAACTGAGTGGGTTCATGACGCAGAAGGCAGCACCTGTGTGCAGAACACTATGAAACCTCAGATTTAGTTTTGTGATACTTCTGTACACAAATGCTGTGCCATTTACTTCATTTAGTCCAGTTGTCAAAGTCCACACACTTCCTTATTTCATCAGACTGATTTTTTTTTGAGGGTGAGGGCCGGGGGGGGGTCCTGAAGCCATTTCTTACTGCTGTTTGCGACTTGTTCATTATAGATGTATTTGCACCAAAACAGGTGTCTCACATCAATTTGCCCATTAACTTCCAACATACAGTGCAGTCAATGTCTGCCTTTGTTTTTGTCTGGAGCAACCTGAACTGACATTCTTCTGTATACTTTGCTAGTTTTTTACAACAGAGATTGTATTACAATTCCTTTTTGTGCGACAGTATTCAGTACCTTACCTTATTATCACTACTTGAAAGAAAATGGAAGCCAACTTGGTGCATACGAGGGATGGTTCATATTATATTCATCCACCATGTTTTACAGTATTACTAACATTGGTTGTGAAGTTAACTAAAACCTGCATTAATTTATTTCACTTTCTGTTTTTATAATTCCTTTTAAAGAACTTTTATTAGTAAATATTTGTGTATACAAAAGTTGTTTGTTTTAAAATTTGTGTTTATAGGTTGATGAAGATATAGTCCTGGATTTGAGACCAGAATATCACAGAGCAGTGTTGAGTTGGCTGCCTGACAATCCAGTTCCTCTAGCAGTGAGCACAGGTATTGGCTACATCAGTTAACTGACTACATGGATCCAAGTACTTTGTGAGAAGCTAATGGTTGCTCATATAGTTAGAAATTTCTCCACATGTATGGAACATGGAGGTTTATTACAACATTCAGAAGAGCCTGCCACTGGATCTTCTTGTGAACCATGTGACTGCAGTTTAAACTCCCGCACCCCATTTCTTTATGATCCAGCCTGTACATGTTTCTGCCAAGTGTTCTCGTCCCTTGAAATATTTCAGTTGGAACTTTGTATGTATGTTTCATTGCTCCCATGGGTGCTTTATGGCTCCCCCATGTTAATATCCGTCATTTCATCACCCTATTGTTTGGTGAAGACTACAAATTAAGAACCTCATCAGTATGCATTTTTCTTCTGCTCTATGTTACTGCCACATTGGTCCAAACCTTCACATTATCCCATTTGAAAATACCCTGAGTCTGTGTTCATCCTCTAATTTCAGAGACAGAGTTCCATGCTAATACAGAACAACTGGTTGAGGACTTTACTTTTCTGGTATGTTATGTGGCTTAGGTTGGTACTTGGTTACCAAACTTTTGAGACTTCTTGCTGGTCGCATCTGCCAGGGTCAGGCATTGAAGATGGTACCAACATGCTGTCCTGAAACATTAGTAACCAACTGCCAATCTATACTGAGTAACACTCCAGAAGAGTGAAGACCTCACCTACATTGTAGTGGAAGCATGAAATCTTACAGAATAACAGGTTATTATAATATTTATGCTTGTAGGTAGCTACTAGAAAAATTATGATGTGAGTGGTAGCAATCACTCCTTAGGGTAGTAGTTTTGAAAATAAAATTCTAAATTACAGGTGAGTGCTGGAATGGTTATAGTATTATTGTTAGAATTTCTGTATACTTAAGGGTAGTTTTCTAAAGAATTTTTAAAAGGCAGTCTGTAAAAGTATTTATTCCTTGCATCTCACTGAGATCTAGATATTATTTGTGGCAGTGCTCCTGGTTACTCTGTACCATACTGCATCCACTATGATTATAGTTATTTTGATGTTACCCACTATTCATGAAGTTCCATGTGACATTATTTTCTGCAGCTTTTTTTAGATTCTGTTATTTTTCTGGTAATGTATGTTAGATGTACGAGCAGCCTCCAACTTTTGTACATAATTTGTTCCTGAATGTGTGTATGAAACTTGGAATGTATGGATGTCAAGCACTAGACTTGTATGGTATAAGGTGGGTTCCATTCCCATTGCTTGAGCATGTATAAAAATCCCTTTTAATGGCAAACAACAAAACAGTTGTACCATCAATTACAGTACATTCATGCATGCGTTCAAACAAACGCAGTTTTTAGCGTTCCTGCCATCACACAAGTGCATATCCTGCACACTTCTGATGGCTTTATAAGGGATAGCCATTGAAACACATGTTTTGTAAGCTGTTGTTAACCTTGACAGTGTTGTTTAAAAGCTTTTTCATACGTATGCTTTACAGTAAAATAACCAGCTCGTTACACATATAAAATACATATTGCCACCATCATGATGTGTGTCAACTTTCTTCCACCAGTTTTTATTACCTGATTAAGTGGCCAGAATAGTCAACAACAGAGTATGTATGACCTCACCAAAATTAGCCAACATGAACACTCAATCACTGCCACCAACATAAAAGTTGTTGGTTGCATTACAAAATATAAACAATACCTGTATGTTTGCTAAAGTTATTTCTTGCCCCAAATTCTAGTTATCTCACTTACCTTTACTTTCTTTTTCTTCCTTTCTTTCTGTCTTTTATTTATTTTTATTTTTTATTTTTTATTTTTTTGTATTTATTATTTATTATTTTTTATATGGCGCAACAGCACCTAGTGGGTCAGGGTCTCCTGATTGTCGAGGCTTCACAATCACACTCAGACGCACCACACTTGGTAGGATTTCTCTGGGCAAGTGATGGGCCTGTTACAGAGATCTCTACCTGGCAACACATAACACTGACAGGAGACAGACCCATGCCTTAGGCCGCATGGCCACTGGGATTGTCACTTTTGTGTTATTTAGTAGACACAAAATACAGTTTGAGGCTCAGTTTTACAGCACCACTGTTGTGATAGCTCAGAAAGTTTGCTTGTCAGCTGTGTACAAAAGACTGAATTCAGCATACAAAGATGGATTAGAGGTGAGAATTTATAATGTACAAAAGTGTGGGTTGTACAAAAGTCTAATGTCTGAAAGTCCAGGACCACCATTATTAGTGGATACTGAAATAATGGGATGCATTTTGGTGGTACATTTTTTTGAACGAAGTTTTTCATAATAAGAACTTTGGTTTAATAACTAGTATTCTTATCAGTACAATAAATGTATTTATGTGGAGCCATCCACGTTCGTGTCTGTCTCGTCTCGTTTCAAACACTGTAACATGTATATGAAGTGTATTTCACAGCATGTATGTGTTGATACATTTGCCTTACATGTAGATATGTAAATACATGCTTCTCTTTTTTCTCTTCATTGATCTGCATGATTGAATTGTGTGTAGATATACTTTCCTGCACTGATTAATGTCTTTTTTTTAAGAATCCCTTGCTTCATTAGCTGAATGCTTTGTTCTGCATTGGTGTTTGGAATTGTCAGTGTGCTCAAATAAGAATCTTATGAATTCACTTTCAGGGAATCAGATAAGTAGTCGACTGCTGAGTTTTTCATCTGCCAACAGTCTTTTGATTCTTCCTGGCCGAACTAAACAGTTAGAGGTGTTGCCTGCAGGGACGCAAGTGGATGCTTTGATTATAGGACGTGTGTGAGAGAAGTAAAGGGGAGAGCAGAAGGAGGCTGGTGAATAAATGTGCAATGCAGTATGAAAACAAAGAGGCTGGAACATTATTCACAATATCACAAATGAGCCTATGTAAAAGGATAGAAAATAAAGGAAAAGAAACTAAAAGATTGAGAGGAAAAAACCTACTCTGATATTATCAAATCAGGGAATAAGATCAGCATTCTCTAGTATGAAATAAAGCATACTTGGAAAAACAGGAAGTAAAGGAACATAAAAGACAACTGTATGGAAAAGTGTACAATAAAACTATTGGAGTTGTGAAAGTATGTCATTTTTATCATACTTGAGAATGTCATGAAATGAAGTATACGAAAAAGGGTGATGAAAGTGGAATGATAGAAGTATGATAAAATCATGGGAATTATGAAAAATCGGTGGCAGAGCATTCTCCAGAATGTCACAGAAAAGATGAACTGCTTCATGTTTTGTCCAGATTTGTGCTTCATGTTGAACAGACCTTGCATGGCAGAACATGAAGAGGTCATCACATTTTTTCAGAGAAATAATAAACATACACATATATTCTCTTTAGTATTGACATATTGTTTGTAAATAAACTGTTAAAAATATTCCTGTTTCTAATATTATTTATTTCTTGCAGACAGTATCCAAAGTCACAAAGAAGTGGATAAGGCGATTTGGGTTGTGTTAACATTCCAAGGCTTAGAAATTAGGCATAATATCATAAAATGTAGAATATTTGGATAATCTTTGAGGCTCTTTATTGTCCAAAAATTATCATTTATAGGACAGTGTTCATAGAAGGAGATAAAATATGAGTGAACCCTGCAGCAAATCGTAAAATATTTCAACATACATACAGCTCACTTGAAAAACATGAAAATGTGTCACCAGCCAGACTTTTAGGAAATTTACTTTGTATCATTTGTAAATCCAGATTTTTTACTTTTAAAGTGCACTGGATTTTGTATATTCAAATTCTGATTTATGCAAAGTGTGATCAATTTGTTGCAGCTATGCAACATATATCAGACGAAAATAAATGTTATCAACAAAGAAATGTATTTTTACGGATCGGGAATAGAAACTATTGCTTTTACATATCAAAAACGGAACTTATATATTACAGTGTAACTCCACTTACCCAGATTAATTGGGATGGTGAGCTATTCAGATATGTAGAAAATCTGGATAATTGGATTTTTCTTTGAAACTAGGGTGTACATTGGCTATTTGAAGTTCGGTTGTTACTATTTACAATATGTACCTGCATCTAAACTTTTCTACCATGCCTGATTTGAAGTTCTAGAAGCCCTAACTCTATTGTCCCTGATCCATTCACCAGTAATTTCAAGGCAAGTTAGTTTTGTAGAATTCTTTACAAATTTACCTGAAGGGCCAAGCCGGTCCGGATAACCAACATATGGATAAGTGGAGTTCTGCAGTACTTCACAGTAGAGAAGAGGGCATTCAGAGGCATTTATCTAATGTCTTCTGATGGGGGCAGTTCTTTGTAGGATGGAGTTGCTTGGTAAATACATACATTTCTATAGGAGATACATAAGTGGTACATAAATCTACACAACTCACTTTATTGAAGACCTCGGTGTCATATATATAGATAGAGAGAGAGAGAGTTTGGAATTATTTGTCTGCACAAGTTACTGTCTAGGGAGGCAGTGAAACATAACTTCACTAGAGATGGTAGGTTTTTCACATTTTCCATTCCATGCATTACAGTTCAATTACTAGACTAATTACTATAATTTAGACCAAAAAAGGCACACAGTTGTATTAGATTTAAAATAATATTAGAAAAACCACTAACTCCTACATGTTTTGGACCTAGTGATCCATCATCAGGGAGTATGATAATTGTATGAAACGACTGCTTAATACGTTTGTCTGTTGCATGTAGAAGAATTACTGAAAATTCTGTGGTGTAGAATATGTTGACAGTAAGCTGCAGCAGCTGTTACGTTGGAGGTGTTCATGGTACTACTGTGAACATCTGCCCATACGTGTCTGGTGTGAGTCAAAATAGCATAGTCAGTTCAGAGACTAGGCTGCAGGCAAGATGTTCCCAGGGCTCAAATGTTCGCGGGGGTAAGAGATTTGTCCATTTTCCAAAATGTCCAGACGAGCTACAGGGCCCACCCATCCTACTAGTCAGTCAGTACTGGAGGCTTTTGCTCGGGTATAAAGTGGCTGAAGTTAAGACTGAGTAGAGATATGTCTGTGCTTCTCCATATGCCTTCATGACATGTATAGGTTTTTTTTTAATACTTCTATCTGTATAGTTATCTGGTGCATGAAGTGAAACTGTAATATTTGGATGTTTTTGATAGGTTAATATCTGATACAAATTTCTATCTTGTGCATTACTTTGTTTCATGTGTGCATTTATTGTTGAAAAGTCGCAGTAAGTCCTATTCAGAAACTTTAGAAAAATAAAAAAATGGTATTCCCACAAGATCTGATTATGGGACAGATTGGTCAAAAGTGATAGTTTTGTGATATCATGATTTTATTAAGTGGAAGTTAAAACTTTATACAAAGTGAGGTCCAATAAAACCAATATAGTTGGTTACATAACATTTGAACATTCAAAATTTATAGACTTGTTAATTCACCATCAACGTTTCCACTGTTTGCCTTATTGAAACCTGTTATGGACAATACACAAAGAATGTTTCAGTCTCAGATGTCTTCCTTCAATTTTTCAGTTCCTTTTGGTTGACATTTTAAAGTTAATTTACGTGCCCCTAAATATATACTTCAAATCCATAAAGTATTTCTGCTGCGGATAATACGTTTCAGTATAAAATGTGAATCGGTGCTAAATGCAAGTTTATTGAAAATAATTAAAATTTCATATAAATTATGGCATTATTTTAATTCATGTGGTGTGATTAATGAGGAAAACATTATGACTTGTTTCTTGGCCAGCTGTAATGGTATGAAGATGCCTTAAGTGGGAAAACTTCCTCTTCATTCTTTCTTGTCTCCCTGCATTGAACCTTTACATCTCTTGGTTATGAAATATGACAGAGACCAGGAAACCGAATTTAGAAAATAATAAAGGGTAAGCAGATTATGTCTTCCGGTACAGGTTTGAATATTACCTGTAATGCAGCTGATTTTCTGATTAGACACAAATGTTCACCCCAATAACGGGGATAATAGTCATATCAAATGATGAATGACGTGTGCACGGAGGATACTGATTTCTAGTTTAGCTTCCATTATGGTTACCCAGAAATAAGTAAATGTGACAGTAAGTAGAATGGTTGTATAAAGTGGCCTCAAAACATGTGTAAAGACATTGCATGAATATTGTGGATTCAGGCAACATCGTAACACACTGTAACATGCTGATCTTTTATGAAGAGGGGATGTTGTGTGATCATGGAGTTGCTTAGTCATTGATTCGCAGTTGTGTTCGATGTCTGGGGCTCACTGTCTTCACCCTAATCCTGTGGATAGGACACTGAGAACATAACATGAAAGGTGATCGGTGATTTAAATTTGAAGTATCAGCTTCTCAGGCATCCTACTGCATTGACTACGAAACATATCACGGAGAAAATTTACTCTTTTTATGAATGGGTTAGCGAAATTTGTGCTAATATTGAATGTCTGAATTGTTTACATTAGCGAATAAATTGCTAAATATTGTAAAGTGAATGATGCTTTCAGAATGGGCAATACCAAGGGGTATGTGTGTAGTGGGGTATGATTTTCAGCGTGGCCAATAGTGATATAAAGTAACTATACGTATTTGGCGACTAACATTAATTATGAATATTATGTACTTCGAATTACTAACCATTACTGTTTCCAATGAATGCGGCTTTATATATCTTCCCGTAAATCTAAGGAGGCTAGGGGTAAATGCATTTTTAGTATGTAGCAGGTGGTAATATTGTGCGGCGTATATTGGCCACCTTGACAGTATTGAGGAAATTACGAAAATAAGTGTGGAAATAAATGTATGTGTCAAACGGCGGAAATTAGTGCTTTTGTTAGTGTAAATGGTATATACGTAATAAGTTCGGTGCACAGGTTAAACACTTCATTTGCGGCCATTAGGTTACAGTTTAAAATAGCACATTTCTAACTTTGTGGGGAATGGAAATTGTGCTCTTGTTAATGTAGACGTCATGTGTAAGTAATTCGGTGCAGAGGCTAACAAGTACACTTTTCCGTAACAATGCTTTATTTCATTTACGTTGATGAGATTAGTACAAATTAAAATAGCACATATTCGAATCTTGTGTGGAGGTTAGTAAATTCTACATTATTTTGAAGGCAAAATATAAGGTGTAATAAAGTCAACAAAAGTAAGTTTTGACTGGTGGTGGTGGTGGTTGTTTTGGAACACGGAAGATAATATCTGCCACAAGAAATGATGATGTAGTGAATTGGTTTTGTGGTAAGTTTTTATATGTGTCTTTGTAGCAAGTAATTGTGATTGTGAGACATCTTCACCAACCATCAAAGTTTTATGCCATTTGTGTAGGTTTAATTTGTGCAGATATTATTTTTTTCTTCATAGTCGCCAGCGTATTATTTAAAGAATTGAATCTGCTCTGTGGCAGGATTTGATAGCTTTGTTTAGGCGATTTAGAGAGTAAAGCTTTTTCAAGTATTCTCATTGCTGGTGAAGGTAAGACTGATGGATTGTAGTCCAGATATGCGTTTGCTGGATTTTGAATCACCAAAGTAGTCTGATCTTCAGGTTTTTCAGGCACGCTGAAATAGAAATGAAAGGAATTGTTACTATGTGTATAGCCATTCCACTTTGCCATGTTTTAGTCATACTAATGTGGATTGCCATCATAGATGATTACTCAGGTTTGGGTTAAGGTTAGATTGTGTATATTAACACATGCTAGGTTTTGCAGTTAAAAATATCAGTTTAAAATTACCACTAAACCATCAGTTTATTTCTCAAAGCAACTAAATAATATTAAATGTTCAGTACGTAAAGTGGGTCAAGTTCATGCATTAAGAGAGTGAGCTGTCCTTATTTCCAGCAATTGTTGAAAGAATTACAGTGTATAATTTACACTGTGTTTTTGTTGTTTTTATTTTAAAATGCTTTAATCCTTGACAGAAATTCAGAAGACTGTGACAGAAATAAGGATATATGTTTAGTTCACAGTCATGTATACAGTTTGTTCCTTGTTTTATTTGAAACTGGTGAGATATTCTGATCCACAAAGCAACTTTGGTTTTTCATAAATTGTAGGTGAGTACACAAGTGTGTTTTTTGAAGGTCTCATCTATGACAGCAGGAGAATAATACAAAAGAGATAAGTGTATAGAATGGTATTGGAAATGTGTTTCAGGATTATTCAGTAAAATGAATTCTTACAGGTGTTTTATGCTAGATACCAGTATTTCACTATACAGTTGCAAAGACATGGTGGTAGGTTAGTGTAGTTCCCTAGATTAAAGACTTGGACACAAAGGAACAAAGTACTTTGCTGTGATTTGTTATCTTTGTTAAACAGTTTATTTATATTGATTTTGAGTAATCAAATCTATTCTTCATAAAACATTCATATACATTTGTCTGAGCACAATGGTAAGCCTAATTTTTACTGTCTAGAAAAGTTTTTCCTCTTATACAAGTGTTATGAGAATGAAGAGCATTACAGTATGGAATGAAATTGATGATTAATAGTCAGCCAAAGAATCGCATTTGACTGCAACATTATTAATAGCTTTCAAATAACAAATAATATTCTTTGTGAATGTAATATTTTTCATGTGATGTGGCAGTATATTTTTCCCCACCAAACTGCAAAATGAGGCTTCTATTGAGCATGTAATATGTGGAATATAAACCTGGCCCACAGCAGAAGGGTTGTATATTTTGTCATCATTTATTGTTTTAGACTTCTCAATCTGGCACATGCACAAAGCTCACAACTTACATTACACATGTACCTCTTCATTTAAACTATGGATATCTCATTAGGTGTCTGTCTTTGTTAATTTAAATTTACAGGGTGACCCATTGGTATGGATAAATTTAACTCATTGTGAATACAAACTGTTAAATATTGTTTGCTTAATTTTGGGGTGCATAGCATACAAAGGTATGAGATTTATGCCTCAATGTGAACCCCTTTGCAGAAATGGCAGAGTTTGTAGCATGAGGCCATTTCTTCCTCTTTGACATTCAGCACAACTAATGTGATTTGCATGAAGGCATGGTGATTTCTGTCTTGAGGTCATCAGTTCCTGTTATGCATTGACCCTACAAATTTTGTTGTTTGTGGACCCACATACATGGATATTTATGAGCATTCTTTCTGGTAAATTTGGAGGCCAACAAGTGGGTTTACTGTGATCTTACCACTTGTCACTGGCACACTCTGTTTACATGCAGAGCAAAAGGCAACTGGAGGGTCAAATAGATAGAATATGCTAAACTGCTGACTGTTTTTTACGGGTACATATATATATATATTTCTGTACACAAACAGTATTCCATATCCTTTTTTTATGTAGTTGTTTTCCATATGCTTGTTTCTTGATTACTTTAAATGTTGTTGTTTGACTGAGGCTGTCAACAGTTGATAATGATTAGGTGTGATTACTCATAAAATTCATTGTATGAAATGAGTACCTGGTGCTTTCAGTATTTTCTGTGTCATAGTCTTACTGTGGTAATTGGTCTTTTCTTTCACGAAACATATACAAATCTTGTGTGCAAGTTTTTATTTACTGGTGTTTATTTATTTTGACATTTCTTTCTAAAGGAACAACAGATTTGGATTCCTTGCCTTTTTAGATTAGTTGCCTTTAATTCCCTCTATTTATTGTAACTATACCATAACATTGTGAAGTTCGAAGTTGTCACAGTGGCAGATACAAAGATTTTGTTCTTGTGGAATTTGATGGACGAAAAGAGTTATAGCAGGTTCCTTAAGAATATCGGTACCTGCACTGAATTACAAGGTATGGCACCTACTGGCGAATTTTTCGCTGTTTTGAATAGTATTTCGGTTTGTTTATTATTTTGTTCATTGGGCTCAAGTTGCCCCATAAGGTTCCTTAATTGCTTGGTAATGTAACATGTGTATTACTTACTCAATTCTTGGTGCTGCAAATACATTTTCTAATGCCATTCCATTTGGCTGCAGAGTTATAACATGAATGCCATGTGGTGCCATCTCATGACGTAAGGCCTTACTTGCTCCTTCAACTGCATACCGTACTGCAGTGTAGGCAACCAATCCACTTCCTGGATTGTTGGAGTCAGTGTTTGCCCCCATGTTGATAAGCCGGCCTATTTAAACAGTCACATTCTCACGATTTATGGAATACATTCCAGTTGTAACTGAAGACTAACAGAGGTCTCAGTTAGCTTAGGAAAGACCTGTGCACCTTAGATTGCCGTCTTCTTGTTAGTGATACTGTATTGTCTTATATTTGATTACGTCCAAAAATTGTTTCTCCTTCAATGTCGAATTGAAGGTGGAGGCAGCAGGTTGGTCAGAAACCGCCTACAGGCTATTCAGCACCGTTACCCAGAGAACCATCCTAGATGCCTCCGATCTCATACATCCACGCTTGGTGGTTTTATAATGAAGTTTAAATACACAAACCCCAGTGTTGTGTGTAGTTATTTATTTTGTTTTTGAAGTCTTGTTGAGAAGAGGTGACATTAACATCTGTTGCACATATTATATAAGGGTCTTAACTGCAGGGCTACTGAAATGAAATGCAGAAATTTGTCACCCTTATGGAGTTTTACCCTTGTGAATTTATACGCTTGAAAATACGTTTGATATATATGTATTTGGTTCCGTGCATTTGAAAATACACATCGGATGTGAGTAAATTCTTTACATACTGGAAAATTAGCTGTTAAATGACAGGTAGTCAAGATTAATTATATTAAATTTAACTTGTATTGTTATCATTATTTTCGCTATGATGACGCTTGTAGTGCATACAGTAAATTCTCCACAAAACATCAGCGTGTAATTAAAGATTTGAAGTCTACGGACATGTTTACATGTAGTATGAAGATTAGAGAAAATGTATCTCTCCTTAAACCTGAAATTTCTTTCTGTTGGTATTGTCTTTCACTGTGGAATGTGTTCCTGTCATTGACATAAAAATTAACGAAAGCCGGGTGTCACATAATCATTGTATTTGGCATTAAAGATATTGGCGGTTTAATAAATGTAAACTTATTCAATTTACTTGCATTTGATCGTTATCTTAAATCTGTTCCTAACTATTATATAACCTCTTTATTTAATACAGTGCTGCTAACAAGACATAGATTGAAGTACCACATGGAATGTTACGGTCGGTTGAATGTCATAGATGTTGTTAACCGAGTGTGTCAGAAAGGAGGTCACAGGATCAGTGACCTCTTCCCCATCGTTAGAACCAAGATGAATGACAATGAATAAATTCTGAAGTCTGGGTCTGAAGTAGGTGTGTCATTCATACTTAACTGAGAGTGTATAGACTTACCTCTCTTATTTTTGAGAAGAGGACTTACCTCTCTTATTTTTGAGAAGAGGCAGAAATGTTCGTGCAGTTCTCAGTGTTCCCACCACGTTGTATTTAAGCATTGCATCCCAGTGCGAATTCTCTTGATATTCGAGTCGTCCTTTGAAGCACAGGCCTGCTGTATTCAGCACAGCCCACAGACCTGATGATATATGGAAATTAACAGTTGTGTAAAATCGGTCTGCATTATGTGGGAAGAAGGTGGAGCTGTCTTCGGGCACGCTGTGAAGACATGTGGGGGAATGGAGGTATGGCTCCGCACGTTCTTAACTTCGGTACTGCTTGGAGGTGATTTGTCAGATTTACGCCCCGGACGCTTTACTGTCGAGTTAGGAGCCCCCGGTACCTATTGAATAGAAGGCTGGGTGGGCCCCGGAACTGGTCTGAACGGTTTGGGGAAAAGAAAACTTGTTGGCCTTGCTGGAAGTCGAACCTCGATTTCTCTCAATCGTCCAGCGTGTGGCCTAGTCACTATTACTGACAGTGGTCGTACGGCTTCCTTATGTGGTATCCACGTAATTAGTAATTATGTTATTATTATTATTATTATTATTAATATTGTATTTTCACGTCTACAGCTGCAAGATGTTACGTCCGTAAGCGTGGGACAAACTTGCCCTTAGAGGACTCATCGCATAATAATAGCTTTATGGAAAGTACGTATATTTGAAATTACGTGTAGCGCTATATTAGTAGCTTCTTAAAAAATGTGCCGTTTCCAGAATTGCCATCTGCTCAATTTTGCGCAGGGGTGTTCAACACTAATGTCTTACGAATGCTTCTGAAATGATTTTCGTAGGTTTCCCGTAGTTGGTATAGCGACTAGCTACGGGCTGTACTGTTCGAAATTCGAATCCCGGAAGAGGAAAGGGATTAAAGCCGTCCAGACTGGCCCTGCCCCCCCCCTCCCCTTCCTGTGCATTGTGTACCTTGGTCCTTTCCTGCAGACAAAGCAGCCGGGCCGTGCAGTTGACCACTCGTCACCATAAAGTGCCAAGGTTAATAATGAGTTCCCCTCTACACTATCATGTCGTGGACAGGGACTACCTTTTTTTTTTGGGGGGGGGGGTCTCTTGGTAGGCATAACCTAGATTATTGCGCCACCTTCATTTTGATGTTTGTTATTTACTGCGTTTCATTCAGTAGGTCCTTGCATTGCGGTGTTTTCTGCAGGACATTTTTATCAGATTGTATAGAAATTCCAATCAGCAATCATGTTCCTTTTCTATGCGATCTTGGGGCTTACGCAGCGGTGTAGCTGGGGGTTCCGTTCTTCTGGGAAATGACGCTACAAGGGTCGATAGGTCCTTTCAAGAACCCCTGAAGATGAGTACGCGACGTTGGCTCGAAACATCGGTGCCGGTTATACATTGACGCAGCTTCTTTGTCTATCCCAGAAGAACGGAATACTCATGTTCCTTTCCCATAATGAGGTATGATGTCAGGCTTGTTGCTTTTTTTTGTGTGTGTATTTTACGACGATGCCAGTATCTGCGTCTATATACCGTAACTTAGTGAATGATGAATTGAAAAAATTTGTCAGGAAGATATCTTGGGAACTGCGCTATTCTGGGCTGTTACGCAGCGCGTAGTGGTAGTTCGTTAACGACATTTCGGGACAACCTATCGGTACCGACACGTCGGTAAGGAATTACCACTACACGCTTCGTAATAGCCCAGAAGAGCGCGTTTCTCACCTACTTCGCGGCGGAAGCATGAAATCTCACAAGATATTTTGGCTTTATCGAAGTAATATCTCAGCAGTTGACTGGATGGAATGAGGAAACATGAAGAAACCTACGAAAAACCTTCCTGAATCGGTGTAGCTGTCAATATTCGAATGGGGCACCTCCCAAATGCAGGTGTAGGACGTTACCACTACACGTGTCTGGTCGGTTTATTGCATGGTACGGTAGTGTTTTATAAGTTCATGGCACCGGGTTACAAGGACTTGATAAGTGACTGTCGTCACCAGCACATTCATCAGGCTTATTATTACATACACTCACCGTATTGCGCAGTTTTCACACTTACGCAAGTTTTGAAGAAACAGGAAAACATTTAAATACCATTTTTTAACGCGCAGAATTATTCCTTGCGGGAATGAAATGCCAAGTCAGACGAAGGTGACGGAAGAATACCGCTATGCGGTAGCATGGCGGGGCGGTTATGCTGTGGTGTGTCAGGTTCCATTGCGTTCGAGTTTGGATTTCAACTGCACTTTCTTAAAATTGGACTTGGGCCGGACCTTCTAGAACGTAACTACTGCGTAAGTAGGGTAGTGTCTGAACTATCATCATCATCATCATCATCACCACCATTATAATCATCAGTTGCCTTAAAACCTGAAGGAAGAAACCCTTTGCAATGCATATGCATAGGTGCGCAGTAATATTATGAGGATCAAAGAGGATGAGGATTTGGACTGGCTTCAGCTGGCTTAGGCTGCGGTGCAATGGTTGTCCTTGTGAAGACGGAAATGAATCTTCGGAGTGTGTGAATTGCAGGCAATTGTTTGCCACTGGATTAAGTCCCTGGCTTTATTGTGCGAAGTTACTGCGTGATACGTATGAATAATTTTGAGGTGTGTTGTCGAAAATCTGTAGAGTTAACCTTTTAAAGACTAAACGTAATCTGCTTTATATAAGGAACCAGTCCTTACCGCGCAGTAAACACCTTCCACCACGGGTATAAAAACCAATCAGCTAATGATCTATAAAGCAAAAGTCGCTGTCCGTTCTGAGATCTGTACAAAGCACTCAACGCAAAGCGAGCACCATGTAGAATTTTTGTATGTTAAACCTGGTGGTACGTAAAGAAACCGCTAGGCCTTAAAATGTTAAACTCCTTTAGAACAGCATTATAAAGACGTCGACGGACTGTGTCGTTTAAAATGGGTGTTCCAAATCGCACAACAGAACGTAGTATTTATGTTAATATTTGAATAGAATCGAGTTCTGTGCGATGCCACAGCTGGGTTGTCTCGTAATTGATTTAAGTTTTAGTAATATAACATTTTGTCGCAAGCCTGGTTATTTCATGTAGCAGGTTTATTTTGAGGGTAGCCCAAATTAATATTCGTTCGATCATCTCCTGTTGTTTTTCCCTACCAGTCGGAGCACAGTGGCGGTTTGTTATTCACTGTTCCAGATGCAGTGTTCGTAATTGTCCAGTTACAGTGCATGTGTGCGGTCTGGACGACTGAGTTTCGATTCCTGTCAGCGACAGGATTTTTTTTTTTTTTTTTTTTTTCTTTTCCGTTGCTCCCCAGACTTGGGTTGGGGCCTACCAAACTTCCTGGCTGGGGATACAAAGTTTT
>Ga0136643_10002981_pt1 | contig 22483 bp, 19 predicted proteins | sample TergutLab28metaG_FD_96883 | JGI IMG/M metagenome (GOLD analysis project Ga0136643, IMG submission 96883) | Labiotermes labralis P1 segment gut microbial communities from Petit-Saut dam, French Guiana - Lab288 P1 (version 3) (version 3) | ecosystem: Host-associated > Arthropoda: Insects >... | reverse complement strand
TGAGGCTCACGAGGCTGAGTGGACCCCGTTCCAGACCCACTACTACTCAGAAAATCTGGTAGCGCCGGGGATCGAACCCGGGACCTCTCTATCTGTAGCCAGAAACTCTGACCACCAGACCACAGAGGCGGTCACATTCTAATCATAAGCGCCATAAACTCTAGGCCTAAGACAATTCCATCAACATAACAACGTAAAATAAAGCGGCATCTAAATGGTTGTGCTTCTTTTCATCGTGTGAATGGAACGAAAGTGTCTGAAAAGTACTTCCTTGAACTGCTAGTCATGAGGAATGGTACAATCAAGTGCGTGAACCCTAAAATTATCCTTAGACACTTCCTTGTATTGCATTCATTTGTTAAGAGCCTATCTACTCAGTTGTAGCTTCATTCTCAGGGGAATAAGGATATGGGCCATCAATAACCACACACTAAGAAACACACCGCACTTACGTATCTTTTCAAGACGAGTCACGAATATACTTTTTTACTAACCAGTTGGTAGATAATCTATCCAAACTTCTATTGTGTTGTCATCTTTGGTGGCCTGGTTCACGACTTTGAAAACTCGCTATGGAATTAAAGGGTGCAGCTATTATTGTCTTTCAATACGGAAATCTGTTGAAGTATCGTCAAGGCCGTTCGCCTATTACGGAAAGTACATTTTGTAACGTTATGTTACGCATTTGCATACTTTAACTTTAAATTCTTCTGAAACAGTACTAATATGGATATTCATTCAAAACTTTGAACTCAGTTACCCATACATATTAATTAGAACGACTGTAAGAGGAACTTAATTTAATTTTCTAGTTCAAATGCAGGTGAACGTAAGATAACAGACTTATTGGAAGTCCCGGAGGAATCTACTGCCTCCATTATCACGAAAGCAGACGACTTCACCACAATTATGGTATCTATCCACCAGAAGACGCGGGGTCACGTACACGCTGAGCCTAATCTTAATATTCATAGCGGTAAAAACTCGCATCTTGCATCTTATATAGGGAAAAGTCTTCTAATTAAACCTTCAATGACGCTAAACTCTCACTACAAGCCCTGCGGCTGAACAACAGTAAATGTAAAGCAATTCCTATACAGTCCTGGATAGGTCCTTACGGTTCCAGGAGATGGAGGCTCCCATAATTTCTAGACACTCGGCATATGAGGGTGGTAATATCAGTCCTAGGCACCGGCTGCCTTTACACCCCAGGAGACACCCCTGGTGCCCATTTCTGTTAGAGCCTGAGCCAACCCTACGGCCATATTGCAGGCGGAAGAATTAAGTCAATGAAAAATCCCAGGGACGCCACTGGGAATATAAACTGCGAGACCCACTAATGGCAGCCCTATAATTGTTTGCTAAGTTACTCTCCCAGATCTCATAACAGAAATCTGTCTCTGCTGCTTACCTCTGCCTATAGATTTTCGGTTTCTGATATCCTAAAATGTCCATTCTTCTTTTATAAATATACAGCTACCCTAAATATGGACGCAGCACATTTCACCTAAGCGTCTGTACATTTCTATGACTCGCATGCCGTCACATTTCAAAGAATGATAGCCGTCGGAAGGACAGAATAACGAAGTCACTCATCCTTTACGTCATCATTTTGAAGTTTCACAACATTTAAGGTTCTAAGAGACTGCAACGCATGCTCAAAATGCACACTATTAACACGCATGCATGAATGCTGTCAGCCGTGTCAGTGAATGTTCCCCCCACCTCATATGCACCAATTCGTTTCTGGCACCAATGGCAACCTCATTTTTTGGCATCTAGAAAATGATGGCCGGCCTGCTTCTGGTTTACCACCGAGTAACACTATTGACCCTACAGACAGAAGTCTGATGTGTACAAGCCGGGTAACAAAGCGAGCCAACCTATCGGTCCATCTCTTCCTATCCATCTTTCTTACCAATTTTTGGTTCCAAAATCCCTTTACATGCGCTAGGTAATTTATTGGTCAGCAGCGTTGCAGAAGCAAGCCGGACATTCAAAATTAACCACAGAAAAAATTACGGAAATTTCCTTTTGATTTTGACTGAAGTATAGAACGTGTTGTAAACTTTTTGGGGCAACCCTCGTAAATTGGGCATCCGCTCGTCGTAACGAAGCAGTCTTGCAAGATCTCAAATAGTTGGCGGTGTGGAATTTTACGCAGGTGGTATCTTTGTCTATATTCCACAGCAGTAGCCTAAATATTTCCTCTGCAGAAATCGTATATGAAATGCATGTCGGCATATTTTTCATTTGCAGCAGTGTCAGGCATTTTCACCACCCCACCGTACTGTAACACTAAACAGCCATTAATTAGTTGAGGTGGGATATCACCAGGAACTCGATCAAGAAACAGCAGTGCCAGCTAGAATTAGTGGCAGCTACATCAATGAAATCAGTACGCAGTTGGTTGAGGCACTGCGCTACAAGCCGGAAGGTCGCGGGTTCGATTGCCGATGGGGTAATTTAACTCAATCCTTCCGGCCGCATTATGGCCTGGCGTCGAATCAGCCTCTAACAGAAATGAGTATCAGGGATATCTCCGGGGGGTAAAAGCAGTTGGTGCGTAGGGCTGACAACCTTGTCACCTTTATGTGCCGATTTTCTAGAAATTCTGGCAGCCTCATCCTCCTGTCCAGGCCTGTACTGGGATAGCTTACACTAATAACTGCGTCGAAACGAACTGTAGCTTCGCAGATATGTTGTGCCCCGAATAACCTGCACAACACGTTGCTAAATTATGGTCATTATCCTCCTTTATTTAATCACCACGACAGTGTTTGGTAAAGAGAATGAACTACGGAGATTTTCTTTATGCCCATTTCCCCCTTCTCCAGATGCTTTTTTCTAATTCGTAATGCTCTTCACAGCTATTTGTTATCGAACACAAATTATTTCTTCTCTAAGATGAAAACAGAACTACCCACTAAAACACATTATTGAAGGAAACATACGAGGGACGGGAGGACGAGGAATTAGACGTAAGCAACTACTGAATAATCTTAAGTCAAAGGAAGATGCTTGAAACTGAAAGAGGCAGCATTATATCGCACTGTGTGGAGAATTCGCTTTGGAAGAGGCTATGGGTCTGTCGTGAGACAGACTGCGGAATGAATTATTCTCTTGCAGTCACACACTAAATGTGCAAATCATTCAACATGAAATCTTAAATCTGAAGAATCTGATAGTCCGTAACAATTTTTCTCTCAGTTACGGTATTTGTTATTACTGATATACAATTAAGCTACACTGTGACGCCTTCTCTTATTATTATTATTATTATTATTATTAACTATATGCAGGGTATTTACAATGACATACTTGAAACAAACCATGTTTCTAGGGTATAGAGTATTTCAGTTGTTCTGTATTAACAATCTGTACTACATGTAATGTTTTTTCTCATGTTAAATGTTTTGTACTCTTGCGTTATCACTTTCCGCAGTATGTGTGCAGTGTCCAATGTGGCTGTTTTTGCAGTTCCTTAATTTCGTGCTCTCCAGGTATGTTGCTCAGGTCCTGTCTGAGTGATTTTGAAATGGTTCCAGTCCCCCTATTATCACTGGTATCACTTTTGATTTCACATTCCACATGCGCTGAATTTCTAATATGAGGTCTTTATATTCTAAAATCTTCTCTGCTTCTTTCTTGATCACACTTCTGTCTATTATTATTATTATATGACACTACAGTCCACTGCAGACATTCGCCTCCCTAATGGACTTCTACCAGACAGCTGTTTTTAACGCCTCTTTCCAATTTTTAATTTTGCATTTGTTTATATCTATTTGTACACAGTTGTATCTTCTGTTGTTTGGTCGCGACACCCTCTTTACTAACTGAAACAGTGTTTGATTTTTGGTTAGCTCTGAAACATAGCTAATTCTGCGCTGGAAATGACTTCGCTTATAAGAAAACCATCTGGAGCTGAATGGCTTGCACACGAAAGAGAGCCTCACAGGATATGTTTTATTTCCTGACAGTCTTGTGTATTAAGATTATCAAAATGAAGCATTAATAGAATTTTGAGATTCTAAAGCTGTTAGTTTCACAGTCATCAGTGTCATCCTACAAATTTTCGCATGTGATAAAATTTGCAACAGCGAGTAACGAATTAAAGAGACTTCTGAAACTATCCGAGATTTTTATTTACAGATGTAATTGTGAGAAATGTCTGTCATTAAATATGTTAGAACGGTTTAAATGACACTCTTCTAACTTTTATTTTCTCTCCATTGTCAGAAACTAAAGTGAAAGCATTATTCCCACACGTAAAACGGAAGGAGTCTGACTAAAAAAAAGTATAGCTCTAAAACGATAAACGTGTCGGCTCAATCTCATCCAACATAAAAATTCAACTTAACACATCACATTAAGTTTAAAACACTGTGAATGTATTGTTTTTATTTCAATCAACAAATGCACAATTAATATATATTTTTTGACGTTTTGCTGACCCTGCATCTCATTATATTTGTCTCAGTAATTAACCAACTTGATGCACAAAATTTTTGTTTTACAATAAGTTTATTTCATGCCTCTACATGTTTCGAGCACATGTGCTCGAAACATGTAGAGGCATGAAATATCATACAGTATATACCACAAAAATATCTCTTTATATAAGGTGTTGTAGCCGTCCATATTTATTGCAGATTGTGTATGCAGCCGCAGATACACCCTGCTTGCACAAGAGATTATAACGTCTAACAGATTTCATTATATTACTAAACAGAGATTAAATAATATTTCAATATATTTAAATAATTTTATGGAATTGTGATTTTAACAGCTTCAATTTTAAGAATTTATGTAACTTGGCAAGGCACAAATGTAAAACTCCCTGATGATTACATAGAAATGTCGAAACATGTAGGAGTATATATTATATGGGCATTTGTTCGTTCTAATAAGAACAACAATAAAAATGCATGGTACATGCATTAAAATAACTGTGAATGTATTTTATAATAGACCTGTTGAAAGACTAGAATTTCACCAAAAGAAAAAATTTTTATTGCCTGGTTCCCCAGAAAGGACAATCGATATATTGCGCGAAAGAATTTGCGCCTTTGGTAGCTTCTTAAGACGCTGGCTTCATGATACGGGTTTAAAAGCAACTGAATACTGTTGACCAGCACTAACCAACTGAATATTCCATCTTGGCATGATAATCATAATTGTGCCAATAAAAATTATGACAATAATGATTTCGCTGATGATTTATATATACATGGCTTAAGACTGAGCAGCACTGAGATCAGTCACCAGTCTGTTAATAACGGACGCAATTGCCGCTCACAAAACGATATACGTAAATTGAAGCATGAAGCAGTTCTGGGCACAACTCACACTGCTTACTTACTAGTGGGAGAAGCATACGAACGTCTTTCGCTTTTAGGCCCGTTCGCAAAATTGCAAAAAGCTACTGGTAGCTTCGTCGTGTCTCTCTGTCCGTCAGCATGGAACAACTTGGATCCCACTGGGTGGATTTTCATGAAATTTTATATTTGAGTTTTTTTTAAATCTGTTGAGAAAATTCAAGTTTCATTAAAATCTGACAAGAATAATTGGTACTTTACACGAGGACCAATATACATTTCTGATCACATTTCGTTCAATTCTTCTTAGAATGAGAAATCTACCAGACAAAATTTGTAGAGAAAATCAAAACATCAAATTTTTATGTTCAGTTACTTTTTTCCCCCTAAAATCTTGCCGTTTGTAACATAACGTCTAAAACTAACGTAGAGACGGGCACGCCACAGAGGACAATATGGCGCACGCGCATTGCATGCCGGATAATTAAGTCTACAAACACAAACTCAAAACATGTAATACTTATTGCTGCAACAACTGTTGCACGAACGCGCCGCAATGTTAGGTTATACTTACATTGCCTGTGTTGTTCGGTGTTGGGACAGAATTATGTCATGAAATTACACATGTTAATGCGTAAATAACCTATTAAGCTTAATTTAGCAATGAAAACACAATTTTATGATACTTAACACAAGAGTAAACGGCTTGCGTTTCCTCATGTCTTAGCAAATGATTGTTTATACAGGTTTTCGCAGAAGAGGTGCTCGTTTCAATTTTCCTTTAGAATATACCATAAAGTCTACGTCAGTATTTCAGTAGTACGTATTGTTAATGTTGGCTGCAGGAAATTCAAAATGTACGACTTTGGGGTGGGCTCTAATACAGTAATGTTAATTTTATGTTTTGTGTAAAGATGACATCTGCTTCAGAAATTGAAATGAGGGGACACAAGCAAACACAAGACGCTACGGTGACCTCTTCAGCTTACTTCGTGTTCCTCACATGGAAGGAAAACAGGATAGAAAAGCGCCTACAGAAACTAGTTCTTCTTCAGGGGAGTAACGCTGTAGCTCAGGATTTAAATGGAGGTAAGAGACTATGTCCTTACTTGATCTTTAACAGGTTGTAAGACTTTCATGTAATTCACTGAACAAAAACGTGTTGCATTTCCAATGATTAGGGTCGTGACTGAAATGCACTAGGCCACTTGACGCACGCCCTTAGTCGTGAGCTGGGCAAGTCCACGTGGCTCGCTGTATTACCTACACCCATGGCGCATTTATCCCTGAAGTAACAATTACACTCCACTTAACAAAAAAAACCGTGTACTTTGGTGAATTTATTTGCATGTACTTACTTGCAGAGAATAAAGTTACATCTCGTTATTTTCCGACATTTTAAATGACTAGTGTTACTGACGAGGAGACCTACAGACCTATACCAACTACAATTAACACGAAATTTTACTGTAGATAACTCGCCAATTCAGCCAATGAATAATTCTACGGATTTCCCCAAACAAAGCCTACTTATTGTGACGTTATTATGAAATAAGTTTTTTTTTGTGGGTGTACGTAGCCAAGGTGAAGAATTCTTAAATATCAGCACTTTATATGGATTCTATTAACTTCCACTTCTTTTTCTCTTCGTTGAATCCTGGTGTAAGTACTTTCAGTTTTGTTTACATGCCTGGAGCAGCCGGGAATGGTCAACACGTGTAGCTATTATTCTACGGCCGAACAATCGTAGTTCGATTCCCGTCAGGTATGAGATTTTTTTTCTTCTCCAATGTGTCCAGAAAGGCCCCAGGTGCCACTGTCTTCCTTTTCCCAGGCTAAAGATGCCTGGGAATAGAGCTGACCATTCACCTCAACCTAGTTGGTGCAGAATACGTGGAGTAATATCTCCATTGCCCCACTTGCGTTTGTGGTGTGTTGCATGGTTAATCCCTGGAATAACTTTAACTTTCTTTACCGTTGAACTATATATCTGAAAAAATGGGGGTTTCCGAAAAAATTAACATTATCACCTTGAACCAAGCTAGGACTGGTGGTGGCAAAGAGCAAGAAAAGGGGCGAATGAAAACGTACGAACAAGAAACTCAGTTGGAAACCTGACCACTGACAATTTTGTGTTTCCTAGTTCGTTCAAAATACGGAGATAAACACAGCCATAAGAAAATTTTTGTCAACTACAGCCAGGTTTAAACGTCTGACTTCTTTCTCCGTGGCGGAACAGCCCAACTTGGGGCTATGGCGCCTCACTGTTTACGTTACATCGCACACAATTAGACATACACACACTCGGTAGGACTCCTCTGAACGAGTGATCAGCTCGTCGCAGAGGCCGCTACCTACATAACACACAACAAACACAACAGACGAACATCCATGCCCTACGTGGAATGTGAGCCCACGATCCCAGCAATCAAGCGGCCGCAGATCTACGCTTTAGATCGCTCGGCCACTGGGATCGGCCAAGTAATTGACATAATGTGACATAAATAACACTTTGCCTATTTTAAATGTCGTTACGGTTTTTTTAAATACTGTTTTACTGCTATAAATAGTGATAGGAATCTACTACAAAAATTACAGACATATTTTCGAATAATACGCGTCAGGTTGATACATTTTTTTAATGTCTCTTTAATTACATTACTGCTTCTTAATATCGACTGACTACGGGCTGGACGGTCCGGGATCGAATCCCGGTGAGGACGAGATTTTCCGCCCGTCCAGACCGGCCCTGGGGCCCACCCAGCCTCCTGTGAAATGGGTACCGGCTCTTTTCCGGCGGTAAAGTGCGGCCGGAGCGTGCTGCTGACCACTCAGCCCCTTCTAGTGTCGCGGTCATGGAAGAGTAGAGCTATACCTCTACCCACCCTCTGGGTAACACCGGGCCTGTAACGGTATCACTTTACCTTTACCTTCTTAATATGGTCAGGTTTCTAAAATGGTATTTACCAATAAAATCACAGTGTATGACGAAGTAAACTACTAAACCAATATTATCAGCTTATTGAGTTCTTTCTCTTCTTTACTTCATAATGTGTGCATCGCAATTGTTACAAATTTCAAGGGCGAGATCTTTAACAATAAAATTACAATTACATTACCAACAAAAGAAAACGTCACAGAATGTCAGCCAATAGATAACAGTTTTCGCGATATGCGCTCCAACCTTTAGGCCGGACCGGAGTAGTCCATCAGTAGGATAGCGGGCGACATGTGACCCACGACTACTAATTCATTAAATACATTTTATAATAGTGATAATTCGAAGAGAATCGCAGGTTTTCCAAGGGAATAAATACACACTAAATCATGGGTCCATCACTACAAGCCATACACTACAAACAAAAAAAACTGTATCAAACTTATTAATTTGTTTTAAGAAAGATGCGTTCTTGAGCTCTATTACATCTCTGAAGTGTGCAAGTGATAACGCTATGAAGTTTCGTAATGTAAGAATCTTTACATGCAAGTATCCTCACACAAACTTACTCTCATCCTTCCAAGATACAGTAATCATGTCTAAACTCGAAAATCAGATCCTTTGTCCGTGTGGCCCACGATGTTTGGATGACGTACCACCCCAATGAAGGCAACGCACTGCCTTACAATTTGTGGTCAGAACATCCACAATTCGTCATGAATTTAGTAACGCCCCAGAAGTTAGCAGCAATAATAGTGTAGCAGTCCGTCGTCCCTGGCGACTCTCCGTGGCGATCACACAGGTATATGAAACAGGTCGTAACACGATCTGAAACCCGGATTAATACTGTCGTGTTAAGTTCAGCTCGATAACGCATGGAACAAGTGTCGCAAGAGGGGGGGGGGGGCGATTTTTTTTTTCATTGAGACTGGCTTGGGAAAGATAAAATAGCACAACAAAAATCTCAATCCGCGAAAACATCTGAGTACAAGAACAACCGTGAAATCGCCGTGATCGGTCTTGGAATTACCGAAACTCATATTCCAAATTCACACCCCAAAGAAGTACCTTGCAAGACACAGGACACCGCCTGATCATTACTACCGTTTTGTTTAAGGTTAAAGGTAACAATAAAGGTGTCCCAGCCCATGCCATGAAGGCATACAGGGGGAGTAGATGTGTAACTCCACTCATTCCTAACTTCTGCGCTAGATTGAGATGAGGGTCAACATAAAGCCCCGGCCGCTTTACAACCTGTAAAGAACTCCGCTACCTCTTGAATAGGGAACTGGGTGGGCCTCAGAACCGCTGTGGGAATTTTAAACAAGAGGAAGATTTCTTGACATTCTGAGGACAGTGCATCGTAATATATTCGTACAATGAAGCCAAGACGATGCACTATTTTTCAACTTTATTTTGATATACAACTCTACATGTTTCGGCCAGACTCCTGGTGATGGGCAGAAGGGCTGTCCGAAACATGTAGAGTTGTATATCAAATGAGAAATAGTGTATCTTGTTGGCTTCTATTACATGGAAGATTTCTTGCTTCAACGGGAATTCTATAGGCGGACCGTCGTGGCTGTAGCCTAGCCATTTACCGAGTACGCTACTCAGACTGTCCAAATATTGGGACAGGGAGCGAAATGAAGCCGCGGACTCTTCCTTGCACATCCTTTCCGAATCACTGTTCACTAGTCGTTCGTTTGTCACAATGCGACCTTCGTTTCTTTAAGGAACAATCTGCACATTCACATCGAGACGCGGAGGGAGACTACAAGAACACTCTGACCATAAATGGTGGTGCAACTAAGATTCGAACTAGACGTAGTACCTTCCGCTGAAGCATTACTGCTAATGAATCTGCTTCGCACTTCAATGGAGTCACATCAAGGAAGTTTCGTTTAGTTTATTTTCAATTACTATTTTAATCTTTTCGTCTTCTTCTGTCATAACAATGTTTGAACTTTAAGGCCTGCTGTTCCGTGGCCTAGTAAACTTCAGACCTTCTGTTATGTTATTCACATCGTGAGAATATCACTCAGGACATTTGGAGTGACCGAAGAAAAAAATCACAGATTCTTCGCATCATATTAAGAGGCAACTCTTTCCCTACTTCAGGGGGTTAGCACGCCCTATACAGGCCTGGTCAGGGCTCTAGGAGGTTGAGGCTTCCAGCATATCTAGACAATCGGCACATGAAGGTGGCAAAGTTGTTAGTCCTACACACTGGCCGCCTTTACCCCTCCAGGAGATACCCATGGTAATTATTTATTTTAGAGGTCGAGTCGATACCGGGGCCACAGTACGGACGGAAAGATTAAGCCAATGAAAAATCGAACCCCCCGACCTTCCGTCATGTAGCGCAGTGCCTCTACCAACTGCGCCACCGCCCCCCCCCCCTTCAGGCGGTTAGTCGCCTAATTTTCATAGCAAAGAGCCGGGTCCATTCACAGGGCAGTCTGTGTCGAATCTGTAGAAGACAGTGGCAGTGGTTACGTCTTGGTCTAGGCAGTTCGGTTTTTATGCACAAATTATCATCCTACTAAAGCTTCATACACACCTAATATCAGGAGCCAATTTGAAGTTTGCCGAGAGACTTGGTTTCGCCCCACTGCCTCAACTAAAAAACCAACAGGCCGCCTCAACCTCCTGAAACCAAAGTAATGGTTTATCTAGAGCGCACAGACTGTGCGGATAGCAGCGAAATAACGGCATCTCTTGGCGCAGAGCATCATTAACAACGGCAGCTGTGATATCGTACGGGTTGTATTACCGTCTGACTACATCAAAGTGCCTCTCGATACAATACAACAAGCGTTACACGGCGACCACGAAAGTGTTACAAACAGACGCTCTCTCACTCGTCGCACATCTGTATGCACTGCTGGGTTCACACGCCGTAAGTATTCATAAATCCAGATGGATGTCGAACGAAACGACATTTACCTTTCTTTCTACGTTTCCATAAAACTCAAGCAAACGTCATTTAGGTTCATGTCCGTATGTCACTGGGTCCGCAAGCAACAAATCCAAATCATCCAGGTGCAGTTTTAGGCTTCCGCCGCGAACTAGTTGAGATCTGCGCTCTTTTCAGCTATTGTGCAGTCACAGCGTATAGTGGTAATTCCTTACCGACGTTTCGGGACACCTGATCAGTCCCTGGCCTTGAAGACGGGACCGATAGGTTGTCCTGAAACGTCGGTAAGGAATTACCACTATACGGTGCGTAGTAGCACACAACAGCGCAGCTCCCAGATCATCGAGTTTGTTGAAACTTGGCACGTGGTGTATGGGTTCGAAAATTACTTCAATTTACATAATAAGAATGCGGTATTCAGACCAAACCCAACACACTGTGACAGGTGTGTGTATGCTGAGATGCTGTGAATACAGACGGCTGCGCAAGGTCAGCAAGGTCTGTGTTTCCAAACCCACACCCCAGATAAGCAGCATGCAACCCGGGAATAAAAGTGCGACATCAGAAGCTGGGGAAATACAGGATTAGTGTGAAATAAATCAGGTTTCCATTCCTTAAACAATCACAAAGCTGAGACCTCGATCCTTTTTGTACATAAGACTATCATTTGGACATGTGACTACTCTTAGTTGAAACTTCCAAGAAGATACAGGCGGTCATTTTGCCCTGCAGTCATTCAATAACCCGCACTCTACTGCTGTAATGTGTATCATTTGCTCAACACCATTCATTTTAAAAACAGAGTGAGAAATTCTCAATGTGTCTAAATTAGTGCTCCATTATCGACACAAGGTCAGTGGCGGATTTGTGGAGTAGCTACTGCGGACGAACAACCGGCTCTAACCACACCGGCGGAGTAATCCATTCTAGAAGGATAATGGTTGAAAACTCTGCCATGGTACTGCAATCCTGTCCTAAGTGCATCCCGTAGCACTCGACACCTTGAATATTCCCACTCTCATACAGATACATCAGTTGTACCATTTTATAAACTTACCACTTCTCGTCCAGCGTTGCATTTTCTGTTTTTCACTGCGAAATAATATAAAAAATAGCGTTATATTATTATTATTACTTGAGGTCCGTTGTTCTTCACCAATAAATGTGTCCCAGTACTGACAAATAAAAGCAATCCATGTACAGGCCTATTACAGGCTCTGAGGTTTCCAGGAGGTTGAGGCTCCCAGATTGCGAGACAGTCGGCACACGAAGGTGGTAAGGTTGTCAGCCCTACGTATCGGTCGTCTTTATCCCCCAGGAAATATTCCTGGTACTCGTTTCCGTTAGAGGCTGAGTTGACCCAAGGGCCATAGTGCAGCCGGAAGGATTATGCCACTGAAAAATTCCGACGACACCATCTGGAAACGAAATCGCGACCTTCCGGCTTGTAGCGCACAGTACTGACAAATGTCTACCAATAATGTTTCAGTGGAGGTTTACGAGAAACTTTTCTACTTATGGGATGGAAACATCTGAAAACATTCGGCGGGAAATTCGAACTAAGTTCATGGAGCACAGCGAAGTATGAAAGCTAGTAATTCCTCACAGAATCAAGGACTAAGCCGCATTTTATGGAACCTAAAGGTGTTTAACCGTGTTCACGCGAATCCACCACTTTTCCCTGCCCTAAGCGAAATTAATCCGGTCCATGACCTCGCAGCCTTCCAGCCGGACTGGACCCTTATGAAGAGAAGAATCTCTTTCCCCTGGCAGGAATCGAATCACGACTCCTCGTGGCGTGGTCACTATACCGAGAGCTAACTTAAAACGTGACACATTAAATCTCTAACTCCAGTGCAAGGAAATTAGGAAGGTTCAGACCTAGCACAATTGCATTCACTTTCTCTTCAGTGAGCATTCTGTATTCTTTACGAGTTTCAATCCCCCGGTAACAATGAAGTCTTCACCAAGTTTCAGCGTTCTCTGGCAAAGAATATTTACATTATCTGCTGAAATCCGGCTAAGTTTTATTTGTAATATGCTAGACTATATTTCTGCGGATTCCGTCACTAAGCCCCAAATCTCCGCGGTATGACTAAGAAGACCGGAGCACCCGACTCTTCTGTCTGAATGACTCAACGATTTGCAAGCAGCTGCACGGTCGCTCTCACGCAGGCCACTACTTGTGATACCATGGCACTGCGATGACGATACGGCAGACTCGTAACCTTAAGAGCCTCACAAACTGGAGGCGATCCACTCTGATGATACGCACTGCTTCAGTATGAACATTCATCGGAAGACTGGGACATCTTGTAGTATATGCCAGACAGATTAACAAGCAGTTAACAACAAGTACTGCGTCCACCTTTACTTCAGCAAAAGCTGTGATGAAATCGGTTGTTCTGTTGTAGGTCACAACAGCGACGGAATTGCATCATTTTGGACATGAACATACAGGTAAGTTTCAAATTTTGTCCTTTCTTCAGTTACCAGGTTTCCCGTCACACAGAATGCAGTGTAGCCCAACAGCCTCAACAAGTTTGAAATGTGCTTGTTCACTCGTGCGAGCACGAACTAGCAAAGCAGTGTAGCAAGCCCGCGAGACTTCCGTCCTCCATGGCGATATGTTGACGATTGAGTGATAGCAGACACAGCATGCTCATTCGTCATCGTATCGTGTCGTGCCGTCTGCAGCGTATTGTTATCGAGTCTTGATTGTTGGAGGTCCCATTTGAAAAAAGAAAGGAAAAACAGTGTAGAGTCGTAACGTCAGCAAATCGTATCGACGTCTTATCGCCATCGTCATATCTTAAGCAGCGTCCATTGTGACAGCTCCCTGAGATGAACGTATCAGTATTACTTTAAGGAGAATGTTCTTGTATACAGCACATTCTCCTTAAAATAATATTGTAACGTGTTTTTATTCGTGTCCCCATTACATACAGTATAAAATACAAACATAAATTGTTCTTTGTGCCTGAGCACCAAGGGATGAAGAAGGTCATTTATTGTGGTCAAAGCTTTCGCCACGATGAAACTGACGTACTCTTTTGGGTTATGGCGCGGCGTAATATTGTAGAAGATACGACGTTTCGGGATTTCATTTCGATCCCATTCTCGGACTTGTTTCATCCAGCCTGAGAATGAGCTCGAAAGGATATCCCGAAACATCATATCCTTCCTACAATACTACGCCGCGGCATAACTCAAAAGGGCTACATCGCAAGGTTATCTATAACTTATCACCGTCGGCACGAGACTGAGCTATTAAGAGATTCACGGTACCGTCACGAACGTAAGTGAAAAACTTCTCATATATTCCATTTCTACTCCGGAAATCGATCACCCCAAGGTCAAACAATATCGAAGCAATTGTCAACCTTTTGTCTTAGTTCTGCACAATCTCCAAAATCCACTGAATTTATGTACGGAATAACAAGTTGTTTAACCTTAAATGTAGCAAAGATTCAAGAGAGTGTGTTCCACTGCCTTCTTAAGTATGCGAAACTACGGCTAATTGCATCATATTTGAATAATCTCGTTTAGTCTGTTCACACAGAACACCAAGCGCCACTTAACGGCACTGCATTTCAGCGGAATACCGTAAAAACGTCAATTTACCAGGAATATATGACGTAATAAGGTCTAGTTTATATACACATAATTACAACTGGGTTAATATTACAATGGAGTGAGAGAAATAGTCTCCATTATAGACGGGAAGCAACAGAGCAGTTCAGCCTATGGAACAAAGACGCTCATGAGAAAACAATAATAGCCCAGCCAGACAAGAAATTTCCCGCCTCCTGTGGATCCTGCACGACACAAGAGGAGTCTACTTAATTTATAAGAAGCATGTAGCTTATACTACACCCTGGAAGTATTTCTGATCCAAATCAGTGGTCAGAAATTAGTGACAGACACACACATGTAACTCCATCTTTACTAAACATAGCACATTTTATACCTCTGTATTTCTTAAACACAAATTAGTCTATATTCCGAAAAATTCTTATCTTTCGTTTTCCGCTTTAGAAGCGCCTGTTCTTTAAAAGCAATTCTATATTCTTCTACACCAGTAATTGTGGTACTAGAAAAAATGTCTGACAAAGACAGGTTCTTCTATAATGCAGATTCTATGTAAAACAGTACACATCCATGAGGTACGCAGTTAAGTGTTCTAACGAATTCGCAAACCAGGATAAGAACAGAGCCTGAATAAATATGTATCAGAAGAAAAAATTTTGTTACATGACTAAAGGAGCTTCTTTCCGTCATTCAGTCACTTGTTTAAATGAATGTTAACACCAAAAAATAAGCCAGTACAGTTTTTTAAACAGAATATCGTTTGTCTAGCGGAATTTGAAACTTCGTGAGAAGACCACGCTGTTTCATAACAAATTCGTTGTCGAGAATATCAGACAGCAGTTGCCCATTCACGGTTAGACTCTGGTTGTAGTTAGCCGATCACATGGCAAGAAAGATACATTCACAACAATTTGATCCGCCTTCGGTAGTGTTTGATTTGTATGGCAACGAAATTACACTGGAAACAGAGCCGCAGTACAGTCAATGGAATCTCGGAAGGAGAGAAATTCTTGCTGTCAACAAACCAAGTGAATTCGAAGTTGCGACTTGCGGAATAAACAGTGCATTGTTTCGTTCGTCGAAGTTAACTTCCTCGAATGTAAACAAAAACAAATTACTTATTTATGAAGCGAAAGTCTTAAAATTTTAGTGCGATTTATACATTTAATGGTTGAAATTCTAATACCAGAGCAGTAACAGTTCAGTTCCTACTTCACAGAAAACGCAGTGCACCTCCATCACGAAGACCAAGTTTTCCATGCGTCATGGATAAAACAGTCCCATTACAGCCCCGAGATGCGCAGAGGGTTCCAGGAAGTTAAGGTTCCCAGATTACGTGACAATGGCCCAGGATAGTGGTAGGTTGTCAGCCTTACTCACCGGCCGTTTTTACCTCCAGGAAAACCCCCTGGTACTCATTTATGTCAGAGGCTGAATCGACCCCAGGGCTATAGTGCGATCGGAAGGATGTCAATGAAGAATTCCAATGACACCATCTGGATCGAACCAGCGACCTTCCGATTTGTAGCACAGCACCTTAACCATTGTCCTACCGCGATCCCCCGACGCCGTACAGTACGGCATAAAATTACCCACGTTATGGAGAAACCTCCTGCCTCCATCTTCAGGGTAGAAGTTGAAGGCAATAGTTTCCCCCCGAAACGTCGGCAAATTTCTAAGAGATTACATGGCGTCATGTCCAAGAAGAGGGTTACCACCAACAGAACCTCTAATCTCGCAAAGCAAATACGAATTTGCGCAGTCTACGTCAATACCGCCCTCAAGCTTGGAGGATGAGAGACCTACATTTCCACGCAGAGTCAAGGCAGAACAAATACGGTCAGTAGCCACTGAATATGTTGACGAGGTAAGATGTACAAGGCCACCGTACACAAAGCAATAACCTGGTCGGGACAAACAAGAGAAAAAGGCACATGAGGATGCTGTATATTGATTGCGTAGTCAGTCACAGTAATAGAGAGGAGGGTTGGATGATCCCTGGAGTGGCGTGCGTTTTAGTAACTGTTAGAAAGGGCTTCATATAACCATCCATCACGTGATGTTCACTATGTCAACAGCGCACCGATGTCATCAGACATAGTTACTGAATTCAGACCCGTTCTTCCACCGTTAGATTTTTCTGGTAATGAAATAAGGGAGAATGAGAAGGGAGGGGCATCGGCCACGTATGGAGAAGAAGACAAATTCATGTACAGTTTTGGTTGGCAAGCCTGAAGAGACCACTTGAAGGACATATGCGTAGATGGAAAAATAATATTAGAATAAACATTAACATTTTAAAGACGAAGTGCAGATTTCGTGATTGAAAGACCCAGTCCGTACCGCGCAGTAAACACTTCATCTCGGTTATAAAAACCAATCAGTTTATGTTATATGGGGCAGAAGTCGCTGTTTGTTCTTAGATAAACACAAAACACGTAAATACAGTTTAGGCAGAGCGTACAGTTGTTGAATGTTAAATCTGTTGGTGCATCATGTAACCAGTAAGCTATAAAAGGTTAAGATTGATGGAATGTGAAGGCGTGTACTCTGTTCATTTGTATGGATGGGTGGCGTGCTTTTGTAAACAAGATTATAAGCAAACATTCTGGTCCCACAAAATGAGGAGAATTTCTTGGTCATCTACGGAAATATGCATGCTGTCCCAGCTCCGCACCCCCTCCTAGCACCATATTAATAAGTAGCTGTGGCATAGCGGCCGAAGCGTGAAGCTAACCATTCACTTCCGTCTAGTGTCGCTGCACGGAGTAGGTTTATTTACGGCATACAGACAACTGTAAAATGCTGAAAACACTAGTTTATAGCAACCGAAGACAGCATGTCATACGCCTATGCAAGATACAATTACTCTTCGTGACCATTCAACAAAGGCTGTGTGGAAATAAAAGCACGTCTCCGCCATATTAAAACCCTATCTTTTGAAGGGCTATCACTGGTAGTTACCATGGTACAGCCTGTATCAGCCTACACTGTCGGTAGTTGTGCCGTGACGTCTAAAACGCCATTACTTGTGATACAACGAGTCATTTCCCCGCGCCTTCAGTAATCCGTATTGTAGAATTATGTTTAAGAAGGGTTACGACCTACCAACGGGAGGTCATGAACAGCGGGCGTTATAAGACTGCAATAATACCTGCCACAGAGTAGCACAGACCCGCACTTAGTGAATTCTTCGGTCTATCTCAATGATTATCCGAAGAGTACCGTCCTAAGAGACTAATATCGTATGCTTTTTGTGGATAGTAAAGTTAATAACATGACAGATTTGTATAAGAAGAATGGATAAATAAGTTACAATTAAATTGGAAAAAATATGATGGAATTCAAATTACGAACCAAAGACGGCGTCACTTACAACAACAAAAAACGCTCACATTTCCTTGTATATTTCCTCCCCGCTGCCCTTCTCAAAACAATGTCGATAAACGACCGGTTCAGTTGATATAAAATTCCTAAATATTCCATGGAATAAAAAAGTACGTGTCCAGGTCGCATGGATTCTTCCTTATGTGATCGTTTCACCAGGCAAATTAAGTGTGGCTATAATTATGAATATCTGAAAACTACATGCCCTTACTTAATGCGTGTATGATAAAGCTTAATTTGTTTTAGCTACATTGTCAATTCAGCGTGAATAAATGTGCCTCAGGTACTCCAAGCGCAGAATTAACTTATTAAACATGAAATTTACCGTTAGCCAGCCTCATTCAGCATCAGAGTACTACACCAAAGGCATTAATGAAAGCTTCACACATAGATTTGTACTTCTACACTCCGCTGTAACACGGGCAGCGTTTATCTGTTTCGACACCCCCCAACTTCTGCATATGGGAGGCATTTCTGTTTGAAACCTTGGCTCGGTAGATATACATGTTTCGTTAACACCCCAGTATTTCTCCTTCCTAACAAGAGCATATGTTCATCTACGACTTTTGATGACATCGCGGAAGGTGAATGAATGTAGGCCGGAGTGCGAGCCCGGGCCGCATAGCGGACAACCACTTCGGCTACCCGGCGGGCGGGCAACACATGGAAGTTCAGACCGCGTCTCGCTCCAGGCAACGAGTTGCAGGAATCTATACACTGGCGTATTTTACGTGTATTTTGTTACGTGTATCGTGACAGACTAATCATGTAGGACATTTTGTTCTCATTTGAATACCTAACACTTTAAGAACGAAAATTAAAACGTGTTATATTAAAGGTTCTTCCTACCGCGCAGTAAACACTCTCCATCTCTCTCAAACAAACAAATCACTTAATGTTGTATAGTAATTGCTGTTTGCTGTGAGATCAATTCAAAACATATAAATGTATCCTGTGGGCAGCAATGAGAGTTTTTGAATGTTAAAACCTAGTGCTATATATAGTAAACGGACCTTAAAGTGTTTCTTTTGGCTTTTTCCGTTCCTCGTAATGATTTGTGATAATCTGACTTCCATTGATACTGAACATTAATTTAACTCTTTAAAGCAAAGTGGTTATGTTATGAACCACCGTCCTGAGTGAGTACCTTCTGCAAACAGGCTATATTTATGTATTTTGTACATAAAGGGCAGACTAAATTTTCCGATCCCCAACTGTTCGAGGCTCCTTCGTCCGAGCTGATGCCTCAAAGACGTTTTAGCGTCTTAAAAGAAAAGGAAGGTTTTTATTTCTTTACATTGTATCGGAATAGTGAATATTGCACTATTATTATTATTATTATTATTATTTTACTGTAGTGCTTCTGTATACAGCGATATTCCCATATAAAGTTACAAACTTGGTGCGTTTTCGTGCGACGTGTATACCACATATACGCAGTTATATGTCGTAGTAGTAGTAGTAGCAATAGTAACAGCAGCAGCAGTAGCAGCAGCAGTAGCAGTAGAAGTAGCAGTAGAAGTATCAGTAGCAGTAGAAGTAGCAGTAGTGGTGGTAGTAGTAGTACTAGTGGTGGTAGTAGTAGTAGTAGTAGTAGTAGTAGTAGTAGTAGCAATAGTAACAGCAGCAGCAGTAGCAGCAGCAGTAGCAGTAGAAGTATCAGTAGCAGTAGAAGTAGCAGTAGTGGTGGTAGTAGTAGTACTAGTGGTGGTAGTAGTAGTAGTAGTAGTAGTAGTAGTAGTAGTAGTAGTAGTAGTAGTAGTAGTAGTAGTAGTAGTCCGAGCTCTTCGGTAATTCGAAGCAAACTCGGTCCAGTTAAACTCGAACTATGGACATATTCATTATTTCGCTGTGCGAACTGCATTAACTGGCTTGTTTTACGCAATCGGTAAGAAATCTGTTTACTGCGTGGTAAGAACTGTATGTTTGAATATATTACAAGTTGATTTTTGTCTTAAATAGTAAATAAACTACGTATAAATGATTCCAAAACGTTTATAGTTCTGGAAATGGTTGAAAAATTCCTCGCAATTATGGAACGCAACAATTTACTAGTCTTCTCACAAAACGCCACAACAGGACCTTACCTTGCGTCAAAGAAACTTTCTCCACAGCCTCACGCCATATTTCTGAGACACACAAATGACTCTCTCGTCCATGTAAGCATCCCGCAAACACTCACCGCCCTTGAAGTTTTCGACGTAAAGCCTCTCATATTCGACATTCAGATGACAGTACATCGTGATACACTCTTATAATAGAAGCCAACGAGACGCACAATTTCTCAGCTTTATTTTGATAAAGAACTCTACATGTTTCGGACCGGTTTACTGTCCATCATCAGGAGTCTTAATACTGTATTCACAGCAGTAAGTATTTGTCAAACTAGTTACGTTGACTGTCTGCTAGCGAGGTCAGGATGGAACTCATGGAGATCCATCCTGACCTCACTAGCAGACAGTTAACATAACTAGTACAACAAATACTTATTGCCGTGAATACAGTATTAAGACTCCTGATGATGGACAGTAAATCTGTCCGAAACATATAGAGTTCTTTACCAAAATAAGTTGAAAAATGGTGCATCTCGTTGGCTTTTATTATAAGAATACCTCCCACATTCATAATACACGCCTATGTAACGTTCTGTATTCACTGACCCTAATAATACAGGGTGCAAATTACAAGCTACTAAACTTTCATCACAAATTATGTTTATTAACATCTTTATTATTATTATTATTATTAATGCTGATTTAGTCTTTGTTTTATCTCGGTTTGACACTGGATTTTGACATACACGTACTCAGAATCCTGCCAAGGGTAGTATGAACTTATTATTGTACTTACAATATCAAACCGCACTGTGATATTACATGTAGACAGCAAATCAAAACGTGCGTATGACGGATAGCGTTGTTTCCAGTTCTCGGAGATTTGCCAAACAACTGAGATTCATCTTGCCATAAGTACCACAACTGGCTTCAGCGTCATCCCTTCCCAGCTTGAAAATGTATTTTGTTCATTTTGAGAGATTCATAAATTTGTATCTTCCCGCAAATGCTCCCGTAAGCGTAAATGCTCACCGACGCTGATATGACACTCAGACATAATTCTTTGTAGTGGAGAACAGGCATATGTCCTCCTACCGCAAGACACAAACTCAATAAAATAAAGAAACACAGACGATGACCATAAGGTTCGTCATCCCCGTTGTGTTCACAAATAAACTAGATTGGAGTGTATATACTTGTCTAACACAAATATATTTGATGGTAGAGTTATGTATAGAATTTACTACATAGAGAACAACTACATGTTTCGGCACTTGACAATGGCCATCTTCAGGTTGAGAAATGAAAAAAAACATATTAGGCAGCTATACTCGACCTATGTGGGATGTATACAGTGGGTAAGTAAGAGGTGAGGTGCACACGATATCTCGCCCGCCCTACACAACACATGCGAGATATCGTGCCCACTGTATACATCCCACATAAGTCGAGTATAGCTGCCTACTATGTTTTTTTCATTTCTCAACCTGAAGATGGCCACTTTCAAGTGCCGAAACATGTAGTTGTTCTCTATGTAGTAAATTCTATACATATTTCTACCATCAAATAAAGTTGTTTTAGACAAGTACATACACTCCAATCTAGTTTACAGATGATGATGATGATGATGATGACGGCTTTTCTTTAAATCGAAATGAGTCTATCGAAAAGGATGTAATAAATAGATAGTCCGTTAAATGTGAGTTATTACGGCAATTCCTGTATTTTCTTTTGTTATATTTTACATTCTACCATCTTCATTCATTAATAACCGATTTCATAGCGTAAATGAAAAGTCATTAGTTCTTAATAAAGAATACATTCGGTGCTGCTGTTTAATGAAATCACACGTGACTGGAAATTATCCAGTCAGAGGAGTCAAATTTAGATTCCGATAACAATACAACAGAGGCAACACATGGCCCCACCCATTCGCGTGCAGTTTACAGTACGTGCAGTTTCTCACACATCCTATAACTATTACAACAGCTCTACCATCTGTTCTCTTTTGTATTTACGCAGGCAATAATACTGAATTGCTGCTAGTCGACAATGAGACTTTTGCTTTTATAGGTGTGTGTTGTTCTGCTTCAGATTCGCGTGACGGGAGGCGACTCGGTGTACCGGTGACACTTTGTTTCCCACACTGTGTCCCACGATTTCATTTACGCTACTGCGCAAAGCCGTCTCAGCGACATACACGTCGTATTACCAGAAATTAACTACATCCATCGAGCAGAATGTTCTAAAGGCAGTTAACAGGCACCAAGAC
>Ga0136643_10002980_pt1 | contig 22489 bp, 15 predicted proteins | sample TergutLab28metaG_FD_96883 | JGI IMG/M metagenome (GOLD analysis project Ga0136643, IMG submission 96883) | Labiotermes labralis P1 segment gut microbial communities from Petit-Saut dam, French Guiana - Lab288 P1 (version 3) (version 3) | ecosystem: Host-associated > Arthropoda: Insects >... | reverse complement strand
TTTTAAGTTTTGCTGACCGTGCATCTCAGTATATTTATCTCAGTAATTAACCAACTTGATGCACAAAATTTTTGTTTTACAATAAGTTTATTTCATGCCTCTACATGTTTCCAGCACTGGTCTCACCACACCTGTAGGTGTGGTGAGACCAGAGGCTGTGTAATGCAATTTTGACCTCCTGATGATGAACACATGTGCTGGAAACATGTAGAGGAATGAAATAAACTTATTGTAAAACAAAAATTTTGTGCATCAAGTAGGTTAATTACTGAGATAAATAAAGTCTTGGATCTGTTTTTTTGGAGGGCCTGAGGATGACCTACTGTGTTGAAACATGTCGCCCTGACATATTTACCATTATATATGAATAAATGTTGCGTTAATGACTGACGTGTAGTATTTTTTTATATGTTGTAACACTTCGGGATGGAAAACTTAAATGTGTTGCACTTAACCGACGTCGGTCTGAATGTTAACGGTAGAAAAATGTCTTCCAGTTCCCAGCTATAACTTGGAGCTGACTCCTTCATTTGTAGACAGTCCTTTTCCTTTGGTAGTTTCTATTAGCATACTCCAGGTACTCTCTGTAGAGAAATAAGCTAATAAGCTAATGTTATCATGCTGATCGCAAGTAAAGCACGTGATCTATACCATGCAGATCTCTCCTTCGCATCTCGGTTTGAGCACCATTAATCACGGATTTTTTTCCACTATTATCTCTTTGCCTACATTATCATTTTCAAACTACTCCTACCAGAAGGACGAGCGGGTGACGTCGGGAAAACTTCTAAGAAAGTGATGCCATTTCTTCCCTCATCTCTCCTATATAAAAAAGCGACATTTCATAGCCTTAAGTAAGCGTGGAGACTTAAGGAGAACAGCTGTAGAAGTTGGGATTGAAATGCTGTTGGTCCATGTCCCCCGAAAAGGCACCTGTGGTCATAATCCTTTACTGCTGTAGATGAATCTTAGGGTCAATTTCAGTTCCGTTCCGCCTGTCATTCAAAAGACTTGAGCAGGCATCTTGCCGGATGGAATGCTGATTGGATAGCTTTATAATGGTGTGTTCCGCGTCATACAATACCTGCAAGAACAGAGCCAAACTGCGTACTATTTCGTATATGTGATGGGATATAAATTAACTGACGGTCACCTAACAAACTGAGCAGGTAATAATAAATTAATTAATGAACTGTTTCAGAGTTATTAAACAATGGATCCAGTCCCAGATCCAGACGCCAAAGATTTTTATATTTTTAATCGTTCAGATGGGCTCCGTGGTCCAACCAGACTCCACTGAAAATGTAGTCCGGGGTCATTTCTTTACTGACGAAGAAAGCAGAATATTGTTCCGATGTTTTCGTGACCACTTCCCTGACTACATGGTGCCATAAGCCACAAGACCACAATTCATATCTTCACTTGTTCAAATATCGAAATTTGTACGCTATATTTTGCACAATTTATTATCAATCTTCCTGTAATTGTAACACGAAGGACCAGTGGGGACCTGTAATTAAATTATTTAATTGTATTTTGATTCTGGAAGGTCTTACAGAAGGAAAAAATAGGATGGGAGGAACGGACTGGATTCCTCTGTTTCCAGATGGAAAGAGTTTCGGAATTACGTGAACATAATAGTAGTGAAACTTCGGGTTTCATAAAACGCGGAATTTTTTGTAATGACTGATGAACCTTTAGCTGCCCAAAGGGGCTCTGCCCCCCGACGTTAGCATCTATAACCATATAGAGTATGGAAATTGGCTGACAGTAAAGAACAGAGTGAAAGGGAATGAAAAAGTACCAGCCAAGATAGGTGGTGTCGCCGGTGATATTCGAAGCTGGTAGTCCAGAAAACAAGTCAAGAAGTTTATCTCAGTATGTAACCAACTTGATGCACAAAATTTGTTTCGCAATATGTTTTATTTCATGCCTCTACATCACACCTATAGGTGTGATGATACCAGAGGCTGTGCAATACAATTTTGACCTCCTGATGATGAGCACATGTGCTCGAAACATGTAGAGGCATGAAATAAAACTTACTGTGAAACAAATTTTGTGCATCAAGTTGGTTAAGTACTGAGATAAATATACTTAGATGCACGGTCAACAAAACGTCAAAAAAAGTCAAGAAGTGTTGATTCCGAAACTGTGATTGTGTGAGACTTGATAAATCACTTGTGCCTGTCTTCCTCTCGGTCCCCATGTCTACATTATAATGCTGAATCTCTTTGGTCCATGTATGGAATATTGTTAATGGGAGAGGCAAGGAAAATCCAGACAGTATGCTGGAAGGTAGGGCAGAAAGGTGCCGTATATCACATGATCAGTGACGTCATCTCCAGCATTGTCATTATCCTGTACAAACTCTTACGTAACAAGAATGATGACAAGGGACGCAGTTTTCCAGTACGGACTCCAGTAAACGTACGGGGGTCCTGGTTGGGGCACTTTGAAGTTCTTACATCAGTGAATGTGACAGTGACTGTCTTTAGGAATGTCACGCTGTGTGGTCTGTTATTCCTCTTGAAGAAGGAGGCAAAATGCTCCTCCCAAAATTCGATAATTAGACTTCAGTCCCAAAAGACACAATCTTCTTCCTTTCTTTATTGCGTTTTGTTACTTTGAGTCTTTGCTTCTTTGTTCCTTTATTTTCTCTTTCCTGTAACAGTAGCTATGATACGAAACGGGCGAAGTCCTCACTGAGAACCTCAGATTGGCTTAGCGTGTCAAGACGTTTGCTTTTTTATGAAACCGTAACGCTCACTACCAGTTTATCTGGTTCATATTCCGCGCATTAATCAAGTGAATGCAATATAAATACCAAGAAATGCACAATAGTATTGGGACGTAGTCTAATTATAGGGCACGCTGCAACATGTTTTGGTCAGTATTCTTCAGGGAGGTATAAATAGGAATAACATTACAATTACAGAAGTGTCAGAATCATTCCACTACTGAAAATATCAATAGTCATAGGGTAATTATAAAATAAGATTAAAATATGGAGATATAATGTTTTACCTCTATATTTTGAACTTATTCAATAATATCCTATTGACTATTCACTTTATACTCCGATTATATGTTTACTTTCAATCGTGAAATGGTTCTAGCACATTCGTAATTGTAATTGTACAGGGGTGCTGATAAGTCCTTAGCCCGACCAGGAAGGAAACAAGCTACATTCCCCACATTTTATGGAACGTGGGGGTTCATTACCGCATTCACAAGGGTCCACCACCTGTCCCTACCCTAGCCAAATCAGTCCATTCCTCCACACTTTGGACAGGCGCAGCTTGTTTCCTTCCTGATCCGGCTAAGGACTCATCAGCACCCCGGTATTGTTGTTTGTACCTCCCTGAAGATGGCCACTTAAGTGGCCGAAACATGTTTGAGGTTACCGTGTAAACAGACTACATCAGGATATTAGTATTGTGTTTTTTTTTAGTATCGATATTGTATTCGTTACAGGGTTTACAAGAGTCAGATATTAGGCTCCATCGTGAGCCAGATGAAACCCATCTACACCTTCCAATCTTCATTCTTCAAGACCCACGTGCACATTACCGTAGGTCTTCCACTTAGTCTTCGCCACTCTCCGACCAGCAGTTCCGTGCGTATTCAGGATTCGTGGGAGGGATGAGCCAACTCTCCCACGAGTCCTGCATTTAAACATCCAGTTCTTACGTCACAGCATAAACTGACAGTCAACAATATAAAGACAATTCGGTTAATGCGGTGTAGAAAAATAGTCACCTTTTGCTGTGAGAAGCATAAGAGACGCGTAATTACACTGTGTGGGTAGAAGAAGCTAACAGTCATTCACGTGCTGATGTAATTCTACGCATTTTGTGGAAGCTTATATTCACAAGAGCCCGCTTGGGTTACTGACAGATCGGTAAAGATGAAGCTGTGATTGTCACTCAGTGAAGTTGTTTGAGACAAAGATTGGATCAGATCGATACTCACTGGATGGGAATTGGGATAGATTCTGGATGCTGTAATTCCTGAAACGTGTATCGTGGCCCTTCTATGTACCGATTTCGGAAATCACGATCGATATCTGCTGGTTCCGAAATTTTGGTCTGCAATGGGAATACGTGAAACATGTAATAGTACCGGCACAGGCCTGCCTTGTTAATTATCATTTATTTACATTCACGACAAGGTCGGTTGGTGGGGTACGCGGTGTCTCAGTTGGTTAAGGCACCACGCAACAAGCCGGAAGGTCGCGGATTCTATTTCCGATGGGGTCATTGAGATTTTTTATTGATTTAATCCTTCTGGTCGCACTTTGTTCCTGGGGTCGACACAGCTTCTTAATGGAAATGAGTATCAGGGATGTCTCGTGGGGGTAAAGGCGGTAAGTGCGTAGGGCTGACGAACGTACCACATTTATGTGCCGATTGTCTCAAAATCCTGGGAGCCTCATACTCCTGAAGCACTGACGGCCTCTTCAGGCCCGTAATCGGATAGCTTAACTGTTACCTTTACCTTCACATGTACACGTTTAATTATATTTGTGTATTATGTGTATGCATTAGTGTTATTTGTACAGTATTGTATTATTCTTTTGGCGACATTTTATGCTTGGTATATTATATATGTTATATAATTCGGAAGTACCGAGAAATAGGCATTATCGGGCCACCCAGTCCCGCTGTTAGTTCTAAGAGGTTCTGCAGCTATCATAATGAGTTCCGTGTTCCGTATTAATTAATTTATTGTATGATGGAAACCACGAAATTTCCTTCTTCACCCTTGAGAGCCCACAGGCTACCCTGTCTACCAGCTTTTTAGCATTTAATTACTTTCTGTTTTTCCACAGTATGTATTTCGCCGTTTCGGACGCACCTCAGAAGCATCGTCTGTTTCCTTATATAGCCTTGACTGATTGCGCTTTATAACAGGGCTCAATATCCTTATATGAAAGAGGAAATTAATTTTGCGTAGGTGAATTTAACAATTCAAATGATTAATTACAGAAAATATGGAAGTTCTGTACAAGTAACTTCACTGCCGGATATCTTCCGCACCCGTACTTAAACGATGTGTAAATATCGACACGTGTAAACATTTACTCAATGCCATTTCATTGGTAGCGCACACCTTTCTCTGCCCTCTTTCACCTTTTACACGTAACCTCGCCGATAAAAATTACAAGGAAAGAAGGAGAATCATACCGTTTGAAGGCCATACTCACGTTTCCTGTTTTCTTGAGGTCACTGCATCCTGTGATTGGATGGTAAAGTTTTATCGCGATCAGGCGGACCAATCACGCGTCTCGCATGTCAGTCTGATGGCTGACTGGATAGCTGCTTATGGAAAAATTCTGATGCCTCACGAATCGGCAAAATAAACAGTAGTTACAAAAGGAAACTTCATCAAGAACTGACGACAATTCGCGGTAGGGATTAATGCCTTGAGACTGTTGGCAGTGTAGAGGCTTGATCAAATAGACTTTCACAGTGAGATCAGTTTAACAAAGCTGCGTTGCATGTTACAGACAACATTTCTGGCCCAGAAACACCGCCCACTTCTGCTCTGGGGATTTTGGATATTCATTAACTCTTTATGTACCGTGGATTATTAGCATTTTGTCTGGCACGACATGCTCGAAGAACGACATACACATGCGCGACACACTATCACGCGAATAAGAAAATTTACCGACGTTAAGATTAAGTGGAACATTCTTGTTATTAAAATTTGTCGTACGCACAATTTACAGATTAAATTTGAATAATATGAATCTTACCTATACTGCGATCGAATTCCATCAGCGGAGTAAATAACTCATGTAAGATTAACAAATGCCCTATTGCATAATTTATGCATACAGCCTTTTACATATCCCCTACATGTTTCGGCGCTATTTTCTCGCCATCTTCAGGGAGCTGACACCAAAATTTCTTTACAACATACAGCTATAAGATAGGTCACAATACACATGCATATGATGGGACATCAGAGGTGCAGAATTTTACAGGTTGTCTTTAGAGTATGTACGTAAATATAAAATAACGGTTGGCGAAACAGTACTGATATGATGGAAGAGTAATGCTATGGTGGAACAGTGATGATATGGAGGAACAGTACTGATATGTTGGAGCAGTAATGATATGGTGGAACAATACTGATATGGTGGAACAGTAATGATATGATGGAACAGAAATGATATGGTGGAACAGTAATGATATGTTGGAGCAGTAATGATATGGTGGAACAATACTGATATGGTGGAACAGTAATGATATGATGGAACAGAAATGATATGGTGGAACAGTAATGATATGGTGGAACAGTACTGATATGGTGGAACAGTACTGATATGGTGGAACAGTACTGATATGGTGGAAGAGTAATGATATGGTGAAAGAGTAATGATATGGTGGAACAGTAATGATATGGTGGAAGAATAATGATATGGTGGAACAGTGATGATATGGTGGAAGAGTAATGATATGGTGAAAGAGTAATGATATGGTGGAACAGTAACGATATGGTGGAACAATAATGATATGGTGGAAAAGTAATGACATGGTGAAACAGTAATGATATGTTGAAACAGTAATGATACGTTGAAACAGTAATGATATGGTGAAACAGTAATGATATGGTGAAACAGTAATGATATGGTGAAACAGTAATGATATGTTGAAACAGTAATGATACGTTGAAACAGTAATGATATGGTGGAACAGTAATGATATGGTGGAACAGTAATTATATGGTAGAACAGTAATGAGATGTTGAAACAGTAATGATATGGTGAAACAATAATGATATTTTGAAACCGTAATGATATGATGGAAGATACGGGACTTATATAATTCACATTGTTTGTCGATAAGAGGTTTCGCTGTTAAGCAATAGACAGTGCTATGAAAAGTTTACTAAAAGTAAAACAGAACGTTCAAAGTTACCGTCAAAACACAACAACAGTGAACAAATATTAGTATTTTATTGTGGAAACATATTTCGGTCTTATTAGGCCATCTTCAGGCCAGCATTCAGAGATATGATGTACAGTCAGCGCATATCATGCACTGTGGGATCCAATATTACTTACAAGGTGTACATGATACGCACTGATTGTACATCTCTGAGTTTTGGACTGAAGATAGTCCAATAAGACCGAAACATGTTGCCACAATAAAATACTAATATATATATGCACTGTTGTGTTTGGACGCTAACTTTAAGAATTTTGATGTTTTGCTGACCGTGCATCTCAGTGTATTTATCTCAGTAATTAACCAACTTGATGCACAAAATTTTTATTTTACAGTAAGTTTGTTTCATGCCTCTACATGTTTCGAGCATAATGTGCTCAATATCAGGAGGTCATAGTTGTATTATACAGCCTCTTGTATCATCACACTCTGTAGGTGGCCGTCCTGTGCACAGGTTGCGCACCGGACTGCCACCTACAGAGTGTGACGATACCAGATGTTGTATAATACAATTTGACCTCCTGATGATGAGCATAACAGTGCTCGAAACATGTAGAGGAATATAATAAACTTATTAAAAAAGCAAGAATTTGTGCATTAAGTTGGTCAATTGCTAAGATCAAGCACTTCTTATTCACTATTCACTTTCTGACTATACAGCACGTATAGCTGATATCTGCATTAGAATATATGGAGCAGGACGGAGATTAGGCAGCTTCAAGCAGTCATGTTGTATGTGTGGAATATAACCCGCTGTGGATAGCGATAATGATATTGTGTGGGACAATTGCATTTGCCAATTTCCTTATTATTCTTATTCTCATCGTTCTTACCTTGTCGAAAATGTTTCTGAATTATCTCGTAGTAGTGTTAGTAAATTACTCTCGTTGCGTGGGGTGTTCAAAATTTTTTCTTCTAGCCCCCGGCCACCGTAATTTGATCGAGTGTCTCGTGTTTTTTTTTTAATTCCAGTACCAACATGTACAGCTTTCACTGATTGGTTCTTGCAATGGAGTGGCAATATATTTCTTTGACGTTCTGTTGCCTGTGGTATTTAGAGTTCAATGGTTTAAGGTAGTTAATATTATTGTCTACACAGCTTAACCGTTATTAATTACTATTAATTTGCGTTGGTGGTGTTATTAATTACATTAAAGCATGCGATATATTTCTTTTGAAGAGCCGAATTCTTAGCCACTTTTCATTTATTTTCTACACTGATGGCCTACGGCCAACTGAGTCGACTTTAAACACATTACCGAGCCAACCAAGCCACGCGAACCACGTGTATATAACCACTCATTTGAAAGACTGTTCTTAAATCGGAAAGTGTTTTACCAAAGCAATTTGCACTGACCTTTATTATAATTCCAGAGCCCTGATCTATGTCATGCCTCTGGATGTCGTGAAGCCATTCATACGTGCTGCCAGCAACAATATATCGGGCCCCACCCAAAGGTGTTATTACGCCATATGATTGACACCTGACAGCAACACCGAGATACAGAGCTAATTGATGCAAACTCCAAGCTTCGAAACTATCCATATACTTTGATTAAAAACAAAATTAATACGAGAACATAAGGAAATGATTCAGTCACTACCTCTAAGACACAATAACAATATTAAATTTCAAATAAGCTGGACGTAAAATAGTTGCCAGTAAAGGTGCTTCGGGTTGGGAATACGTAGCTACAGTTTAATGGACCGATCAAGAAATTCCCCTGGAGATTCGAGTCTTCTGGGGTTATAGCGTGCAGGTTGGTAAATAGCGACGTACTGAGGATCGTAATGCCTTTATGTTCATGGTGAAGCAGTCTGATTGGAAGACCTGAATGTCCAGCAGCATGGCTTGTAAAACCTGAGATCTCGGAAGAAATCCCCTACTTTTGAAGGATTCCATAGATTAATTATGTAGCTCATAGAAGCTCGCCACGGACATATCCCCAGCCAAAAGAATCCAGTCCACATATTCGCAGTTTAATTTTTAAAATACATTTTAATATTATCTCGATATTGGAAGTGGTTCCATAGTATCGTGTTTTTAGATTTTAATACTGTATGCGTGTTGTATCTCCGCATTGCGTAATACGTATGTCACATTATCGTCCTTGGCTTCATTATCCTAATAGCATTTCATGCAAAATACAAATTTTGAGGCTTCTCACTATGTCATTTTTCTTCAGCTTCCTGTTACATCCTCCTTGTGTCTTAATTTTTCCCTCATCGTTCTGTTCTCAGACAACTTCAGTCTGTTTTTCCCGTAACAAAAGATAACGATCCAGTTCCAGAATGCAGAACGTATGCTGTATTTTGTAAGGCTCACTTTCGCGATATGGTTATGTTAGCTTCCCACCCAGCACCATTGCTCTATTCCAGCTACCTCTCGCACCCTCAGTTTGAAGACAGTGTCGTGGTGATGGGGGGCCCACTTAACCATTTAAAGCGTAATGGTTTCTGCATGTACCACCAGGCTTTATATCAGAAACCATATGTTCCGCCCGAACAGTACAATTGTGTGTATTGTGTGGTCCTAGGAACAAACAGTGCATATTTCCTCGTACAGAATTAAGTGTTTTTCATAACCGAGTCGTAGTGTATTTACTGCGCGGTACGAACGCAATGCTTAGTTATAACAGAGGTTAGTGCCAATCTTTAAATTGTTAACCAGGATCACAATTGAATGTTGTGTCGAGTGTAAAGAATTCTTTCTTCATATGAGGGAGGCTCCAAGGTATCAAGTTTTTGCGGATATCCGCCATATTAACCGGGACTTTCATGGCTTTGCTTAGTATCTCGAGGCAAAATACCGGGGTTGTTTCTAATTACGCCACAACCGCTTAGTCTTTCAAATAATTTCCGATGCATTATTCACTCTCATTCTACGATCCAGCGCCATGTAGTCTGTATAGCTGCTCATAGCGCCCATAAGCAAAATAAATTAATATGGTTGAAGAAGCACTACGGTATGTCAAACCGCACAGAAAGCTTCTGAAATTGCTTGTCCTTCAGATTAGAGGGCAGCCTTTCTACCTTGTACAAACGGAGTATTCTGGTCAGTATAGTAACTAGAATCTGGTCGACCGAGGAATGTAGGTTCGACTCCCAGCAAGGGCGAAATTTTTTCTGTTCCCACTTAACTTTAGACCGGATCTGGCACCAACTCTTCTTCCTACACAATGTTTAGGGTTACCGGGGCTCTTACTACGATAGTAAAACGTCCAGAGTTTAAAGCTGACACTTCATATTTTGTGTGGATGTTCAGAATCCGTGGAGCTATACCTTCATTGCCCTCTGTGTAATCAGACCTGCTACACAATTATACGCCAGACATATTTACCGCTTGCCTGTCACTTGATGCGGTATTTGTCATCAAACTGTCAGTGTGCAGTGCTTATCTGCAGGCCAAACATGGCGGTTAGCTCGGACTGCTACGCTGGAGGCCACAACGTTTAATTCAAACGCTAAATCGCACCAATTAATTCGTGTTTAATGGAACAAGGTCTTCAGTTTGCTATAAAATTCTAACATTTTGTTTCGCTTAGATGTCCATGGCCAGCAAGTTTGGAAGTTAGAGGTTATATGAGCTTATTTGTTAATTTTTATTACCTGACATATCTTAACTTCACATACTTATAATTCTGCTTAACTTCCGGTCGATCAGTCTTATCCTACATGGTAGCTTCAAAATGTTACGGAAATCACCTTAGTTCTGAGAAATACAAGGAGTACAATCATTTAAACTACATTTCTTTCAAAGCAGTCTCTTTGTACAAAAATATACGTTTGCCAGCGAGTGTAAAAATGTTGGAAATATTCCTGGAAGCTATTTGTGAAAGTCTTTTCAGTTCTTACGTCACATTCTTATTTGTGTCAGTGGCATCACAAAAGCCCCGTCTCTTCAATGCTGTTTTTCAGTCGAGGGAACAGGTAAACGTCAGCTGTAGCCAGGTCAGGAGAGTGTGGAGGATGCTCCGATGTTGTCACTTTGTTCTTTGCTAAGAAATCCTTCATCAAAAACCGACCGGTGTTCTGGAACATTGTCGTTAAGGTGAAACCAACTGTTGGTTCTCCATTTTTCGGGGCGTTTCTTTCTGACCGCAACCCTAAGGCGACCAAGGATGACAATGTACATTTCTTTATCCACAGTTTTGCCTTCAGGGATGAAGTCAAAATGGAAAAAGCCCTGGCAGTAAATAAAAGCTGTAAATTATACCAGCATTTTCCGGGAACTTTTTGAAACTACTGCTTTTTATGTTGCGATATGTGTTATGGCACTGTGTAGGCGATTACCAATTTTATGAAGGGACTTCTGTTTCCAGCTACAAGTACGTTGGTAACTGTGCACGACACTGTACAATATCCAAAATATTTATTTTGGCCAGAATGAAAACTTCAAAATGTCATTTTTTTTGCAATATATGTTTGATATTTGTTTTCCTTCTCATCAAATTACGTGTAATTTGTTTGATATCAACACGTCTGATGATTCAGATGGTAGCAATGACAAAAGACCCATCAATTTAACCAATCAGTTTACGAACTTGGAGATGATAGTTATCCGGAATGTAACGCCGTGTAGTTTGTTAAAATGGTATCTATCCGTCATTTTTATGCCCATTGCCGTAAGAGCTTATTCTACGAAATTGTCTTTCCTGACTTTTTTAAATACGTAGTCAATGAAACTGTACCTTCGTAGCATCTCTTACATGCTGTAATGTATGTCAGTGGATCAGCACAACTGTTATCTGTTGGAATCAAGTTTGCAGATGTGAATAATCGAAATTTGCTGGGTAGCATGACTAAACCAAGGGAACTTCTGAAATATAATGACTGGCACTTACATCATACTACAGTTCTCTGAGGAAGAAGGAAACGAACGGCTCACTCAAACTGTACTTTAGTAGTTGATAGCGAGTTTGTTACCCAAGAAACTTCCCGCCAAAAGCACACTACCATTTTCACAACACTCCACCATGGACCTTTGTCTGAAACGAATTAATTCCAGTCCGCAGACTCTGGATTCTAGCAACGTTCTTTGACGAATACAGAGCATGAGTCTTCGATATCCAAAAGTTCTTTCCAGCAACCTGTTCTCAACTGCTCTTAATTTATATTCTTTTCCAAGCGCGAGAGACCATGTTTTATACCCATGAAAAGCAACAGCTACATTTGCGGATTTTGGGCGCTTTGGCAAAACGACAGCAGCTGCCAGTCCCGTCAAGTCTGTACAACCATTCTTTCGTTTGTCCGCAGGGAACAGCACGACTCCCATCGCAGGGATTTTTTTTTAAATGAAATTTCATACTATTGAATTTTACAGATTTTTTTTTGTCTATGTAGCCGGCAAAAAAATACGACACTTCTACACCCGCGACGATTTGTGTCAGTGGTTTTCACAATGGCGAGGAGCTCTTTCTGTGAGTTGCGAACTGAAAATTAAGATGTCATAGATCTGTGAATCTCGCCTTTCACGACACAAGGCGAGGAACGGGATATCTCGCCTTTTACGAGATAACTATACGTAACACGGTACCTTCCAATTCACCGGTCCCAGTGGCCGCGCGGTCCAAGGCCTAGGTCTGCGGCCGCTCGCCTGGTGGGTTCGGGTTCGAATCTCACTGGGGGCATGGACGTTTGTCTGCTGTGAGTGTTGTGTGTTATCAGGTAGTGGTCTCTGTGACGAGCTGACCACTCGTCCAGAGGAGTCCTGCCGACTGTGGTGCGTCTAGAAACCTCATAAATGAGGAGCCATACCTAATCACTTGTGTGACTGAGCTTCAATAAGAAAATGTATCACTGGATGCATTTCCTACATACCATTCAATGTAACCAACCCATTAGTTTATAGAGTACTCTGTACGCTGATTGCTGATTTCAGTAGATAAAAAAACCTTCCAATTCAAAAAGCAATGCGAGATAAATGTACGAGATAAGTACACAAAACGAAATGTCTTCCAATTTACAACGGCAATCAAGATAACCCTAGGATATCTCGCCCTTTACAAGATAAAAACGGAAACCCTATATTTACAGATTTACAATAGCATTAAAGTATACCCGTGCGATATAACGCTGTTTACGAGAAAAGTACAGGAAATACGATATCGTGGAGAACCAGTTGTTGACGTAAATATATCTCGCACGAAAAAAAAAAGAGAGACAAATGTGGCTGCATTAAACCGTGAAGGAAGTGTTCATGAATAATAGAAACAGTGAGTGTAATTTTTACAAAAAACAGAGCAGACATTTCCTAACTTGTTTATGCTTACTGTAGACATAAAAACGCGAAGACAGGTTCTGAACTGAGTAATAGCAAGCATTCCGCAATTGCAGTCCTAATAATCCTAATGACCTCCAAGAAGATAATTACTTTGATGATGTAGCTAATTATTTATAGAGAATACTGGTGTTAACATTCTTTAACGGTGTAAGGATTTATCTTGATGTTTGCCTTTGTGAAATGTAGATTGTTCTGCTCTTGGCAGGATCTTCTGCGAACAACTGGCGGTTACTCAGCGGGTCAGGAAAAAATTCTAATTTCTTCTTAACTCAAGGTACATTAGCATGTCCACAGAGTACCGCCAATGGACTCTGAATTGTGTGTGAGCAAACTGCGGATCCAGAAGGCTCAGTCCGGCCATAAGCCATGCTAGTATAGACTACTGACAGTAAGTCTCTTGATAACATGGACATTTTTAATATTTAAATTCCCCTCTATATTGAAAGTAAAGTAATTCCAATGCACGTCATGAAGTCATATGGGGGAATGGCGGCATACCTCCACTCACTCTTAACCTCTGCGCTCTGTGGTTTGATTGGTGAGCTCACCGTAGGTCCCTGTACACCTGGGGAAGAAGCCCACGTTACCCATTTTGTAGGGGGCTAGATAGACCCCCAAATTCGGACTGGACGTTTTGGATGATATAAAAGTACCGTGTATTCTCGAATCTAATCCGCACCCTTTTTACAGTTTCAGAGGGCTAAAAAATAAGATGCGGATTAGATTCACGGACGTGAGCTGGATTTTGGAAAAATGATAGAGCCACTGTGCGTGCCGTCAGAACAGTACAATACAATAAAATAATTTATTACTTGATTTATTATTTATAATATTATACTATATATTATATAATATTTATAATTTATTATTCATCAGACTCGCCGTCATCACTCATAACTGAATCGTTATCTGTCACCCAGTCACTATCATCTTTATCTGCACCATCGTCCTCCCATAGAATGTCATCTTCGGATCAGCTATGGTGCGTTTGTACCGCTGGCGGTTAAATGGCCACTTCACACACGGCGCATTAGTCGGATATCGGTTAAAGCATTGGTAACATCCAATATTATTCAATCAGTCTGCCTTGTAGGCAAGGGGCGGTGAAGGAAAGGTGCGGATTAGAACCGCGAACTAACTTTTTTTTTCGTTTAAGAAATCGACAAAAACCAGTGCGGATTAGATTCGGGTGCGGATTAGATTCGAGAATATACGGTATTTACTCCTGCTGTGAATCGAACCACGATTTATCGATTGTCTGACCCGTACCAATTAGAGTCTCCCGACTCCCCATTTATAACAGAAGCTGGAGTGGACTTTATAATTAGGAGCTTAATAATTTGTACCATCGGCTTATCTGCGTCATATATTATGAGGATGATCATGCAGAAAATTGATTGGCAGGACATGTAGAATTCATGGTGGAGATGAAAACATCTTACATATTTTCTGTGAAATTTGGAAGGTATAGGCGTATGTGTGAGAAAATAGCGAAACTTTTCTGACGGAAATAGTCTATGGGGCATGGGGTGGATTTATTTAAGGGAGAAAACGACCTGTAGCAGACTGTTGTGAATGCGGCAGTTATTAACGTAGAGGAATACGCTAAGAAGTTAAGGAATTGTTATTTTCTGAAGATGGACTCTCAGTGAAGCTATTAAGTACGTAGTCGCGATGTAGTGAATGGGCTGTAATCGTAAAGAATATAAAAATTACATAAATTCCGATATTGAAAAAAAATTTAAGTACTGAGGTACGTAATGTAGGCCCACGTTTTGAATGAACATTGCGCATTTCCGTTGTCCGATCTTGATACACAGACGCGAGATCAGTCTTTGTCTGATTCTCACTTCACTTTATATGAAGACGTCGATAGAACTGCAGGTTAATTGTCTCTTTTGTCTCTATTAATTACGGCAGTAATATTATACTGCATTGTAAAAAAGAAGTTTTACTGGTTTTCTGTTGTTATTGAGCCGAGCTGAGAAAGAGGGGGGCGGTGAGATATCTTGGAGCCAGCAGGAAGCTCAGTCAACGTGCTCTTCATAAAAGAGTTCCGGAATTATGATTGGCGCCGCGTTTGCTGCTGTGATGCCGTACTTTCTAGTAGCTCGTCGGAACGTAAATTTACTGCAGATGAAGGAGAGGTTGAATATACAGTTTTAATGAAAGGAAGAGATGCCTTCAGAAGGTAAGTTGACATGGAATGTTGGAGTTTGTGAGTCTTTTCATTGGCAGCGCAGCCTATGGGCAAAACGGGGCCTCAGCTTTCAACTAGACACAAGGCACCTAACCCTAGAAAATTAGTAAATTATGCACAAGGGTAAAACAAGGGTAAAATGAAATTATTTATACTGCCAGAACTCCGTTATCGACATGAGGTTATATTCTTTATTAGTGATGAGATTTAGTCTAACTGAAGAAAATAATTCAGAGCAGTTTACTAAAATGTGGGCCGTGATCGGCTGCCGTCCCGCAAACCATTTTTGACCTATTGCGAAGTGTTAGATCTAATATTTTTGTAATAAGCCTTATGCTTAAAAAGTATTAAGTTTGCTAATGTAGAGTGTGTGTACTCATCTAACACGACTATATTTATTGGTAGACTATAAAGTATTTTCTACATAAGGTACAACTACATGTTTCGGCGCTTGAGAATGGCCATCTTCAGGTTGTACATGAAATATTTATTAAGCAGTTATACAAAACATACATGGGTTATTTATATGGGGTAGGGAGGGAGTAAAGTGGGCACATTATCTCGTATCTGTCAGAGAGGTTGGGCAGTGTGTGTTACATGAGGGGTCCATGCTGTTACCAAACTATGTCTAAGCGTATTATAGTTAACTCTATGGTAAATATCATATTATGCCTGTGCCCATGTATGTTTTGTATAACTGCTTAATAAATGTTTCATGTACAACCTGAAGATGGCCATTATCAAGCGCCGAAACGTGTAGTTGTACCTTATGTAGAAATATTCTACCAATAAATATAGTTGTGTCAGACCAGTACACACACTATACATTAGTTATTTCATAGAACACAACGGGGATGACGAAACTCATGAGTATTGAGTTTGCTTTAAAACTGAACATATTGCACATTAACATTTGATTTATTGCTACGTTTCTTAAGCCATTTATTTTTTTTTGTGAAAAGTAAGCTGGGGTCACAGAGATTTTTAAATGTACCTTCCTATGAGCGGAATCAGAACTCTGACAGTAAAACGGGACTACTCGAAAAAGGACATCCATTGACGAACTATCATATGACCCTAATTTCTGCCTTGGGATCGAAACCTACCCTCCGAGATGAGAAGTCTAGGATAACTATTTGTAACAGAAGAAACATTCTGCTCTCTGTACCTTTGACTTGGATTAGTGTATTAGTTTTATAGTCCTAGGCATGTTGTATTTAACGGGATTGCCTCCGTCTTTATGGCGGTAGTGTGAGCAGCGGGAGGAGTGGATTTGCACCGATAGGGGGTCGAACGACACCATGACTCTGAGCAAACCAACTGGAGTGAGTGGCCTTTAAAAGGGCTGTTTTGTTAGGTCAGATGTCATGGAGGAGACAATGTCGGACAGAGTCCTCCGTGCGCTGGCCCCACAATGTAGCCCTTGACCCCGCGATTCCTGCTTTGAGATAGGCAGGGACGGATTAAAGGGCGAGCCAGTCGGATCGCTGCTAGGGGCGCTAAGACGTCCCTGAAATAATCGCAAACGTGGTGCTAGTAAACTCAGGTGTCACACCGTTGAGAACATTTCTCCGAACATCACCCGCAGTCTGCGCACGCGCACAAAAAATTTCGCCATCCTTCTAGGCCGAAAGTTTAAAGAATATATATTTGCATGGGCGCCGAATTATTAGCCGGCCAGGGGCAACCAAACATCTCGGGCCGACCCTGAATACAAGAAGGTCCAACGTAGAGTGGACGACATCGATTGCTGCCTAGTGACGGATGACTGCCCGCTCTTTGCAATACTCAGTTCCGCGTAAAAAGGACCCTGTAGAGGACAGTCATACTGGCAAACATAGCAGTGTGAGGCTTACGCTGAACCCAGTGACTGCGATAAACTAGCTTTTTCTAAGAAACTAGACCAACTGAAGGACCAATGCATCCGACTCTTTTTACTTGCGATGTCATGAGGCGGCGTTTAGAAGACTGTCACAGAACAAAGGGCGTAGCTTGATATCTGCTAGTACCGTAGACAGTTGACAGTACCGGCAATGCCGAACATTTTCACGCCGTAGTAAGTGTAAGTAAGCTGGAACAGTGCCTTACTAATGACTCAAAGGAACAGTATCATCCGAATGACTGAAACAAACAATATCACACTAACGACCCAACAGTACCATACCGATGACTTAAAGAGTATCGTACTCATGACTAAAGAAAAAAGGTATCATAGTGGACTCATACAGTATCATACTAATTTCTCAAAGGAACAGTATCATCCGAGTGACTGAAACAAACAGTATCACACTAATGACCCAACAGTATCACACCACTCACTCAAAGATTATCATACTAATGAATGAAAAAACGGTATCATAGTAAACAGTATCATACTAATGACTCAAGCACTATCACACTATTGACTCAAACAGTATAACACCAACGACTCCAACGGGATCATACTAATGACAGAAACAAACGATATATTTCTAATGAATCAAGCAGTATCATAATAATGACACAAAGAGTGCCACGATAATTAGTCAGTTATCACACGAATGGCTCAAACAAACAGTGTCATACTAATTAATCAAGCAAACATTATTCAATAATGACTAAAGCGAACGGTATCACACTAATGACTCAAGCAAACGGCATGATATTAATGACTCATAGTAAAGTCTTCCCTTTTGGATCATGCGCCCATGTTTTAAGCCTCACTTATTGGCATATCAGACGTGAAATTCTCATGTTTTATAATGGGAATGTTGTTTGTGGAATATTGCGTAGCGTAGCACGCTAAGGGTTGTTAAGCCTCCGCCAAAACTCTAAGCTAGAGGTACTACCCCCTGTCGACCGCTCACACAAGGTGCAGACCAGTGGCTGTTCCTTTGGAAAGTGACCATGAAATGTACAAGATGCGGATAGTTTGGAGTAATCGAGCAAATGTTAATCTCAAAAAAATCTTTTCCATTTCTTTAGTTTGCCCATTTTTTCCCCTGTGAAGTAAGTACAGAACTATAATTACAGTAATGCGCCGCATAACGACGTTTCGGTCAACAACGGACCGCATATACGACAGAGGTACCATAAGATTGTGATATTATACATTATCATAATACCATTGTGTTACAATTGCCTACAGTATTCAATACAATAACATGCTGTACAGGTTTGTAGCCTAGGAGCAATCGGTTATATATAGACTAGGCGTGTATTAGGCTATACTGTCTCTATGACGTTCGCACAAAGGCGACATCGCCTAACGACGCATTTCTCATAACGTATCCCAGTCGTTAAGCGAAGCATAACTGTAGTCCAAGTAGAGCACTGCTTGTCTGCCGTTGCATTTATATTGAAACCAAACGCGATATCACAAGACGACGGGAATAAACGGCTTTGCAATTATGCTTCAATAGCAATGCGGTGTAAAATTTTGCCGTGAAATGCAGTGAAACCCCGATACAGCACCACCGTATGTTCGCGACGATTTATGGCGGGATATCGACTGTGGCGATATTTCGTAGGTAGCAGTCGATCGAAATACTGCATAGTAGGGAATTCCTGTTCACAGTCTTTCACGAGCACTAAGTGAGGGTAGCGCTGTGTAGCGGCTTCACTCTGTAACAACAGAGATTTTTTTTTCCCTCCTCCCAACAATATGCCTTTGAATTAGTCGAAGGAGTCTCTATTCAGTGTCACAGACGCTCCGTGTGCGTTTAGAGTAAAAGTGCAAATAAAGTAACTGCAATAGTAGTTATAAATACTTGTCAGTCAATAACACAACACTATTTTATATACAATAAAAATAGTATATTGTCGAGACCTGACAATATACTGTTTTAATTGTATATAAAATGAAGTGTTGCGTTAATGACTGACACGTTGTATTTATATGTTATAACAATTAGGGATGGAAACATTAAAAAAAACAATGGTAGTTGCTATGTTTCTGTACCCACAATGGTACCTCCAAACAATTACTGTTAGCTTATCTTAACAAGTTGTCGTTCCAGGAATTTTGGAGCTTATAAAGAGCACATTCAGTGATGTACTATAAAAGTCTCCTTGGAGGGCTATAATTTAAAACAGTGTCCCTGAAGAAGGCAGATAAAAATGGGGGTTGTCAAATTCTACTTTTGAATTTGTAAGGATGTTCTGTTAACTCTAGTTACAGTTTCATTATTGTTCAGGTTATATTTTGACTGTTTTTGTTATAATACCTTTTTTGGTGCCCTAATAACACTAATCGAATTTGCTGTTCAGCTGGGCGCATCAAGTTGTCGTAGTCGGTTTGTAGTTTGTCAGGTGACTCTGTGGCATAAGTTAAGGATTAGATTTCTGACGTCCAAGCGAATCAACAATATCATATCAATATGTGCCCGATTTGCAACTATTATCAGGTTTATGGGACCTTGAACTATGAATCAATCAGGACAGGTGGGCACGAAAACACACGTAAATTAGTGCAATACATGGTTCTGTTTACTTCAAACTGAGCCAGCGTTAGAGTGTGTTTACAACAGGTGTCCAAAATGGCCGCCTTCGGGCAGGATACGCAATCTGAGCCGTGTTCCGCGCCTACAGAAATGGGTGGGTGTCTTAACATGTTGGTCGTACAACAGACGGCGTGTGTGGAGAGGAGTGCCTTCTGAGAGTACTGGAAGTTTATTTTCCAAAAATTTATTGTAAATGTCACCTGTCGGCCCTTGTATGTATCCGCCATGCAGCCTGCTGAAGGTTACCAGCAAGTGCAAAGTTCAAAGTTCAAAGTTCAGAGTCCCGTGGCTTTGTAACAGCTGCGAATCGGACCAATGTTGATACGAGGTTTTTGATTCGCTGTGAGGTTAGGAATCTAATCCTTCAGGTACGACATGAAGTCACTGGGCACTGTATGAATTAAGTTACTGACCTTACCGTAAACACCGTAGTGTTATACTAATACCTCACATAATTTCCGTGCGTTTGTCAATTATGAGGAAGTCCAACAAAATACACTGAACAATACTTTATTCTCAATACAGTTATTTATTTGCGTATATATATATATATATATATATATATATATATATATATATGTGTGTGTGTGTGTGTGTGTGTGTGTGTGAGAACATATTCTACTACATGTTTCGACCCTACATGGATCATAATCAGGGACAAACAGTACACTATGTTCACTTAAATAATATAAAATATCACAAAATATTAAAGGTAAAGTGAAGGTAAAATTCACTCTATAATAGGCCACGAAGGCGTAGAGGTGGAGTAGAGGTATAGCTCTACTCTTTCTTTAAGCTCATTGCAATATGACAATAGGTGGTCGTTTTAACCTCAGGAAATACCCGGTTCCCATTGTACATAACAAAATGTTACGAAAATTAATTTATTCCCTCGGATTGGACAGCGATTGGTAGGTGTTTGAATGCAAGTTTTCTCTTACATAGCAAATTTTTACGCACTAATTCAAACAAATATTTTATAATTTTTAATTTTAATTGTAAATTTTTATACATGCACGAGCTGCATTTTGTGGGGACGTGTGTGAGTGTTGTGTGTGTGTCCCCCTGATGATGTAATTTTTAATAATCGTGCTATTATTTTCGTTATTGTTCACTGTCGTGGCTTTTACAGATGCAGCTTGGCCAAGTAATATCTGTTAAGTCATTAATTGTCAATATTATTGATAGCGATGGGATACACACTAGGTCCATTCGTGACGTAAGCTAAATCTGATTGCTTGTGGCGGTGATGTGTTACAAGAAACATGACAGTTATTGCCAAACTGTTTATGATCTGGGGTGTTTAAAACATATCCCATCGAAGACGTGCCCAATCATCAATACAAATGATCATAATCAAGGGACTAGTTTAAAGAACCTGAGGGCGTAACACATGTTGTTTTAGAAATGTGGTGTTGAAATACCCCAAAACGATGGATGATGGCCAAAGTTATAGTCATATTTGGAAGTTTTGAAAGATGTACAAGGATCTGAAATGACTTGTTTCTTAGCTGCTGCCTAACAACAAATAATGTGTTCTATATTCCGAGGTTGTGTTCAGCAACTGTGTGGCCTTGCTATGCCACAAAATTACGTCTGTAATACTGTCGTAATTTCGTTCTCTGAAAGCCCGCCAGAGGCGCTGAAATTGACTGAACTATAAAGTAGCCTTGAGCACATTAACATACACACCAAAAAGATTTTAATACCGTTTGTCGATGCTGCTAAGTCTTCACACTTTACAATAATTGGGGTGCTTCTCTGTGGGTTAGGAGTGCGGGCTGACGATAATTACACGCAACAGTGTGGACGCCTTTCAATTATAGACGCTGGCAATTTACTGGTTTAGTCCTCGTGTTAATTGAAGCTGTCAGTGCTAGAGTGAATTAAGCGATAATAAAGCCTTTGAAATAGAACATACTCTGTGTTATATATAGCCTGGTCTTACAACTATCGAGCGCCCTGAGCCAGAAAAACTCCCTAAAATCACCCCCCCCCCTCAATCATCAGAACATTTTTACGATACAAGAACGTGTATGTCAGGTGAACATTCGCCGACCCTATTGTGAAATATATTCTAGAACAATAACTATAACAGCAACAGCCTAATTTAGGTCTTATTCTCCATCGTACTCGTACGTTCGAGGGTGAGTCCACAGTGCTTCAGCAGCCGTTCTCAGAATTCCGCGAGAGAAGAGAACAAAGCTTCGAGCCAGTTGTTAAGTCTAGAACGTGTTAAATATTGACAACGAAAATTGTGAATAAAATGTAAAATTGAACGGAAGCGCACAGAACACCAATAGTCACGTCTGACTGCGCTGAGTTAGAACGAGGAAGACTTACTGTAACGTAACATTGAGGTGCGGTCGTGCAACCACTGTTGAGAGGGAAAAACAGGAAGTATTATACATTTTAAATATGTTTGTAGCCCTTTGTCTTCAGGTTGCTATCCAAAAATTTAAAGATCAAGATATATAGAACTATAATTTTGTCTGTTGTTTTGTATGGGTGTGAAACTTGGTCGTTGACACTGCGGGCGGAAAGGAAGCTGAAGGTGTGTGAG
>Ga0136643_10002975_pt1 | contig 22495 bp, 21 predicted proteins | sample TergutLab28metaG_FD_96883 | JGI IMG/M metagenome (GOLD analysis project Ga0136643, IMG submission 96883) | Labiotermes labralis P1 segment gut microbial communities from Petit-Saut dam, French Guiana - Lab288 P1 (version 3) (version 3) | ecosystem: Host-associated > Arthropoda: Insects >... | reverse complement strand
CCTGATCTGTAAGTTAAATCTCAACCTGAAGATGACCCACATATAGGGCCGAAACATGTAGTTGTATTCCTACTATACTACTAGGTAAAATATAGTTGTGTTCGACTGTACGTGTAATATACGCAATTCTTTGTTATAGGGTATATACAGTTATACACCTGAAATAAATCATGGTTATGTGGTGTATAATGTTGCTGCTATTCTGTGGTCAAATACATGATACGTGTAATGTTATTTACCATGACGAGCGTTTTACATTTTCACATTAGTACGAGGTGGCGCAGCTGGTTGAGGCACTGCGCTACAAGTCGGAAGGTCGCGGGTTCGATTCCCCATGGTGTCATTGGAATTTTTCATTGACATAATCCTTCCGGCCGCACTATGGCGCTTGGGTTGACTCAGCCTCTAACAGAAATGAGTACTAGGAATATTTCCTGGGGGGTAAAGGCGACCGGTGCTTAAGACTGACAACTTTACCACTTTCATATGCCGAATGTCTTGAAATATGGGATCCTCAACCTCCTGGAAACCTTTGGGCCAGTCCAGGCCTGTAATGGGATTGCTTGTAATCTTCGAAGTAGGCAAGCCAAGCCCAGTATTGCTGTTTTCTATTATTATTATTATTATTATTATAATTATGCAGTTAGTGACGTAACGGTTAATTATCCTTTTCATGGACCACATTACTTAAACCTAAGCATCACAGTGCGTCATAAACTTACAGGTCTGTACAAACAATAAAGGTTTAGGAGCTGGAATTCGGTTCTTATTTATAAGTCATTAACGGTTAAGCATGCGTACGCAAGTTGGCAGTGATTAGCGAAAACACTCGGTCGTTAAGGGTGTTTTAGGCGATTATGGGTACGGCCACCAGGCTGAGGAGATGGCCGATAACAATATCTTACTTATCACAAGTTATTTGAATCTTCTGGAAGTGGCAATGGGGGTCATGGACTGGATTGATCTGGCTTAGAATAGGACAGGTGGCGGGTACTTCCAAATGCGGTACTGAACATTCGTGTTCCATAAAATTCGGGAAATTTATAGACTAGCTGAGAACCGGTTAGCTTCCCAAGAAGGACTAAGCTCCATGGATTAAGTATCACAATAAATTAACCAGCAGGATATGCGGTACGTACGACTTTAAGATAACATCCTACATATTCATTGAGGTAGTGACTTATAATACGGTAGTGACTCAGTGGAAGAGATCAAAACTATTTACTTTGGAAGTACGGTTTGTCTTCCCGTTGTGCTAGATATAATAACGAGGGACATAAACTGACGTCAGCACAACTAGTAAGTGTTATATCTTTAATTTGGCAACATGTTTCGACTTCAGTCCAGAGGTCGAAACATGTTGCCAAATTAAAGATACAACAATTACTAGTTGTGCTGACGGCAGTTTATTTCCGTCGTTGTAGAGGACGGACATTGGTACAGTGTATTAAAAGAAAAAGTTGTACATATTTCCACGAATTCTGTACATTCCCGAGATAATTCATAATAATGTACATGGGAAAACTGCGAAATATTAATGGGAAAGAAAGGAGCTTGTGGTGGTAATCGATGTCCACTGCTTCCCCGACAGCACCGCAGATATTCCTCATAAATTATGTAACAAACTCCAACATAACCTCACATCAAGCATTTCATAGGCCCTACCAACCGAAAATAGCCCAGGAAGATCACGAAATATGAAGGCCGCAAGAACACAGTAGAAATGTTGAGAGGGAGGGGGCAGGGAACCCCCTGTCCCCTCCCTCTCAACATTTCTACATCATATGCTGCAGGTGCTCATAACATTTGAATGTAAGTGGACCACAAAGACCTGTCACAGTTTCAGCCTGAAATTTCTTGTAAGCTAATTTTTCGAATGTGAAACACAATATTTTGTAAATTGTTTGTCTAGTTTGCTTCAAGTTTGACACACATTGATCATTATAGAATCCAGCAGCTGAAACAAAATAATGTAATTTTGATGGAAATAAAACACAAAATATCTGAAAAATATAATTATAATAAGAAAATCAGTATGGTTAGTTTGATAGAATTATCACTTTCAAATTATTCCAACCTTGAGAATGTAGTATATACTTACCCAGAAGAAAAAGAAATTATATATTTATTGCTTAATTCAGGAGATTCTATATTTTTTGTATGACATTTGAAGCGATATTTGTAACATATGTTTGCATTTTTTAAAAGCTGTAACATTTCACCATACTGAATTTCATGCAAAAGCTGAAACCATAACCTGGTGTTATTCAAAATGATCTGTCAAGAAGCAGTGAAAGCATGTAATGTGGATGAGATGCCTTGTGGGTTTATTATCAAAATTTGTTCATCCGTGTTTGCTACACATGAGCTCATCTCATCCTGCTCAAATTTACCATTCTAACACTATCAAATAAAGAGTACAAACTATGAAACTTGACATTTCTTGATAAACACTAATGATTGTGTTTTTTCAGGGGATGTTCATTGTGTCTCTGCCATTCGCCGTTCTGAGAGGTGGATACTGGGCAATAGCAGCAATGGTTGGGATTGCCTACATCTGCTGCTACACAGGCAAGATCCTGGTTGAATGCCTGTATGAGGAAGATGCAATCACGGGTCAGCGGGTGAGAGTGAGGGACTCATACGTTTCCATTGCACGGGAATGTTTTGGACCCCGTTGGGGCGCACTAGCAGTAAATGTCGCTCAGATCATTGAGCTTCTCATGACATGCATCCTGTATGTTGTGGTCTGTGGGGATCTGATGATTGGTACCTTTCCTGAGGGAGCTATTGACACCCGTAGCTGGATGATGCTTATTGGGATATTTCTTGTGCCATTAGGTTTGTATCATTAGAACTTTGATCTTGAATTTCATATACATTCTTTTAAAAGTTAATAAATTAATTCTTAAATTATCTTATGCTTGTTTGTGGTTGATTTAAGGCTTGAGCTTTTTAAAATTCTGTTCAAGCAGAGATGAAGACTCATTCAATGGTATAATGGTGCATTATAAAGCCTATACATTTACAGATTTAAAAAAAAAAATTGTGGAGAAACATAACATGTTTGGTAGTTTAACATGCAGCTGCAATATGCAGCCAGCCTAACACCACGCACACATAACAGTAGACATGGTGGTACAGAAATTGGTGTTGAACCACTATGGATGGCTACTGTATGTATCTGTCTGTAAATACGACAACAGTAAAAATTAAGTTCATATCAAAACCTACCTAGCGGTAGGTTTTGAGAGATTATTCTAAGGTCCATCATCTTTCATCATATTTTCTGGTGTGACAAAATATGTTTTTGAATTATTTTTATTCATATATTTGTTTGGTTGTAGAAGTTACCACTTATTCTTAAAGAGAAAATCATAGCTTTCATCAACCATTACACAGTGGTACACATACCACCAAACAGTTGCTGCATGCCAGCAGACCTACCCAAAATTAGGAGAGGAGCATCAAGATGGCAGTATCAGTAATTGTAATGACAACTTTTCCACATCAAGCTGTAATAGTTTATGTTACAGAAACTGACCTGCATGGTTCTCTATGTTGCAGGATTTCTGAAGTCACTACACATGGTGTCTGTTCTGAGTTTCTGGTGCACTATGTCCCACTTAGTCATCAATGCTGTCATTCTTGGCTACTGCCTCTTGGAGATTGGAGACTGGGGCTGGTCCAAAGTGAAGTGGAGCATTGATCTTGAAAATTTCCCCATCTCACTTGGTGTTATTGTCTTCAGCTACACATCACAGATTTTCCTGCCCTCGCTGGAAGGCAATCTGATTGATCGCTCCAAGTTTAACTGGATGCTCAACTGGAGCCACATTGCAGCAGCTGTCTTTAAGTCCCTGTTTGGCTATATCTGCTTCCTCACATTCGAGGATGACACACAACAGGTAATCACCAACAACCTACATTCCCCTGGCTTCAAAGGCTTTGTCAACTTTTTTTTGGTCCTGAAGGCTGTGCTGTCCTACCCTCTACCATATTATGCAGCTTGTGAACTGCTGGAAAGGGCATTTTTTAAGGGCAGACCAGAGACAATATTCCCCACCATCTGGGCACTTGATGGGGAACTGAAGGTATGGGGTCTGGCATTTAGGGTTGGGGTGGTAGTATCTACAATCCTCATGGCCATATCTATCCCTCACTTTGCAATTCTCATGGGCTTTATTGGTAGTTTCACTGGTACAATGCTTTCTTTCATTTGGCCTTGTTATTTCCACCTCAAGTTAAAGCGGCTGCAACTTGACTGGGGTACCATTGCCTATGACTGTTTTGTCATCTTCCTTGGCTGTCTCTTTGGGATAATTGGCGTTTATGACTCTGGCTCTGCTCTGAGCAAGGCATTTCAAATTGGATTACCATTCTAAATATAAAACATTAACTTGCAATTACCCTGACCAGTACATCGACTTGTTAATCCGGTAATATGGAAGTAGTATGTAGTTACAGAAATTCATTGTTATGCAGGTAGTACGGAAAAACAGGTGAGATGACACAGGTGCGGTATAAAACTTTCCAAGGAAGAGATGAGGTTAAAGAACGTACCTGTAACTTTGGGTCATGTTGGTGTTGAAAAGATTGATTTCCAAACAATTATGTCACCTGTATTTGTCCCACAGTTTGTGGCTGTACACATGCCTTCAACTCTTGCTTTCCCAAGACAAGTTACATCAGACATAATTGTACTCCCTGTAAGTGAAGCACTCATAACTTCCACAATGGGTGCATTTTAAAGTCAATATGATACAACTGTTGGGGCCCCTACTAGTGCAAAAATTGGACTACACGAATACCCAACAGTCATTCTTGCAAGCCATTAATATAATAGAAATGAGAAACAAATACAAATGACAGCAGGCTTTAAGATAACAGTGTAAGTGAAGAGTCTTTAGAAATTTGTTGAGTAGATTACAATCTAAATGAAACAAATCATTGCTCATCAGCTTGCTACATCTACAAGTAATCAGTAAGGAGTCTTAAATAAATCAGCATACAATACAGACACAGTGACCTACCTGTGCCAACAAGAAACTTATCTCCTAGACATTTCAAGACAAAATGGCTGTTCAGTCATGCATAAATGTCCCAGAACAGTCCATGAAGAACAGCAGGCCAGACAGGAAGATAAGGAGTGGGAAGACAGCAAGACATAAGAGAACAGCTGGAAGGCCAAGTAGGTTCTGGGTATTGCAGGTTTGTTCCTCTAGTACTTCCCACACAATCTGCAGTCTGCAGTCTTACCTTGCTGTCAAATATCTTGTGTCTGTTTCCTCTGGGATTTTGTCAGCCACACTGTGCCCTTAATCTGGTGGAGCAGGTCATTTCCAAACATTGTGCTGAAGTAGCAGAGAAAGTGGACCTGTCACCTCTACTCTGGAACTGGTCCACAAGCTTATTTCTCACCTGTCATCCACAGTTGGTATCATCAGGAAAATCCCTGACTTCAACAGCATAAACTCTGGAAGGGTCACTGAAATTGACATTATTCATGCTTCAGCATCCTGCTCTAATACAAAAGGGGCAAGACAAGAAAGATACCTTTGGCATGGGGTCTGTTGAGAACTGCAATTAAGGAATGTGTCACAGAACAATATGTGTTCAAAATAAGCTGAATCAAATGAGACACTGAGGCATACAAAACTTGGCCATAGGCCATACTATAATGAAAAATACTTGTAATAATATACAGACACAACCCTGAATACAAGAGATATGTACAGGATTTACATACATGCTAGTAGTCAGGATGATAATCCATGCCTCCAAGGATTCTGGTCTGAAAGTAGTAAATGTAATGGGCATCTTATTAATGATGCTTATTGTGTCTCATGTGCTTCTTGTACCATAATACCAGCATCAGCATGGGCCAACTCACAGATATGTAGTGATTGCTAATGAACGGCTTGTGGATCAGGATTCACCACTCTTATCAGTTGCTGACACCAATACTGACACATATCTTGTGTTTCTGCAACAACAGGATTTGCAACTGCACACACTAGGCAAAGTAACTCATTACACCAAGAGTTTATAACAAAATTCTGGCTGAGATCTTACAGATGATGACAAGTTTTGCCTACTACATGCATATCTGTGGATCAGATAGAGAACATTTCATCATGGTTGCAACTTACTTTGCACTGGTAATAATAAACTCAATTAAAAGTTGCTTCCTCCTTTTGATACATATAAGAAATATATTTCTGTAACATGTCACATAATGAACAATGTGAAAATAAATTTAAGACCATGGATCATGCAGAGTTAATAGGAAGGAGGTAATGTAACAATTTTTTTTTTTAAATGCCCAAACCAGAAGATCTGGGTCCAACTGCAATTAATAAACACAGATTACAGCCAGTAAAAATTGAATCGATTTCTCCACAACATTTCCAGCCACAAATGGACATTTGTTCAACAGCTGTCACATTATAATACCTAGAACCTGCTGGCATAGACGAAATTGGCAGGCATAAAATGTCCTTAGATAATAGTGAACGATTAAAATAATCATTAGACAAATACCTACTCATCCATGGCTCTAGCAACCAAAATAAGTGCAACATATGACACGGTCTGATGATTCTATCAACATCCATAACTCTTTAATTCTTCTAATTAATGAGACCACAGCTCAACCTTAGTTTCTATAATTTCCAGGACAAAATAAGTCCCTTCTACCTTCACTCTTCAGAACGGCATAGACCCCAATTGACAGGAGTCACAGCAGATGTGAAGAAGAGAGACAAACATCTACATGACATGCCAAAAAAAAACCATAAACTGGTCTACCAACTGTTACAGTTTTCTCAGGGTATTCTCTACTAACCATCACACAAGAACAGGAATCAATGAGCACAATGCTTTCACAAGCCACAGCCAAACAAAAATCCAGAAGTGCAAATATCCAAACCACCCCAGGAAAAATTTGGTAATTGCTTGTTCCACTCTCCAAAGTAAAACTACCTGACACAGATCAAGAATGTCGGAGGAGATAATTCTATTGTGAGAGAAAATTGTTGTAGTTTTGTGTTTTAATGTCATTCATTTCATGGTAAAAAGTTTTTGAATGTTTTAATAATTTAAACAGATTATCTATCTGATGATCATTTATAACACCCAAATATGCAAGTCCAATATTTGTAATAAATAGTTGAATCTTATAGTGTTGTGGTATTGTGAAACCACAGCAATATTTAACGAAGGCATCCCAGGTCTGCTAATGAGAAGCTTTTCACATAGACAGCTCAAGCCAGAAGAGACACTGATGCTGGTATAACTGTTCCAGAGTGGTTCCTGACTGACCTCTTGCCATATCGGGGGGAAAGTAAGGGGTGTAAGGTGAAAGGTGATGAAAAAGCCAAAGAAAGGGGAAGTAGGTTTTGAGTAACAACACCAGTCAGCCAGGCAAAGACTACCTTAGCCATGAAGAGTGGTTCAAATTTTATAGCACAGCATTACTACTGACAAAAATATGTCATTAAATGAGGAAGCAAGTTTCCTATGAATTTTAAGTGCCATTAGTGGTATTGAATATAATTAGGTTGAGATAAATAGTAGTCCAACCTTAACTTGTGAGAACAGCTTGCTCTCAAGTGAGGTCAGCCATTCCTGCACCAATTGTTTTGTGTAAATTATTACAAAGTATATGTATGCAAGTCTTCCATTTACAAATAAAATATTGCTGCTAAATAAAATAATAAAATATCCTGATTTGCAGAAAAGGAGTAAATGTAGGTCACATTTACTGTTAAAGATTTCAAATTTATATACTGACTCATGCATGTGAATGAGACACACAGAATAATAGTCTGAAACTAAGTCTTCCATGAATATGTCTTCCATTTACAGAGCATCAGTGTATTAAATAGATAAAAATGCATTTACACTATGTTTAAGGAATATGTTACAATAAATTCTTATTACACATCTATGACAATATGAATTTGTGAAGTCAAGTACTAATGTAACTGGATTTGTTCGTCCATGCTGAAAGAACAAAATGAAACTATGTCTTCCAAAACAATGTTCAATTTAGGAATATACCAGGACATAAAATGTCTTCCACATATAAGATCTTATATCTATAGGAGAATATGCCTTGGGATGGTGAATGAGGTTATTTCATCCATGACTATTTTCTGTCTAATAACAATTTATATGTGAAATGTCTTCCATAAATAACATACTGTACACATTACTTCAGTCACTTGTGTCTGTTATATATGTGTGTGTGTATGTGTGTGTGTGTGTGTGTGTGTGTGTGTGTGAGAGAGAGAGAGAGAGAGAGTATATACAGTATGTTGTGAGTTGCATAGCATTCACCATCCCTATATGATAGGGTAGTGTTTTTATATTATAACTTATTTTAATTTTATAAAGACATTAATTTATTCATTATTAGTCACATGACTACAGAAATGTGCAATTTATTTTCAGTATGTGAGAGTACTGTACCGCTATAGTAATCCAATGTCTTCCAGTATACATGATATGGTAAATGTACAATTGTGTTTCTTATTGCATTTAATTCAAAAGTAGGTGATGTGCTATTACCATGAGGCTTGAAATACAAAGATACACAAAATAAGCTGTGAGATATCAGTAAACCTTCCTTTTTTTTTTTTCTACTTCTTCTTCTTCTAGTAGTAGGAAATGATGTGAACTAATTTAGCACATCACTGATCAATCTCATATTTTTCCTACATAATATTTTAAGTCCTTGTAAGACATTAACTTAAAACATTCTCCCCTATACGGGGATACAAATTTGATTCAGTATACATAGTCCTATATTAAGAAGTCTAGATAGATGTTGATATTTCAGAAATATTTACTCAGTGTTTGTTCCAAATTATTATTTCATGAATGCAAAGAGCAATAAACCCTTGTCATTTTCATCTCTGGAATAAATTCCAGTGTATGAGGACAATAACCCACCACTATGTGTATATTAGAATTGTTATTAGCTCTCATTAAGACTATATTATGTAATACTGCTGTCACAGAACTGCAGATAATATGTATGTGTTTGGTTTCTGAAATACAGAAACTGGGAAATTTTCAGGCTGTAGAGAAGCATCAGTTTCTCTACTTATATACAATTTACAGCAGTCTACACAGGTTCTGCATTTGCGAATCTCAGGTTCCCCTGTGAATTATTAATTTTCCTAAATTGAGTGATAGTGTTTAGTTTTTCACCACATGCATTATGATTGTCAATTTGGCAACAAAAGACAGAGTAGAAAGAGCCATCCACGAAAAGCAAATCTGTGTTTAGTCGCCATTTTTATAAAAAGTTTTTTTATTAAGTACATAAACATGTATGACATGTTCTTCCCCTAAATACAGACAGTTGTCACATGTCCAGTAGCAGAATAATTAGATATTTCTAAATGTGATGAACCCATTGTACCAGCACACCACATGATGTACTGGCTCATATGGCAAACAAAAACTACAAGGAGTCCCTGCGCACTCTTGTGGAACTGGATTCAACAACAACAATGTAAAGAAAATAACATATATGTGCATTAAATGCCTGTGTAGACTAGGTTGTATTTCCTTAATGCCATGTTACATTAGAGTTATGTACTAAATGAATGAGATCATGGGAAATGTTCATAACATGGTTTGTGCAGCATGCGAAGTATTCTGTGAATTTGAAGATCATGTTAGAATGCAACAGTATGATTGTAGTACTTCATGTAAAGTATCTGTTTACAGTTGGTATGTCAGTTTCATAGTCCAAATGAGTATTAATGCTTGTAAGTTCTCTGATACCAAAGTAAATGTTTGATGTGTAATGTGATGAAGCTGTGTATATGTAAAAATATTGTTATATTGAAATGATTGTGTGAATACAGCAGTAGGTTCAAGGTGTCTGGAGTGTTCTTGGTGAAAACGGGCCAGGGTGCAGTGTATTTAGTACTAACTGCTTTCATTTCATTTTCAAAAGAACTCCTCAAACATGGCATTAATTTAGGAAGACATTTTGAAACTTTATTGAGACAATGAAGTGCAAGTAAGATTTTGGATGAGAAACTGTTACCTGCATCTAACAATGTCAAGCTACAGCCATATGGTTGGAATATGCTTACTAGCATCAGGTTGCAGGTGAATGTCAGCAAATGGAGCAATAGTTCAAGATCTGTACGTATAATTACACTTAAAATTAACCTAATCTGATATTTGGTATGGGATTTCCACCATACCAGATGTAGATGTTACATTTCCATTACTCAGTCAGCATTGCACTCAAACATTCAAGTTACTTCTGTGCCTTTTGGGCTTAAGTTATGCTGTATTATGAAGGGTCATTGTCTGATTCATGTAAACCAACATCAAGGAAAAGAGTTCAAGTGCATACAAACCAACCAATCAGAACACATCAATATTCAATGTAAATGTGCTACTATCTATTAATTTTAGTAAAGAAAAAACTAAACAAGTTTTCATCAGTTTGATGTTACACAGTATTCTATCTTGTTTCATCTTTTTTCCTTATCTGTCCGTATATTCCTAGAATACTGTGACATCTTGTGAAAACAGTTTGACATTGGGTACTTGAATGGTTACTATATATATATGTATATATTGTCAATTATCTCACATAGGGCAATAAATATGAAAATGTTTAATAGTTTATTCAAGTGCTCATGAAAATTGTAACTCCCTTTGTAAGAAACATGAAAGTATTGAGGACAAGGCATATATTTAACACAGATTTGAAATACACGTTCTGAGAACAATATGTATGACAAAGTCCAAAAGAATCATAATGTGTAAATTGACCCTTGAAAGCAAATGTAGATTCAGTTATGTACAGAAGTACAATTTTATAAAGAGACACAAACTTCTGTTGAGCTGTTTTAATGTCTAGAAAAATGTTAAGCCGAAGAGAATACTAATTATATTAATGTATTAATAATAACTGTTGTGAAACTGAATGCAATAAAACAAGTTAATTTAACGAACTTTCATTTGGGCTGCAGACTCAGAGAAATACCTCTGGCTACCCCTGAATAAAAGAGAATTCTGTGTGTAGAAGGAGAAAAAAACAGCATGTGAATAGAGTGTAAGATGGCAAAACACTGCACACCTACAAAATAAGTAGGGACAGGAAAGCCACTAACGCTGAAAGAGGATTCTGTGATTTTACAGTTATACATCCCATTGTGTTCTTGCATGATTGGTAAATAACTAAAAACCATTAACACAACTACATTTTGGCACTTTTTATTATATCAACTTTTTTAGCCTGAAGGGTCATCGTAAGTAATGTAAAACTGCGGCCCAGTTTTATGTTATGTTTAAAGTGTTTCAAGTATTAGCCTGATGAAGATCCTTTAGGGTCGAAACATGTTGCTATAATAAAAACTGCCAACGTATAGTTGTGTTAAGGTATTTATTTATTTACCGAGGATTTTGTGGCTAGTGAGGTGAGTAGTCCAAGAAGTGTACTTGGACCAGGAAGGTGGAAGTGGCAAGCTCTTCCGAAGCCGAATTATTTACAAATCGTCACGGCGTTATATACCACAGGACTTAGGTTTTCAAGTTGTTTCAAGACTTTATAAGTAGTGCTGACTTAGCAGCCTGGTGTACCAGTTATTACAGACCCACTAAACTGTGATTGTGATCAACAGGTTCGTGGGATCCGTTACAACCCGAGGATCGATAGAGCCCCACGGGCCCTTCCGTGAAACGTTCAAGGTAGTTTTCCCGGTACACGCGATGAAGCCATATAGAGCGAGTAAACCTATTTATGTTTAACCTCGACACTAAATTGAGGTAGGTGGTAAACCTCACGCCCCGGCCGTTTTCCGCTGGGAAAGAATCCCTGTACCCATGCAATAAGAGGCGGGATGTGTCTCAGTTTCGGTCTGGACATTCGTGAGGATGGAATACTCTCTTGCCCCTGGCGGTACTCGAGCCACGGATCATGCGTCGTCTTCCAGAAAGTTCTTGTGATGCCACGAGCTGCGTGGACGATGTAACATGTAGTCGGCAAGGCTCCGTGTCTGCGTTTGGTACCACATGGCACAAAAAGCAAAACTGCAAGCAAGTTGTTTCACAGGATGGGAGCTTGGTATGATGTCTAAAATCAGTTCTGAGATACAAATTTTTAATTTAGGTTATCATCATCCGGACGCATGATGTTTACGTGTGTTAGGATGTGAGGATCCGTGGTTATTTTTTGTAGCCAAAAGGGTTCCACGAGCATGAATGTTTTTGGAACACTCATTTAATGCGTTCATTGTCCACGTAAACAGTAATCTTTGATCTAACTAGTTCGTGCTGGCTCCATGGCCACATCCATGGTCACATCCACAGATTATTCCTGTTGACAACCGCAAAAGAGCGGGAAATTGTGGGAAGTTCGTGTGCGTGTAACGGCGTATCGTAAATAAGTTTGTGTTTGGAGCTAAGAATACAGAAGCAATGGGTATTTTAGGGCTGTCTAAGCTCATAGCAGATATTGCACCAATAGCAGTGAAAGAGAGTGAAATTAAACACTATTTTGGTATGTATGTAATACCTTTGTTTGATCTCCTCCAATGTCAAGTTGTGTGTCTAATGGGTATTTGTGTTTTGTTACTTAGGTCGGAAAGTAGCAATTGACGCATCAATGAGTTTATATCAATTCCTTATTGCTGTTAGAAGCGAAGGAGCTCAACTAACGTCTGCGGATGGAGAAACTACAAGGTAAGGTAACATAACCTCTTACGATTGAAATATGTAGACTCCATTTGTTGCATAAAGCTTTAAAATGTATTTTGTTGGTTCATTTTCCAGTCACTTGATGGGCACATTTTATCGCACCATACGTCTGGTGGAGAATGGTATTAAGCCTGTATATGTTTTTGATGGTAAACCACCAGAAATGAAATCTGGAGAACTTTCCAAAAGAGCAGAAAGGCGAGAAGAAGCACAGAAGGCCCTAGAGAAGGCAGAGGAAGCAGGCATGTATATTTAATTTGTACATATCCCAAAAGAGTTGTATAATTGCACCAGATTTGTTTTTGAATTTACCAAGAATGCTGCTGCGTTGTGCTATTGATGTGGAGACGCTGAATGTTAATTGACACATAAATATAGAATTATGTGTGTGGTTTGTTTGCCACCTTCCTTACTCTTCTATTTGTTTACTGAAGGACCGTTCTTTGTTTCGCTGAGTCACATAGAGTTTGATTTTGTCTGCACTGTGCAATTTCTGAAACTGTGCCCTTTGTCTCTTGATTTGAGGTCTGCATTGCTCTTTAACTGTTTCTGATTTCATAAGCAATTTCTTCTTCTGTATGGGCAATTTAAAGAACTTTACCTCCATTTATTGCTGAAGTGTTGAATGTCTATGTAAGGCATACAGACATTTTTACTTTTACCTGTTCTTGGAGAAGGAGGAGGACCCACTCCATGCTCTCATCCTGCTCATCATTCTGTCTTTTTAGACATGGCCGTAATGCCATTCATACACTTGTGCGTGTCCCTTTGTATGCTGCTTCCACCACATGTGACATCTAAAAAAAGGGAAAGTGTTCCCGTTACAGGCTTGGTGTGGCTCAGAGGGTGGGTAGAGGTACTGCTCTACTCTTCCATGACTGCGGCACTAGAAGGGGGTCAGCAGCACGCCCCGGCTGCACTTTACCCCTGGGAAAGACCTGGTACCCATTGTACAGGAGGCTGTGTGGGCCCCAGGGCCGGCCTGGACGGGCGGAAAATCTTGTCCCCACCAGGATTCAATCCCAGACCGCCCAGCCCGTATTCAGTTGCTATGCCAACTGAGCTACCTGACCCACCACATTTGACATCTAGTTTTTGAATAACCATTTTTGTTAAACAGTCTTTACATTTCAGGAACAGTATAATTGTAATGTGCAATTAATACTTAAACAGTTACGGAAATAAGTCCCACTTCAAATGACAGTGAATATATCAAAAAATGTACAGTGACCTGAGAAGTTTCAATCATTCCTGACATGTCCCATTGACACGTGGGAAACCCCCAAGAACCATAAATTTGAAAAATTTAATTAACACCTAAATGATTACTGGGAGAAAGTTATAGCCTTTATTCAAGTGTCTTGCCATAATTGTTTTGCATTTGAGTGGACCAATATGTTGACTTAAAGAACCTGCTAATGACAGTTATCATTAGCCCTGACAGGGGAAATAAGAAGTGCATATAAAGTGTTGCCAGGTGCTGCTTGGTAGACTATGGAAATTAAAGAATATTATTAAACTTTCCCTTAGCAGACTAAATTATGATGGGGCTGTAAACTGGATTTAACTGAATAATATATATGTTTCCAGTGCCATCAAACACATCACTTTTCATTCAGTTTTAACATTCAGCCCTTCAGCCCTACATGATTTGGCCATTACTTGGTTGTCTGAGGTTTCAACTGTACAGAAGTATAGTAGAAGATCTGTTTGACTGACTCTGGTGTGGTCAGGAGTGTAGGAGGTAATGCCCCTCCGAAAGTGGAAAGCCCCATGTTATGATCTCCTGAATTTTGATTGAAAACTGAATAAAAGCACAGTAAAAAGTCTTAGTTATTAGCCAGAACACACATCATTTTAAAGTACTGAGCTGTGTAATTTTTCAAAAATGTCTTGTTTCTATGGTCACAGTGCTCAACCTGAGCAGAAACCAGCCAAGAATACTGACAGGGCTGCTGATAGGACGCTGTCATTTGAAGGGGCACCTGTTTAGACTGGGGCTGGTAAACAGTTCCGAGTGTGATAGATGCAAGCAAGCGTCTGAAACAGCCTCACATATTCTTTGTGACTTGAGGCTTTGGCCACATTAAGGTACAGGCACCTGAGTTGTCATTTTCTGAATCCAGGTGACTTGGGAGACATCTCTGTTAGCAAGGTACTGCACTGTGCTCAAGGTTCAGGACTGCTGGATGAATGAGCTCAAGGGCTGAACAAACGATTGATTGTGGTCAAGGTGCATGTTTCACTTGGTGCTCACCCTTCCATATTCTATTCTTTTCTGTTTGTTGCTATTGCAGTCTGACACAAACTGTTATTTTGCTTTGTTTTTTATTGCCTTCCTTCAGGTGATGCAGAACAGGTTGATAAATTCAATCGACGATTGGTTAAAGTGACAAAACACCATGCAGATGAATGCAAACAGCTGCTTTCTCTAATGGGAATTCCTTACATTGAGGTCAGTTCAGAATTAAAATTGTAATCATTCAATCAATGATGTCTAACAGAAAAGGAGCAATATACTAAGATAAAACCAATCATATTGACAGTATCATTAGAAGGCATCTCAAGAGACATTACAATTGTACTTCTTATAGTAACAGACTGAAAACATGCTCTCTATTTCGGAATGTGTGACCTTACTGGAACTGAGTGATGGTGAAGAGTGAAGTATATGTGTGAATTGGAAGTAAAGCTCCATTCTATCTCATTTTCATCAGGAGGGTGGAGTTGTGTGGACTGCTTCATACTTTCTGCTGCTGTTACCCTTTCAGATGAGTGATCTTACCTTAATATAATGACTTTTCTGTTTAGGCACCTTGCGAAGCTGAAGCACAGTGTGCAGCTATGGTGAAGGCAGGCAAGGTGTATGCTACAGCAACAGAAGATATGGATGCTCTCACTTTCGGCTCAAATGTTTTATTGCGTCATATGACATTCAGTGAGGCACGCAAGATGCCAATTCAAGAGTTCCATCTAAATAAAGTACTTGAAGGACTGGAGCTATCTCACAAAGAGGTGAGACCTTACATGATGCTACAACTGTTATTGAAGTTCTACCTGACACCCAAGGCTTATATGTTCATGATGGGTCATATTGGGTCTAGAAGTAAATCATAAGAAACTGAAGTGTATGTTCATGTATTGTGAACAAAATTGCAACTTGAGATAGATAAATAAATGCTATGAAAATGTGGCACAATTCTAATATTCAGGAATGGCACTAACAAAGTGAAATTGCATGCATGGATATACAAAAATCAGATTAAATTCTGGGAATGTGTACTACCATTTGGTCCAGCATCTTCTATCTTGTTGTTTGCTAAGCATAGACATTAAAGTATACAGAACTGTAATTTGTTCTGCTCTTTTTATATCGGTGTGAAACTTGGTCCCTCACATTTTGGGCAGAATGTAGGCTGAGAGTGTTTAAAAATAAAATGCTGAAGAAGACATTTGGGCCTAAAATAGCATAATGAGCATTGTGATTCATACACCTCATCATATATTATCAGGCAATCAAGTCAAGAAGGATGAGGTGTGTGGTGCATGTGGCATCTATGAGGGAGAAGTGTATGTGGGGTTTTGTTGGAGATACCTAAGGGTAAGAGACCATTTGGAAAACATAAGCATAGATGGGAGGATATTAGAATGGATCTTAAAGGAATAGGATGGGAGGGTATGGACATCATTCGTATGGCTCAGGATAGGGACAAGTGGCAGAAACTGTGAACACAGTAATAAACCTTGGGGATGCATAAAGTCCAAGGAATTTCTTGACTAGGTGAGGAACTATGAGCTTTTCAAGAAAGGCTCTGCTCCATGGAGTGTGTTGACAGTGTTGACATTGTAACATTCCACTTTGTTGATGTTATGCCAACTTCATTTCTTTTTTTACAGTTCATTGACCTGTGCATTTTGTTGGGTTGCGACTACTGTGACAGCATTAAAGGTATTGGGCCCAAAAGGGCCATAGATTTGATTAAACAGCATCGAAATTTGGAAACTGTCCTCAAGAATATAGACAGAAATAAATATTCTGTTGCTGATGACTGGCTGTACAGTGAGGCTCGACAGCTTTTCCTGGAACCAGAAGTTACCAGTCCAGATGACATTGAGGTTAGCTTTTCATGTATTCCATCGAGGACAGTAACTTGTATAGAGATTTGTAACAGCAATGAAGGAAGAAGTTGCAAATTGAAAATATCTTTTCATAATATAGGATCTAGTAAAGTCAGTCTGATGACTGCACTAAGGGATGAATGATTGCAGGTTCAAATCCCAGCAGGGGCACAAGATTTTTCTCTTAAACAAAACATTTAGACCGGGTTGTGGGGCCCACCTAGTCTCCTATTCAATGGGTACAGGTGTCTCTGTCCCTGGTGGTAAAGTCTCTGGGGCATGAACCTGAACACCTCCATCTAGTGCCGAGGTTAATGAATGGAGCTGCACCTCCACTGCCCCTAATGCCTTCATGGTTTACAGAGGGACAGCTTTCCTGTTTTGACTACAGTAGTGAACCTTTGGTGCTCATAAAAGGAAGGATATCTTGAATAGCCAAGAGAGTGTAGTAGAGATCTGTTCCATGGGGTTAGGTTCAAGATACAGTTTACAGAAATAATGTGGCTCTCCTAATTTTAATTTTGTATCATTTTCCACAAACACAGTTTGCTTCGATTCTAATCATCATTAATTGACTGTTCATTAAATGTTTGTGGCATTTAATTAAAGAACTAAATTAATGTCCAAATATGCATTCTGCAGAAAACTTCACTATCTTATATTTTCTCTAATTATTTGGAGGCCAAGGAAAGAAGCCTGTTTATCACTCCAGCTGGTAAGTCCCAATCCAAATGTGCTTCAAGCAATCTAACCGTTCTGATCATTGTTGGTGAGTAGCAAATTTGCTGTGGCACTGCACATCTTCACATGGCCCAATTTTGGCCATAGAACTGTATGCCTACAACAGGAGTCCACAAATATTCCAAAACTTAAGTAGCTATCTCAAAATTCTTGATTCCATATAGGTGACATGAATCCAGTTCTATAATGGGGACCCACAGTTCTGGCATGACCTGCGAACCTGATTTTTGCTTAGTGCTTTCTGCTGGGTGCATGTGAACCGATACATGTTTTTGTCCAGTTGGGGGAAAAAGCTGTAATAATTACGCTGAAAATGTTAGACACCACCATACAAAATTTAGTCACCCAGGATTTGTGCATTCCAGATCTACAAATAAAGAGGAAACAAAACCTTGTTGTTGTTCTCATTACTGCTTCTGATATTCACACTTGCCAGAAGTATAGAATGTCTGAAAGCTGTGCAGTTTATAGCACTGGGTGTGTAAGAACTTCATGAGCATTAAGTTGGTTGATCCGATGTCATCCGGCATAGACACTTAGTCTGCAGTGAATGGATCATAAAATATTTATAATATTTCATGTGTGACTCCAACTTCCATTTACATGGTAGGATTTTATGTTTTTACAGTACCCACATTATTCACAGTGAACCATAATACATGTGCGTAAATCTTGACTGTTTTCTGTTTTAGTTGAAGTGGTCCGAGCCAGATGAGGAAGGCCTTATTAAATATCTATGTGGAGACAAAGCTTTCAATGAAGACAGAGTAAGAAATGGAGCAAAAAAATTGGCTAAAGCTAGAACTGGAACAACACAGGGACGACTTGATTCTTTCTTTAAAGTTCTTCCCAGCACCAACACAACTACTAAACGTAAGGTAAGGGCAGATGTGGCCAAGTTCAATGGAAAATTTACTTTATACTTGCAGACAAAATGTAGCACCATTTCAACAACTCTACTCATGGAAGTATGGGCTTACATAATAGTAAATGGAAATAAAGTACTTCCATACAGTTTCATCCATATAAAAAGTGGCTCACTAGTCTTTAGTTCAGTGTGTTAAAATATCTCTGGCCACCCAATATCAATAATTGTTTGCAGTACATCAGTAGGCATAAACAGCTGTGCTTCTTTCATCATCCAAATAACCCTCGACTACTAAGATAATTGTGTAGCATGGAGTTAATTATATATGCATAGGAGTGTGCATTTTTGAGGATAAACATGTAAAATGTTAAAAAAAAAACAGATAATGCATCTTCAAGCAAAGGTCAGTTGACCATTTAGTGGAGAAACTAACATGCAGTAATGGTTCCAGAATTCTAGGTGGACCAAGTCTTGTTTAATTTTCAGGAGCATTGGATAATCATAATCGTGAAAAAATTAACATATACATGTTTCCTGTTCTTACTGACTTGCTGAGGCTTCTGGAACTTGGACATACATTTTTATTTTCAGGCAGAGGAAAAGAACACAGCAAAGAAGAAAATCAAAACTGGAGGAGGAGGAGTGGGAAATGGAAAATTTCGAAAACCGAAATGAATGTCAGCATTAGTATGAGTGTTGCGGGGTTTGTAATTTAAGCACTATTAAATTGTCAGTTCCCACACACTCCATATATTTGAAGTGCTGCTATTGTGTCTCGACAATGTTAAATTGCAGTGTAATACTCGTAAACCTTTTCCTGAAGAGACTTCCATAGCCATTTACATTAAATGTAAATACTTATAATAAGGGTTACTAATACACACCACCTATTCTTACTGTGAGTTCTCTTTTTAGTTCGTTATAGCACTTGACATACTGACAATACTGGTCACCAAAAAAGCATTTACGTATGAATGTGGCTTCGTAATGTAAATCTCTAACAAAATAGTTCATTGTGATTCTTTCAGCCTGTGTTGCATTTGATGTATCCCTTGATGGCAGGTGTGATTATACAGTTCAAAGAGAGTTGAAATGTTTGTGTGCTGAACATAAAGTTTATTGATAATATTCCAGCGATACTACAGTGAGAACAGGTGCATGGCAATCACCAGTGCAGCAGTGGCCATCAGGACAAAAGTCATTCTTTGTTTGCATAGAATTGTCAACTTCTTACACCACCTACTGGGTACAGATACATGTATAAAGGAGAATAAAATAAAATTCTTGTGCACATAGAGTGTAGTCAATATAGTGATTAGGCTGGAGGCTGAATGTTCCCATCAGGGGCGAAGGATTTCTCTCTACTCCAAAAGGCCCATACTGGCTCTGGGGTCAGTGCAGCCTCCTGTTCGTTGGGTACCAGGGTTACTCAGTTCAAGAAGCTAAGCAATACTGTCATCAGGGGAAGGAGGAAACACTATGAATATTTTGAATGGCTAAACTTTGTCCGTCTTGTTAAGAGGATTATTAGTGAATGTGGGGAGGGGGGGGAGAGAAAAAACGGTAGTGAAACGCGAAATACGTTGGAGGGATATAAGAGGGAGAGAAAAACATTGCATGGATCACTAGTAATAACCCGAAGGACTAACCAAAGTCTGTATTGTCCATGTCCAAAGGCATCAATAGTGGAACACTATGAATGGAAAAAATGACTAACCTTAGACTGAATTGTATTGTGGTATTGTAGGAATGGAGTAATGGGGGAACGCTAGCTATATTTCGAAGGAGGTACCGTGGTATCTCTCGTCATGTGCAGTAGGTGAAATGGTTGAAGGTGGTGAAGTGAGTTGGGAAGGTTGGAAAAGAAGGAACAGTAGCGCCACACGCAGCAGACCTGCGTTAATACCGTCAAAAGATAGGAGCGTCACGCACGGCAGACGTACAGAACTAACTTACAAAATCCTAAAAGAGAGCCGATGGTATTTGTATGATCTATGATATTTTGACGTGTATGCCCGGCGTTTATCTGCGACTAAGGAAGCCATGTGGAAGATGGCGTGAACATTTTCGGAGCAGGTATTCTCAGTGATCTGTTTTAAGTGTGGTATTATTATTAATTTTTCCTTAGTTTTACCTTGATGGTAGACTGTGTACTGAGCATAAAAGGAACTGGTATGCTGCTATTTGTTTTGTTGCAGAGGGGGGCTTGATAGGTATGAATAACACTGGTCAACAAAGATTTTGTCTCATGAGGAAAAATACCGGTTTCTGACATATATTTGGACGCCGAATTCAAATGTGTTTCCAGAATTTCTCTATCAGACTATGTGAAAGCACAAGCTTACATATGTGAGTCACTGGGGGCCTGTAGGAGGTAGTCTGGACATGTAACAAGCACAGTCACGTGTTATACACATGTGACTTGCAGCCTCCTGCCGGTTCCTGGCCAGAGCTCAGTGTGTTATCGTCTGAGAAGTGTATAGTTTTGTTACACCATGCCAAGAAAGTGCGTAAATTCATTGGATGCATTCTGCTACATCTGCGGCGAGGTGACATTCAAATCCCGAAGACGGTCTTTCACACCCCTGATTAAGAAATGCCATGAGCATTATTCCGGCTGCAAAGTGGATGATCAGGATAAGAGTTGGGTTGCTCATTTTTGCTGTGTGACATGTGCCAGGCTGCTCGCGGCATGGGCAAAAGTTTCACGATGTGTGCCTTTCATCATTCCTATGGTTTGGAGACAGCCCATGGACCATGTTTCATATTGCTACTTCTGCCTGACCAGTATCACTGGTGCAACAGCAAAGTCCAAATACACTGTTCAGTATCCTAATTTACTATATGTGATGAGGCCAATACCTCAAAGTGTGGAGTTACCTGTGCCAAAGCCTCCAACAAACATGACGAGTGACAGTGAGTCAAGTGATGAAGATGTAGGCCAAGCTAACAACTGTATGGACTAAGGTGTGTTTTTACCGTTCTTCCGGAGAGAATTTATCTGCCCCCTTTGCATATAAAGCTGGGCCTCATGAAAAACTTTGTGAATGGTATGGATAAAACCAGTTGTGGATTTGAATATGTGAGGAATAAGTTCCCAAATGTGAGTGACGCAAAAATCAAGGGTGGTATATTTATAGGACCCCAGATCAGGGAACTGATGCAAGATACACATTTCGATGAAGACCTGAATGAGACTGAAAGAAATGCATGGTTGTCATTGAAGAGGATTTGCAAGGACTTCTTAGGATATCACAAAGCATTGAACTATCAGGATGTTGTGCAGGACCCGTTGACTTCGTGCAAAGCTATGGGATGCAATATGAATCTGAAGATCCACTTTCTGGAGTCACACTTGGATTTTTTCCCAGAAAACCTCAGTGAAGTCAGTGACGAACATGATGAAAGATTTAACCAAGACATTGTGGCTATGGAAAAGCGGTACCAAGACAAGTGACCTCAAGTGTGTTGGTAGACTATTGCTGGACACTGAAGAGGGATGTACCTGACTCCAAATACTGGCGAAAGTCATATGCCTCAACATTTTAGAGGAAAGTTTCTGCCTGTTTCATGAGCACGTAAAGTACCATTTTGCACATTTAAATTCCTCTGTATCTTTGAAACCCTGCCTGATAGAAACATTCTGTATACATGTCTGAATTCAGCATAAAAAGTACTGCTAAGTTCACCTATTGAAGTTTGTGGGACAAAAAAAAGTTAAATTTTATTGACCAGTGTAATAGTTCCAGTTGCAATAGGCTTTTTTTAAAGTGTTCATTTGATATGCCCTAAACTTCTCTAGTTTACTAAATAAAAAAAAAAATACTGCTTTCTTGTATGCTGCAGTTATGTTATATTTTTGCCTCATATACAGGGTGTCCCAGGAGGAATGTGCCAGACTTCGGGGGGTGTTCCTTATGTTAAAGTATACCGATATAACCCAAAACACCTATATCCAAAGTTGAACGGTTATGGAGATAATGGCCAGAGAAAAGTGGGGGCTTCTTGTGGTTCCAAATACTGCAACCT
>Ga0136643_10002974_pt1 | contig 22498 bp, 13 predicted proteins | sample TergutLab28metaG_FD_96883 | JGI IMG/M metagenome (GOLD analysis project Ga0136643, IMG submission 96883) | Labiotermes labralis P1 segment gut microbial communities from Petit-Saut dam, French Guiana - Lab288 P1 (version 3) (version 3) | ecosystem: Host-associated > Arthropoda: Insects >... | reverse complement strand
TAGACACTGATCACCATACACTTCTGTCAACAAATTGTAAGTTTCTGTGGCAGATTTTCCAAGTTTTGTGAGGAATTTGATGTTAACACGTTGTTCTACATTAGCACTCAGCATTATTCTGACAGAGCTCAGACACGCGATCCGCTTCTAACAATGGTCACGGCCAGACTAACCGATGCGCGTGAATGAACCTTTGCGTGACGGTAGAGAGAAGTCCACAGGTCAATGCCCTACCCTCCTCTTCGTCATCGACGTGTCCGGAAATGAGTAATAAAAGCAATCCGGTTTCTTTATTGCCACACCTCGCATGTGGCATGGTTTAGGAATTACTTGCATTCCAGCACTCCAAATAAAGTAATTAAGGATGTAGGTTTTTATAGATGCATGCATGGCATAGCTGGATGTCATGCATAACTTCAAGTGGTTGTAGGCTAGGCTCCCAGATTTTTGGAGGTTTGATCACTTGAACAGCACATTTGTGTAAATGCATATGGAAATGTTCTTAGGCATTTATTCTACGAACTTTTGCAAAGGGTTTGGCCAGCCCCATGATTTAACAGGGTCATATTCATGACAGTTGTTTAAAGTATGTCCTGCATATGCCACTTGTGGGTTATTGGATCTTGTGTATGAGATATGCTCAGTATATCTTATTTTTTGTTTTGTGGGCCGGGACAGCATAGTGGGTATAGCAACTCGCTATGGGCCAGCCCGGGGTGTGGCATTTACCACCCACCCATCTAGTGCTGAGGTTAAAGAAAGAGTAGCTATACCTGTACTTCCCCTGCAGACCTTGAATGCCTGTTGTAAGGTGAAATATATATTTCTTACTTTTTTTTTAATTGTTTATCTGTTTGGGGACAGGGTGGTATGGTCAGTATAGCAACAGTTCCACTAGCTGGATGGTCCTGGGTTCAAATCTTTGTAGAGACAAAAAGATTTTTCCCTTCTCCAAAACATCCATATGAGCTCTGAGGCCCACCCAGCCTTCTATATAAGGGTACATGGGCTCTTTCCTGGGATTAAAGCGGCTGTGACGCTTAGTTTAACCACTGATGTCCATCTGTTAGAAATATTCTCATTTATGAAAGTTCTGACTCCTTGATAATGGCTCCTTAAGGGCTGAAACATATCTTTTTTAATAAACAAGACTACTGGGGATACAATACAGTGTGTTTGTTGGTTTAATTTATAAAATTTGATCACATATACACCCAGGCCTTGTTTTACACCTGTTTGTTGTATGTCTTGTTGGTAACACCTCTTGCCTATGTACATGACTTCATAATTTGTACTCTCTCAATTTGCATATGTAGCAACTGAATTTTACTTCCTGCCAAGGGAAAATGTATTTATCCAAGAACTAAAACAAATGCTGAGAAAAAATATTTTACTATTAATTTAATACACTTAATACACAAAGTATGTTGGATTCTATCTACCTTGACCAATCAGTGTCATTGTCACATTCGATGCCTTCATCTTCACTACCATTCCACAACATATCATCATCAGTCTCATCCACTGCATTGGATATATGGCATTTCTTAAAACCCTTCAGTCACCTGTGGTGAGATGTGCTGCCATGCTGTTGTGATCCACTCTGACTAAATACTACATTTATATATCTTGGTTTATAACTTACTTGAACCCACAAAGATTCACAGTTTACTCCACAGATGGTATTAAGAATTTAATTGAATGTGCTCTGGATTTTTTTGTCATGTCTGGTATGATCCAGTATAGAGTTCATGGATCTTTTTATGGCTTTTAATTTCTGGATTGGTCCAGATTTTATTTTTGAACCTTGTAGTTAATGTTTAATGTTTCAGTAGCCATTTTCCTGTACTACACTTGGACTAGATCTGCTCTCAGGTACATACGAGTATTTTAACACATTTCTGTGGTACCCAGTGATTGAGAATGAAGTAGCAAAGAAGTAGTACAGATGAACATGAGTTATGAAATGCAGTGTGTATTAAAGAATAAAGTGAAGTTGAGTTATAAGATGCATTGTGTGTGAGAAGAGTGTATTAGCAATGAAGTTGTACCTGAGATTCATTTTGTAGCTTTGTTGAAATTGAAAGCCCCTGCTCGGTGGAGTCCACTCTTGCACTAAACCCATGGTGCTTTGGTGCAAAAGTGGTCTATGTCCGCACACCTGGCACACACCCTCCCCACTGCAAAGTCATCCATGATTCACCGAGTGTTCTCCCCAAACTGGAAAAAAGTCAAGAATCTTGAAGTAATACACTCCACATGGCAAATTATTGCCCCGCCTTCAGAGCTTGCACCCCACTCACGTAAGTGCCTTATGTCCCCAAGTTCCTCCCAACGGCACTCAGGAACATAAGGCACTTGCATGAATGGAGCACATGCTCTGAAGGTGGGGGCAGTAAGTCACTGAAAGAAAGTGCTGTAAGAAAGACTGCAAAAAACACACATTCAAGATCCATCACTACTAAATCTTCAGTGTTGCATGTTACAATTCCCAGGCCTTGTTTTATGCCCAAAATAAAGAATGGAATTGGTAGAGTCTGAGAAGTGGCTGGCATATGTGAATGCGGTAATGAACTTTCTGGTTCTATAAAATTCAGGGAATTTCTTGACTAGCTGAGAACCAGTTAGCTTCTCAAGGACTCTGCTCCATAGAGTGAGTGAGTAAGTAAGTAAGGGGTGATCATACCAATGACAGCCTGTTCATATGCTTCATCAGTACTTTATTATATTATCACTGCCCTACTGATATTAATACAGAAATAAAAGAAGTAATTATTCAATTTCAGCCTATGTAAATTGACAGAATGCAAAATGAGACATGGTGTAATTGGCAAGAGGTACTTAAATATCCTGTTCTTATGCTTCCTAGGTACTTGAATTATTATTGCCTTAATACAGGAATAAAAGAAGTAATATTCAATTACAGCCTATGTAAAGTGAGAGAGTGCAAATTGAGACATGGTGTAAATTGGCAAGAGGAATTTAAACCAAAAAACACAGAAAAAACAGGTTCAAAACAAGGCCTGGCAGTACATATGTGATCAAATTTTATAAATTAAACCAAAAAACACACTGTGTAGTGTTGTCCCCAGCAGTCTGTTTATTACAACTAACATGTTTCGGTCCTTAAAGGGCCATTATCAGGGAGTCAAACATTTATAAAGAGAAGTATACATAGTGTAATACAATTATGCACATACAATGTGAACTTTCATGACAATGTAGATGTAAGACACAAAAAATGTACCATATATACACTGGCTAAGGTTCAGATATTTCAAATTCACAAACATACGAGGTTTTATAAAGAAAGTACATGTTACTCATGTGCTACATGCCCACTGAAAGACCAAGGTTTTGACAAATTTTATACAGGGCAAACATAAAACAAAAGGTAAAGTTTTCCCTGTCCATGTCATTAATGCGTAAGCTAGATGGCCATCAGTGGGTAACTTCATGCCTGTGTCGCTCTAATCCCAGGAAAGGAATCTGGTACCCCCCGGGTAGACCCCAGAGTCAGTATGGAAGTTTTGGAAGCAAAAATTGTCCCTACCAGGATTCGAACCCCAGACCATCCAGCTGGTGGAACAGATGCTATATTGACCATGCTCTGTGGGTTCCCAAAATTCCACCCAACCCCGGCCACTTTTCATCTTAGAAAGAAACTCTGTACTCAATGCTGGGTGGACCCAAGAGACAGTTTGGACTGATGCACACCAGGAATCAACAGCCAAACCGTTCAGGACGTAGTTAAGTTGATGTACTCATGTCATGAAGGCGTAAAGATGGAGTAAAGGGTAGACTCTGATCTCAGCACTAGATGAATGTCAGTGATTAACTGCACATCCTGACTGCTTTAAATGGAGAAAAAAACAATACTACCCCTTAACAAAGGGCTGGATGGGCCCAATTTGGAAAACAACAATTTTTTTCTCCCTACAAGGTTTGGAACCCCAGTTGGCTAGTCGGTGGGTGGGTTGGTTGGTCCGTCGGTAGGTCGGTTTGTTGGTTGGTCCATCAGTTGGTTAGTGGGTTGGTTGAGTGGTTGGCAGGTTGGTTGGTGGGTTAATTAGTTCATGGGTTGGTTGATTGGTCATTTAGTTGGCCTCGGTCTGCCGGGTGTTTGGGCTGTTGGTCAGTCAACAGGATAGTCATTCAGTTGGTTATTCAGCCATTCAGACAACTGGTTGGTTGGGTGGTGGATTGGTTGATGTGTTGGTTGGTTGGCTGGTTGGTTGGTTGGTCAGTCAGTCGCTTGCTCAGTAGTTCTAACTCGGTAGGTCGGTTTGTCAGTGGTTTTGTTTTTGTTGGTTGTTTGCTGGGCATGTTGTTTTGTTGCTTGGTGGATTTCTGGTTGGTTGGTGGGTTGGGTGGTTCATTGGCTGGTTGGCTGGTTGGTGGATTCATTGACTGGTAGGTTGTTTGGCGTGTGGTTTGGTTGGGTGGTTGGTTTGTTGGTCAGTAGATTGGTTGGTTGCTTGGTTGTTAAGTGGGTTTGTGAATTGGTTGGCGAGTCGGTGGGTTGGAATTTGGTAGGTCGGTTGTTTCAGCGGTTGATCGGTGGGTGGTCTGTTGGTCAATTGGGCAGTCTGTCAGTCGGTCGATTGGTCGTTTGGCTGCTTGGCTGCTTGGTCTTTTGGTTGGTTGGTGGGTGCATTGTTCGATTTTTCAGTCAGTCATGCAGGTGTTCTGTCGTTCATGCTATAGGTATATGGTTGGTTGAATGGTTGGAGAGTTGGTGGGTGGTCAGTAGGTTGTTTGTTGGGTTGGTTGTGGGTTTGTTGGTAGGTAGGTTTGTTGTTGGGTTAGTTGGTGGTTTGATTGGTTGGTTGTTTTGTGAGTGGTTTGGTTTGGTTGGCTGGTTTGTTGGTCGGTACATTGGTTGTTTAGTCGGTGGGTTGGTCTGTTGGTCGATTGGTTTCTGATGGTTGGTCGGTCGGTTGATTGGTCTTTCGGTTGGTTGGTAGTTCGGCCATTTGATTCATGAAGCGGTCGGTTGGTCGTTTGATCGGTGGGTCAGTCACGCAGTCCGTCTGTCATTTGGGATATCAGTATGCGGTGGCTTGATTAGTTGGTGGGTTGGTTGTTTGGTTTTTGTTGGTGGATTGGTTGGTTAGTTGGTGGGTACCCATTGCACAGGAGACTGGGTGGGCAAGAGGGCAAGTCTGACAGCTGCACAAAATCTAGTGTCAACACCGGGATTCAAGCCCCAGACAGTCCAGCCCATAGCAAGTCGCTATACCCATGTCACGAAGGCATATAGGGGGAGTAGAGGCATAGCTCACTCTAATGTCAGCATTAGATGGACGCCAGCAGTTAACTTCAAGCCTGATGCTTTAATACCATGAAATAACCAGTGTACCCTTTAAATACAAGGCTTGGTGGACCATGAGGCAGTCTGGACATTTTGGAGAAGAGAAAAATATTTGTAAGTACAAAGATTCGAACCCCAGACCATTCATCAGGTGGAACAGTCTCTATACTTCCCAAGTTACCTCAACCCCAAAAATTTCTCCCTAGAACAGACCATGAAAGCCCAGCCCTGGCCACTTTACCCACTGGAAAGAAACCCTGTCCCCACTGTAGAGGAGGCTGGGTGGGACCCAGCACCAGTCCAGACAAGTACAGAACATCTAATGCCCACACCCAGATTCAAACCCTGGGGGAAAAAACCCATACCCCTAAAGTCGAAGGATGGGTGTGCCCCAGATCCGGTCTGGACATTTTGGAGAAAATAAATGGTCTCTACCAGGATTTGAACCTCAGACCATCCAGCTAGTGTAATAGTCGCTATACTGACCATGCTATACCAGCCCACAGAAATTTACCCTAGAACTCGCAATGAAGGCCCGGCCCTGGCCACCTTACCCATTGAAAAGAAACCCTGAACCCAATGTACAGGAGCGTGGTTGAGCCCCAGGGTTAATCTGGACTAGTGCAGAAAATCTAGTGTCCACACCAGAATTCAAAACCCAGGCCATCCAGCCCATAGCCAGTCGCTATACCGACGTAATAAAGGCATACAGGGGGAGTACAGGTACAGCTCCACTCCAACCTCAGCACTGGATGGACATTAGTGACTAACTTCATGCCCAGACTGCTTTAATCCTGGGAAAGGACCCCATACCCCTTAAGCAGAAGTCTGGGTGGGCAACAGATCTGGTCTGCACGTTTTAGAGAAGAGAAAATTCTACTGACCCTACCGGGTTTCGAACCTCGGACCATCCAGCCGGTGGAATAGTCTCTACACTGCCCATACCACCCTGGCCCCCATATGGATCAAACATAAAGAAAGAAGTACATTTCACCCTAGAACAGGCTATGAAGGCTTGGCCCTGGCGCTTTACCCCCAAGGAAAAACACTTTACCCACTGTACAGGAGGCTAGGTGGTCCCCAGGGCCAGTCTGGACTGCTGCAGAAAATCTTGCCCACACCTGGATTAAATCCTTAGACTGTCCAGCCTGTAGTGAGAAGCTATACCCACAATGCTGCTCCAGCCCACAAAACATAAAAAATAAGTAATACTGAGCACATCTCATACACAAGATCCAATAATCCACCAGTGGCATATGCACTACATATTTTAAACCACTGTCATGAATATGAAATCATGGAGCTGGCCAAAGCCTTCACAGAATGAATGTAGGATGAATGATTTAGAAAATTTTCTCAAACAATTACATAAACATATTTTTAAATTAAACAAATGGCCAATAATCCATACGCCTAGCCTACCCCCATATGAAGTGATGTGTGACATCCAGCTATGTGATGCATGAATTCTTATTTACATTATTCACAGCTGGAATGTATGTAATTTCTAAACCATGGCACATATGAGGCAAGCACACATATCTGTGAATATATCTGAGCCATAGATGTTTGAACACAAACATATGCAAAGGGCAAACTTCTGAATTTATATAACCATGAGAACAGGGTCATCATACTTTTGGCCACAGAATATGTATCTGTACACACTATAGCCATCTGAACCTTGGACAACATAAATTGACATATCTTACAACAGTATTGTCATATATAACATCTCACTCTATATGCACACTTGTATTAGACACATGCATGTGTCTGTGACAGTTCTGACTCCTTGATAATGACCCTTCAAGGGCTGAAATATGTTGGAGTTTTAATAACAAAGACTATTGGTAACTTTCCATAGATGCAGTGCCTTTGTTGTTTAGTTTACAGAAAGAAACAATGTGTTTGCAATTGTAGGGCCCCTAATACAGTACACTACTGAGTAACATATTCCTAACACTGAATGCATACGGCTGAAGGGTAAAACTGTTCGTGTAACTACGCAAACTGACTTAATAAAATCTTTGCTCAACTATATGATTTTAGACATTCTGTTGGTGCAGTATCCCAATTATGCCAGTTTTGAGAAAAATGAGAATATTTGGAATTCCAAAGAGATAGGAACAGACTATCTGCAAAGTTGCAACAGAAGGCATTTCACCAAAATGGCATATGAGTTTTCAAAACTCCAGAAAACTTAGCCAATATGTTTGTAACAACATTCAATTCACTACAGTCTGACACTACACATTTCAAACATGCCACGAACACCATCATGTGGTGAAGTCTGCAGTACCCAGCTTTCTGCATTAACTTCATTTTGAATATGACAGCTTGAATGGTTCTAGTAATTTACATAACATTCTACAACTGCATCTTGCTTGAAAATTAACCACTATCAGCCTGCGAGAGAACACATTCCAAAAACCCTGGAATCAGGCTCCTGTGTTGCACTTTAAGTACTCAGGAAACTGTGGTAAAACTTCTGGCCTAAAAGCCAGTGCAGCAAAACTCCTTGCTGACCTATACACTGGGCCAGATTAACTGTAAGTAACTGAAATTAACAGCACTGCCACCCCCCCCCCCTACATTACTTCCTATACTTTGTACTTGGCAAGTATGCAAGATGTCTTGCAAAAATACAACATAATGAATAATATCTTTAAAAGCATATCTTTGTTCAGTTGACATCAAAACTGGCTTTTGGCCGCAAACAGCTTCATGGTGAATTCCCAGGGGCTCTTTCCACAGACATAAAGTTGGAAGAGTGTGAGGGTGACCACTCAGTCCCATCTAGCACCCAGGTTAAAAATGAGTGACGCTATACATCCGGTCTCCCATGCAGGTCTCCAAGGCGTGCACAGAGACAACTTAATCTTTTTGAACCTAATTTTATGTCACTAAGAGGTCAGTATTAAAGAAATTTAAAGTTGTCAATCACCCATAAATATCTGCACCTCTGTTCTCTTGAAGGGCGGGAGTAGTGTAGTCTGTACAGTGGCTAAGCTATGGGCTGGTCGGTCCAGGGTTTGAATTCTCGCAGGGGGAAATACTTATCGCTTTTCAAAATGTCAGATCAGCTCTGAAGCCCACCCAACCTCTTATTCAATGAGTATCCGAGGACAGGGGCAGAGGAATTGGCTGCAGCATGATGTTGACCACTCAATGTGTCTAGCCCTGAGGTTAAAAGAAGCTATACTTCAACCCCCCAACCCTATCTGGCCTTCCCTTCATGGACACGGACAACTTTACTATTACTCCCTCTCTTGTTGTCAACTGTGTAAGAAGCCTGATCCCTAAAGATTCTGGTTTGCTCCTAAAATTTTATGACTTTGTCCACCCCCATTATAAACCACTGCCTAGCAAACTAACACAGTTAAACCTAGACTTTACTTCCCTGATGGGGCCATTTAAAATGTGTGTAAAATCAAGGAAAATGTGAAGCCAAGGGAATGAAAATTCATTTGTTAAACTCACTTCTTGTAAAGCACCTGATCGAAGTCATGGTGACTTGTTCCCTTGCCATGCAACCATCTGTGAACAAACAAAACACACCATACAGAAATTTTCAGTATTTTGCATCAAATGACTGCCTCTGTCTTTAGAACCTTATACAGAAAGCTCAACATGGAGGTACAACAGCACTGACCATATTACTGTAATTTTTAAATAAATTCCAAAAGCCACCAGAGCCAAAGTATGATAATGAAGGCACAAAAAGCTATGAACTTAAAGCTAAGTGCATTAAGGAGGAAGTTCCAAAGACACCTCCACTGCAGCCGTTGGGGTCATCTTCATTGCCCCTGTTATGGCCAGACAGGCTAATCTCTGTAACTTCTTAAGCTCTGACTTGCTGGCCTTCAGCCACCAAATCATGGAACCAAAGGTCCAGTACAGGTCTGATAAGCAGGGTGTAGATCCAATGCACCACCCCAGGTTTTATGACGTGCGCTTACAGGTCCAAAAAGTCCTGTAGGCCTTATTTATCACATTTTTTAGCTGTGCCTTCCATTCCAATCCCTTGTCCAGAATAAGACCAAGGTATCTGACTTCAGTAGTCGGCTACGATGTGTAACAAAAGGCTCCTTCCTTTAGGCCCCTAACGTCTCTCTTCCAGGTGCATGGTACTATCACCATATTTGTGGACTAAGAGACGCTGAGTCCTATCACACTACTGCTGTACCATACACAAAGCGTCCTGCAGAAGCTCTGAGACAATGCTCAGGTACTTTCCGCAGAAAAGACGAGAGCAATGTCATCTGCACACCCCACTATATAACAGCTATTCTCATAGAGTCCTCCTATCAGTCTGTCCACAACGAGACCCCCAGCAGAGGTGACAGAATGCCCCCGTGTGGACAGCACCTGGCTAAAGACCTCTCCAGAGTTTCTCCTGCAATCCTGGCTGCAGTTTTCCTGCCACCCAGCAAACAGCCAATCCAATGACAGATCATGTCTCCAAGCCCATGCCATTTGGCAGCCTATAGTATAATGTCCAATGAGGTGGAATCAAAAGCTCCCATGATATCTAGGAAAGCTCCAAATATAACTTCCCTGTTTTCCACACAGCTTCCTCTGTATGTGTGATCACATGAGGCAGTGCAGTTTCAGTGGACTTCCCTCGGAAGGCAAATTGGTATTGATGTAGGGTACGTAGTTTCACAATTTAGTCCCTGATACACCTATCTATGAATTTTGCCATCATTTTCAACATGAAGGATGATAGATGAAATGCCTTAACCTTGGTACAGATCGCCCTCCTGGGTTTAAGGATAAATGTCACTTTGACTTGCCTCCAAGTTTTGGCTATATACCCCTTGCCAGGCAGGCTCTAAAAATACATCAAAGATGGATTGTTAAAAGATCAACTTCTTGCTGCATGAGTGCAGATGCTATTCCATCAGTCCCTCCTGATTTAAATGGTTTGATGTGATTATCACCCATCTTATTTAAGACAGACTGATGACCTTTTTAGACAGTTCCCAGTCCTCCATGCAAGCAACAAATGCTCTCAAGTTTGCTTGCCCATCCTTCCAAGGTCACTTCTTCTACAGCAGTCCCATCAGAGTGCCTTTTCCAGATTGTGTATATCAGCCAATAGGTAGTTTAATAACTGAAAGACAAGAATGATCAGGAGCCTGGCTCTGTCAGGTAAATCCTCGATCTTCCGAGAGTTGTCCAAGATGGCCATTTGGCCTTTCTAATCTCTTTCTTGTAACAGATGTGGACCATCTTACATGATTCCCAGTCACCTGTCCTCACAGCTGGATTAAAAAGGTGTCTTGTTGAAGCTTTAAAGTTGCTTAACTCTTTGTTCCACCAAGGCACTATCCTCGATGAGGGCCACCCTGGCTAGACAGTTTTGATGACAGGATGGCCTGTTGCAACATCTCAACAGCCAGTTCTACATCCTACACCAAATGTATAACTCTTGGTCCAACCCCTAGATTTGCCTTTAGGTCCTCCCGACAGGATTACCAATTGGTTCCCTTGGGGTTGCGATACGTGAACCTGGTAACTTTCAGGTCACAAACTTGAAATACTATGTGTATGTGGTATGACAAACAGATCTCATCAGATACACACCAATTAGACACCAGGTCCCCTATTTATTAGTCCCTAGTGTCAAGTCTGTAACCTCCTTCGTATTGCTAGTTACAAAAGCAGGCTTGATGTCTTTATTATGGGTAATAGGGTTTGTGCTAAACGAATACTGCAGTATGCATTCTCCGCATGGACTGATGTCTGTGCTCCCCCATACAATGTAGTGTGCAATGGCATCACATCCAATGATGAGCTGCAATTATCCCCACTGCAGTAATGAACAACATTCCTTAACACCTTTGACAGGGTGGTTCATCTGAAGCATGGGGGAGAAATGCTCAGGTAAAAATAAGTTCCCTATTGATCCCTCATCTAGTGTAAGTCATCCTAACCATTGTCATACCCCTAGAACAGAACTCTGATAGCAGAAGGGCATGAACTGTATTCCTTACAAAAATTCCAAACCTAGGAGCAATACCGGGTCCAGCAGAAACCAGTGTTTTCCTTCTACTGTATAATCCACTTATTCAGTCCCCATAAACTCATGGTAATTGTATAAGTGCTATATCTATCTCCCCTATATCAAGTTTTGGCAAAGGAGCACCACTGCAACCTTGAAATAGTGCAGATTAATTTGAATTAAATTTACATTTTTGGGACATACCATGACCGTTTGTCCTTGAGTTATGTTAAATGCTCAACACCCTTACGTATGTTGGAAGTAATAGCTCTCTGGAGTGGTATGCAACACTGGCTGGCCCCCTTCTGTGTGAAACTAGAAAGGTATTTGTGTACCACAGTGTCACTACTTTTGATAAGTTTTTATTTCTTGTTTTCTTCATAAGAGTCCCACGAGTAACAGGGAAATAACAGTCACCATTTGATGAACACCTTGAACGTGGAAGGCATAAATACAACAGGTACCCTGAGGGGATTGTTAGTGGCAATGTAATCACAACCTCCATACCATGCGACCCTCAGGATGATGCCTCATACCTTGGCTTGGGTGGACCATTGAACCTGTTAGCTGCCAATAGAAGTTATGCTCTAAGCAGCTGGGATGCCATAGGTTCCTTTTTGGAGGGGTGTCTCAGTTTTAATTTTGACCACTACCCTAACCACTTGGCTGTGCTCTACTCAAAACAGCAACCTAACCCCTACAGCATGAGCCCTTGTCAGTTAATGCAGGACATTACCAAACACATTATGCCTAACATCACTGTACTCAACTTGAATATTCCATCTCAGTAAACCATGATCACTACCTACAGTAATACACCTCTAATACAGGCATTCCTGGTGGATTGACCACAGTTTAAGACCCGCACTGCAACGGTTGGTGACCCTGAAGCTTGACATCCTTCAAAACCCTGGAGAGACAGCTTCCCTTTCACCGTATTGCAGGAATCACAAAAGAAGAGCAATTACATCACACAAAACAGTAAACTTTAATACACTATATATTTCTGTATTTTTTTAATTACTTTGTTTCCTTGATATGTATTAATGAAAAAATACCAATACAAAATGACACGGTGAAATTAAATTTGGCAATGAAAAATACAGACACTGACCTGTAGAATGGTACACCGACACATCATAGTTCACATGCAAGAACTCGGATAAAAGGAACTTGCTGGCCACCCTCATTCTGATGTCAAAGGTCCCTGCATCGATGTACAGCACAGAAGAATGTCATGGATCCTTGGTGAGCACCATATCAAAATAGTAATGATTACTGAAGTTTCAACCATGACAAGAAAAGTTCTTGCACGAACTTCCTTCAAACATCAGTAACCTTAAATTTTTTACAACAGAGCTACACCAAGGGACCTTAGAAAGATGGCAAACTACAACCAAATCTGTGATGCTGCTTCCAATGTCCAGAAATGCCACATCGTTTGTTAGGTGGAGAATCAGTCCCTTTCAACAGTGCATCTTCACACCTGTTAACAGACAGTAACACATTCCCACATTACTACAAATTACAATACATGTCACCAAAACTGGGTTCACTCTCTGTGATTCCTCTCTCCATAACAATTGCAAATTCTTTAAGAGCTGCATAAACCAATACTGAACAGTACAACACAGTTTTCATATACATGTGCAGTTAAATGTCCCCAAAATGTTTTGTCAACTAAACTTACATTCCTAACACAAAAATACAACAAACTATGCAATTTATGCCAAGCAATACCACCATTTGTAGGTGCAGCGGAACCTCTCTCCCTCAGTTGGATATCTTTGTGCCATACCTAAAGCACCAGCTGCTGTGGCCATGGGTAAAGCAACACGGTACAATGATATACCACTCTCAAACAGCACAGCCATGTTGTACTACATGTCTGTCTTCAACCCTCTACATAGAAACCCTGCTCACACCTGTGTACTTCAGTTTAACTGCCTTCCACTTTTATGTTTTCAGTTAAAATTTCCTCGATCTACACTTTTCACACAAGGTAATTCCCTTTCTGTGCACCACTCCTTCCTCTGCCTTGCATCACAATGTCATCACACTACCAGTGCTATGCCCAATGACTTAAACCCAGTGCCTACACCACTGTACATACGCTGTTTCAAGGGTTCAGAATATATGGCATAAGAACACGCCAATGACAGTTTCTTCACACCCTGTTATATTAATGTAGAAATAACAGCTAAATGCAGGATCATAATAACTTACATCCTGAAAACAATTCGCAAAAGTTCTCACAGCCATGTTCTTGCACATTCAAGTCTTGTAATATTTCTGTTCTCATAACAGTTTTCTTCCTCAAGATTTCTGTCTTGCATCCAAAGTCTATGATTTCTTCCTCTGCCTAGAATACCCACACAATACTTTCCAACTTGAGTCCTTGGTTACTCAAGGGACTTACCACACCCTATGCATACAGACCACGGTGAGGGAACCCAGAGACATGCTGCAAAACATTCTGCCAGAAACCCTTCCTCACATTAGGCCGCGAAACAAGGATCCTTAAATGTTGAACCCAGAGCCCTGTGCACAGAATGGGGAATTTTGTTACCAATGCAGATGTCTGTTCTTTCACTATGACCCCTACCCTAACCACCCTGGTAGTGTTCTAGTCAGAAGGGTAACCTCAACCCTCTAACAAGTTCCCACTTGTGTTAAGGCAGAACCCTACCCAACACCCTATGCCTAACATCCCTGTGTTCAGCTTGAATGCTGGATCTATCTCATTATATTGTGCTCACAACCTAATGTAACACATCTTTAATTCAGGCATTCTTGGTAGACGGTCCACACTTTAAGACCCACACTGCATGGTTGGTAACCCTGAAGAGTGACATCCTTCAAACCCTGGAGAGACAGCTTCCCTTTCACGTTGCAGGAATCACAAGAGAAGAACAGTTACATTGCACAAAACTGTAAACTTTAATACACTATATATTTCTGTATTTTTTTAAAATTCCTTTGTTTCCTTGATATGCATTAATAAAAAAATACCAATAAAAAAAATGACACTGTGAAATTAAATTCAGCACTAAAAAATACAGACACTGACCTGTAGATTGGTACAGCAACACGTCGTAGTTCACGTGTAACAACTCAGATAAAAGGAATTTGCTGGACACCCTCATTCTGATGTCAAAGGGCTCTGTATCGATGTATAACACAGAAGAAAGTCATGGATCCTTGGCCAGCACTGTATCAAAACAGTAATGATTACTGATGCTTTATCTGTGACCAGTAAATATCTGGTAGGAACTTTCACATCAGTAACTTTTACTGTTTCAACACAGTGCTACACCAAGGGACATAACATGGAAGACAAGCATCACACAAATCTGAGGTGCTGCTTCCACCATCTGGTAAAGCTGTCTGCTTTGTTAGGTGGACCATCAGTCTCTTCAATGACACATCTTCACACCTGTTAACAGATTTTTTAACAAATGCCCACATTACTACACATAATTCATGTCACTGAGATTGGGTTCACCCTCGTCTACAGTGCCAAAGTGAACATCTATAACAACTGCATAAAATAACACTGAACAGAACACATATGTACAGGTTTGGAATGACACTGCTCACCCCTGTTCTGCCCCCCTCAATGTCCATCGATTTCATTTTAGTTTCACCTGAGAAAAAACAGCAAACAATGAATGTGCGCCCAAGTAATATACCCACACGTTTGGGTACTGAGTAAAATATTTCGATTCTGCTTTCCAATCTGGGACCAGCACCATATCAAAATGGTAATGATTACTCGTGTTTTTTGATGCACCACTAAAAACAAGCACAACGCAGTCATACTGGCCAGCATGACGCTGCCTGATAAATAGTATTCGAAGATGACAAGAAAACACTAACCTCAAACTATAGACAAAATAATGGAGCTATATCGAATGAATCGACATACGTGGGCTTAATGCTTACACTATTATGTGTCCAGAATATATGTACGTTTCATTTAATTTTTGCCTGAACCTTCTAATCATATAAATTTATACGTCTGCAGTCATGAACGTGCCTCAGGATTCCAACCCTTCCCCTTCCCGTAGTAACAAGCGAAATTCACTCTTACCTGCAAAATTCTAAATCCAGATTATTTCAAATCTATCATTATAACTATTGGCAGCACACGAGTCCAAATTTTTAATATAATCAATTCTCAAAACAACACATCCTTCCCACATCACACAGCACATGCAAGGTTTCCTTAGTCACATATACATAGCGACACAGTTGTGCAATACCATGCATCTTAGCAAAATTTAATTTATTTTGATTATTTAATTTACTAAATGTTATTTGTTTCATTTGATATAATACTTTAATTTAATTTCACGAACTCCATTCAAAAATTTGTTCAATATAATTTTATTAATTAATTTGTAAAATTTAGTTCACATTAATGTACTTACTTTATTTAATTTAAATCTATTTATTTTATTACTTAATATTTTAAAGTAATTTATTTCATTTACTTCACTTGTTTATTAATTTAGCACTTACGTTTGCTTATATTGGTTAAGTAAAGTTAGTTTAAGTTACGTTAGTTGAGGTTACGTTAGGTTAGGAGAGGATGGGTAGCTTAGGTTAGCGTTGATTAAATTTGTTACGCTACGTTATGTCAGGTTAGTACGGTTGATGTAAGGTATATTTGGTTATGTTAGGTTATTTATTAATGGATTACCTTTCTTTGTACTTTGTGCAAACTACTAATGTAATGTATTTGTTTAATTTAGTTAATTCATTTCATTTGTTTGTTTCATTTATTTAATTTTATTTATATAATCTATTGTCTTTGATTTAGCTTAATTATTTAATTTCCACAATTTAATTTATTTAATTTATCAATATAATTTATTGCAGTGTATTTTAATTTATATTGTTTAATTTATTTCTTTCAAATTACTTACTTGCACTTGTTTCACTTTCTGTATTTCATACATTTAACTTTTTTATATGCATCAATTAATTTACTTTAATTACCAAAATTTATTTACTACAATTTAATTGATTTTTATATATTTAATTTAAAATTCAATACATTAATTTTCTTTCTCAAATTACATTTATTTCATTAAACATATTTGCTGTAATTTATTTTACTTCAATAAAGTTATTTAATTTAATTATTTTATTTAATGTCTTCAATGACATTTGCTTAGTTTAATTAATTGAATTTATTTATTTAATTTATACCTTTTTTTTAGTTTACTTTATTTACTGAATTTAGTTTTTTAATTCAATTTGCTGCATTTTGTGTTTTTCATTTATTATTTTATTGATTTAATGTGCTTTATACAAGTAATTTCTTTAATTTCATTTTATTAACAATTTATATTATATAAATTCCGTAAATTAACTTATTTCATTTAAATAAATTTATATAACTTAATTTAATTTATACAATGTAATTTATTTATGTAATATATTAATATAATTTACTAAATATAACTTATTTTATTCACTTTAATTTAAATTGTGTTATTTAATTTATTTACTTAATTAATACATTACATATAATGTAATTTATTTCACTCAATTTCAGCAATTAATTTGTTTTATTTAGTTTACTTAATTTAATTTGCACAATTTTGTATATTCAATTTAAGCAACATTGTTTTATTTTATTTCTTTCATTTCAATTCTCTAATTTAATTTATAATATTGCAATTATTTTTTCTAATTATTTTAATTAATTCATTTTTACATTAAATTTATTTAATCTTATTTAGAATATATAACTGCTTGTCAGAGTGCTGCCATGGCATTACAATTCACACTGACTAAACACTACATGAATAGCTCTTGGTTTATAAACTTACTTAATCCCGTAACAATTCACAGTTTGCTGCACAGATGGTGATAGTGGTATTAAGAATTTAAATACAGATACACAGCCGATTTCCGAAACATTGTGCCTCTTTAAAAAATTAGACGATGGACAAAGCCCCAAAAAGGAAGATGTCACTCAAATTCAGTCCTACAGTGTTTCTGTTTATGGATTTCTTGAGGATTGAAGATGGGACCAGAGGTTGTCCTGCAATGTCAGTAAGTAACTACCACTCTATGCTGTGTAAAATCTGAGATGACCGCAGATATGACGATTTGGCTGTGAAGTCCATGGTTTGGTTCCGCAGTGCCCGGTCCGGAGTGATCAGGTTCAACATGGTACAGGTCGCCGCTCCATATGCGAATTTACAGCGACCTCACATATTTCAGAGCCAAATTTAAGGAAAGAAACTCCTCTTGCAGTTGAGTAAATATGTTATATAATGTACTTTTGCTGATCATTATGAAGGGGAGGCCTCTTCTGTAGCACTTCTCCTTTGTGTCTGTATTCCACCTGATGACCAAAATATATAGTGGAACATAAAAGATGAATGTATAGAGTTTATGTGTTGTGTTTTTGTGAACTGTATTTGCTAGTTACCTTTGATAAACTTCTGTCATCAAAGAACTATAAAAATTACAGTTTTGTTGTGGTGATGTTTATGTTTCCTGTTCAGATATCCACAGTGAATAATTATTATTGTACGGTGTATGCATGCTGTATATAGTGATAGTTGACTTGAAGTTGCCCAGTACATATTTCTGATCACATATCACTGGATATGCTTCATGGCAGTATGATTTTTTGTGTTTAGTTGCATGGTAAATTTAAGACGATGTGTGCAGCCGTTGGCAGGGGACACAATGATCCTTTCTGCTATCCACAGCCTTTTTAATGCTTAAAAGTTCATTATAAAGAAGCTGAAACAAGGTGAAGAGGCCTGAAGTTCGCATAGTTCTTATATCTGTGGAGTTCACTGAAGTGGGACACAGAAGTGATTCTGCATACTGTTGAAATTTGAATTCCCCATAATTTTTGAGCAGTTTTGTTCCTATAGTTACAATCAGCACCTAGTTAGTATTGTTGTGTTTTGATACACAACTTTCAACTGACAATCTGGTATTGTTTTATTGGCAATCACTAGTTAGCTGTCTTACCATAACATAATATGAATAATTCTGAAGTTAGAACTCATTTGGCCTTCATCCTTTACCCACCTTGTCTCTTGTCTCATCCCCAATGCTTGTGTCACAGATGAACAACCAGGGTTCTACATCAATATGGCTGACTTTGTACCAAGGAGGTAGCATTCAGTAGTTGTGTTCCTGTCTGCTGTGACATAGTATATAAGAAATCTCTGTACTGAAGATATGTAACACATAAGCATCTGCATACCATTACCCTGGAGCTGTCCTGCTGAATGTGCTCAAGCATATTTAAGGTTAAACTGGCTTGTGCAATAGTTTGAGGGATGAAGTTTCTCACACCAGTGGGATGGTGAATGTAACAATGATAGTGTGTTAGGTGCCTGTTGGAGTGTGGGGAATAGGTCACAGGATCTGCAGATTATTCACATAATTCCAACTAAAAAATGCCTTATTTGGGACATTATCAACAAATGTCATAGGATATAATGAAAACAGCAAGATGTTGACAGTAAAGTAACATCAAGGTTACAAAATTAAGGAATTTATTGGCAGGGCATGTAACATCCATTGTTTATTTATTTATTTGCTTATTAATTTATTAATTAATTTATCTATATCTATTTATGTACTTATTTATTTATCTGTTTATTTATTTATTTATTAAGAAATTATATACTTTGTATGTCAGAGAAACTGAATGGAAGAGAAAACAGTATGCAAGGCGATGTTTGCAACTCAATGGAAGAGATTAGTTCAGAGGTCTATACATCAATGGCAGATATTAACATCATATCACAACAGGTGTGATGTTGTTGATGGGATTGATCTGGCTCAGGGTGCCTGTAAACACAGAATGAATTTTCATTCACTATATAACCTGGGAAGCTCCTGTACTTGTTGCTGTACAAGAAGGGAGTGGCTGTGGGCTGGATGACCAAGGAATCTTCCATCAATTTCTGGCAGGAGAAAAATTTTCTGTCATCTTCAGAGCTTCCAGACCATCCAGCCTCCTGTTTAGTCTGTGCTAAGGGTAAATTGGCTGGGCCAGGAACCAAAAACTTTATATCTGTTTGGTGCCAAGGTTAAGAATACGTTGTGCCTCCACACCCCTCTATACCCTCGCTGTGTGGTGGTTAATGAAACATTGAGACAGTTTTACCTCATGTGAAGTGTTTTCAGTTATTGAGTTGTGTTGCCCACAGAACAAACTGTCATGTGAACAATAAGAGGTGGATTACCATTTCAAATAATGTTCTTGTTCACAGGCAACAGTGACAAAATGTCATTCCAGTTGATGAAGAATCACCTTGTGGTTGCTGTGTGCGCACAACACCATCTGGGACCTCAGTAATTTCGGACTGAGGAAGAAGCTGGGGAAAGATAGCTGTCTTGTCAGCTGTAGTGCAGTGTAGTCAGGAGGACAGGCACTATTGCAGATGAGCCTACTGCCTTAATCTTCTGCCCTAATGGAAGAAAATGTTTCTGGGAAACGTTGATGGTGTCCTACCAGATTGCAAGGCATCACATACAAGAAGACAGTGATGTTGATGACAACATCACATCTCATGAGATCCAGGAAGTTTACCTCCATGCTGATACATCTTCCACAAATGGCTCTAATAAAAGAGTGTGTCATATTAAATTGCAGTATATCTGTTTTCATTTTGAAAGGCATACAATTACCCAGGCCAATGTACATCACACATCATTCTGCATTACCATGTGTAGTAGCAGATACAAACCTGTGATCTTGATGTCTACTGAAAGTGAGTACGCAAGTGGTGTGTGGGGAGGTGGTGATGGTGGGGGAGGGAGGGGGGGTGTAGTATGCGGAGATGAAGGTTATTGCAAGACCTGCAGGCATGTGTCACAAGCTCTCCTAAGCCAAAGAAACAAAAGATGTTTCCCCTGGCCTAATGTTTGGACTTAAGACAGTATATATACATGTACTTATATATAATCCACTTCTGCTTCTTTGTTATATTTGGTTCATGCAATGCCAATGGTCTTATCCTTAGTTTGGTATCAGGGAACAAATATCCAGTTTAGATGGATTTGGAGTTGGCGTATTTGTATCCTTGAGTTTTGCCCATCATATTTTTTAAGTATAATATGTAAATAACTAACTCTATGGTACAGGTTTATAATTCAATTGCTGATAGTTATTTTGACATTCTAGAAGTGTCCTGTGCTTTTATGTAACCTGCAGGAAGAACAGTTATCTATAAAGTTATATCAGCCATTTCCTATCTTCACAGTCTAATTTTGCAAAATTCTCCATTCTTTGCATACAGTTGGCTTTCCCCCTCCAACCTGAATTTTGTTCCTTTCATTCTTTATACCATAATATTGGTATTTACTTCAGGTCAAACTGTCAAATACAACCCACAGCAGTAACTGACTGTCAGTGGCAAAGACAGTAATAGAAGGTCAGGAGCATTTGATTGCAAGAACTGGGGCAGGAAAAATAGTATGTTTCTGGCTCATTCAGTTAGATACAAAAAATATAAATATTTCAAAGCTTTGCATTTAGTCCAGAGTGAAGATAGTGCAAGAACATTTTTGTACCTGACATGGACCAACTAGCCTGGTTCACAAAGCTTGACACCCTTAACTGACTAAATTTTAGTGAACTTTCTCAAGTGGACATAATACTAAATTACTACAGTTAGACTCTTAACAGTAAAGTATAAAAACACTACTCAGAACTCTTTTGCTGCTTGCAGCATATCTGGAAGATAAATATTTTTACAGGTCACCATACTACAATGGATGTCAATTATATAAAGGTATTAGAATTTGTACACTCTTTACATTCTTCTTGGTTCAAGTATAACCTAGGAGGAGATCATTTTTGCACTGCGTCTCTGTCACAAAGACTTTTCACCATGTTCCAAGTTCACATCACCACTGCAACTTGACACGAGCACCTGAAAGAGAAAAACAAGTTTTTGTAAATCATAAACTGAATACAATCAAATCAATGAATTCTACTATGTGGGTATCAAGTATCATATTTAAATAATAACGGGCAAATTAACCACTTGAGATGGCCTTCAAAGAGTGTGTTTTGTTAATGCATCATGTTCTCTAGGGGCATGCAGTTGTTTGTAAATTGAGCAGATATTGCATAGCCATGAAGATGATTGGAGTATGGACAGACACCTGGTGGTGAATATTACCAGATATGTTGCTGATGCTCTAAAAATCAGCTTCATGTAAACAGTACTGTTGAGGATACAACATGTGTATTACATGGGCATAAGAAACTTTTACTCAAGACATAAAGTGAATTAAAAGTAAATCAACTTAATCATGACAACATTAACATAAAAGATATTTGAAGTATACATAACAATGGCAAATTTTGATGAAACAAAGTTCTCAGAGTATAGGTTAACATTTCTGTAGAACCTTCAGTAAAGTGACCCGTACAATACATTTTTTAAATTAAAGTGACAGAAACTCACATATGTAATTCTTTTGTGTAAAAAAGTACCTTATAGTAAGTTCTAACAAAATTTATCAAATAAATAGTGATGATATTAACTTATAATTCTGTTATAACATAATTTTTTATTGTCTACAATAAAACCATTTCTCAGCTGACTTGCAGAAAATGTAAATTAGCTTCAGCTTTGGTGAAAGAGACAGGAAATGTTAAACTGCAGAAAATAAGACACTGCAAACGTTCATAATTTGTATTCTTTAGCTAATATTGTTAGTAACAAAATCATGGAGGATAACAAGAACACGACAGGGATAAGAGAACATAACCATGTAAATATTATATTTATAAACAATATTAACACATATACCAGATTTCCAGGTTAGTAGTTTCAGCTTTGATAACAAGCCACCATCAGACTTTTCTTTATCAAGAGCTGTCCAGTGAAACTTATCCATGCATATACTTACTTACTTACTCCATGGTGCAGAGTCCCTCTTGAGAAGCTAACTGGTTTGCAGCTAGTCAAGAAATTCCCCGCATTTCATGGAACCCGAAGGTTCATTACCGCACTCACAAGCGTCTGTCACCTGTCCCTATCCTGGGCCAGCCCAATCCAGTCCATATACCCACATCCCACCTCCTGGAGATCTATCCTAATATTATCCACCCATCTACGCCTAGGCCTCCCCAGTAGTTCTTACACGCCGGTTGCCCAACCAGGACC
>Ga0136643_10002970_pt1 | contig 22502 bp, 17 predicted proteins | sample TergutLab28metaG_FD_96883 | JGI IMG/M metagenome (GOLD analysis project Ga0136643, IMG submission 96883) | Labiotermes labralis P1 segment gut microbial communities from Petit-Saut dam, French Guiana - Lab288 P1 (version 3) (version 3) | ecosystem: Host-associated > Arthropoda: Insects >... | reverse complement strand
ATTAACGTCAGTAATTAAGGATGGAATAAAGTGTCTGCGTGGACAAAATGAAGATGCTGAGAAGAAAGCATATGAACTTCGTCAACAGCTGGACGAACTGAAAGGTATTTTTTGTAAGAATTTCCACATGTTCAGTTAAGCGACACAAAATGACAATGACAATGACAATGACAATGGCAACGGCAACGGCAACGGCAACGGCAATAGTGCACACAGAATTCGTATCGGAGGGAGAAACATTAAATGAAGAATTTTTTAAAGGAGCAATGGATCGCCTGCTGGAGCGTTTTGAGTTGGTCAGCTCCATTCTGGTCTCGAGATTTTTTCTTGTTGCACGATAATTTACCCGCCGATAAAGAACCAAGTGCTTGCCAACTTTTGTCCCCAAAAAATGTTACAACCCTTTATCACCTCCCGTCCTCTCCAGAGTTATCTCCGCCAGACTATTTTCTGTTCCGCAAGTTGAAAATGAAATTAAAAGGACTCCACTTTGCGGATGTTGCTGAGATCCAAGAACCCGTAACTGATGAATTAAAGAAGGTCCAAAAAGAAGAATTTTCGGCAGCTTTTTCAGAAACTGTACGACCGCGCAAAAGCCTGTATATATGCCAATGAAACTTATTTTGAATCCTCGTGTGTCTAAGATTTAAAAAAATAATCGTCTTAAAACTTTTCGACCGCACTGTGTACATTGCATGTCTTGTTAAACACGTTTACTTCTACAACAAAACTAATAATCAGTAATAAATTTTTGGGGAGAAATTTTTTCTTTTAATTTATTTCCTTCAACTTCACTGCAAAACGCTCTTTTTTCCTTAGGGAGTACAAGATAGGCGTTCTTCCCCTAGCTAGAAGTTTACGCTTGAAACACAGCTTTCAAATACGTGGACTGAAATAGCTGGCTCAAGCCCGTGAATAAATATCTGTTTTAATTACCAGGTATGTGGTCAGATAGAGAACGCGAGTGTCTGATTTTAGGTACTGTAATGAAAGAAAGAAAGAAAGAGGACCAAAAAGAATGTAATAAAAGAGAAAGACGTTCCTGCGCCCAGAGATACGATCCAAGTGACTTTCCGTGCAGAAAGCGTACTTACAGTTGACAACACATGCGCATCATTGATCGAGCAGCAGATGTTGGGGCTGGACCAGTCCCTCTTAATCTCAGCGTAGTCATTTATTGTGCTTCCATATCACTGCAGGCTCTGGATTGATGTGTCTGCAAAACGTAAGAAGTAACGGTCTTAAATACGTGTATTTATTTGTATGTAATCCTGCAACATTTTATGATTGCTATAGTAATATTAAATAACTACAGGTTTTATACAAAATTGTGTGTCACAAAACTGTTGCTAGTTCTAGTGTCGTATTATTACGTCACGTTTTGTGTGTTCAGTGTAGCTGCATATCGGTAATGCCTATAGCGTTTAAGTGTAATACCTTCAAGTGTTATACATAATACTGGCAAAACCAGTACCAGAAGTACGAGAGAATTCTGCTAAAGGACTTGAACGGCAATACGTTTCAAACCTGACTGTCGAATTTCTACTGGATACAAAGTACCTAAGTCAGGTTCTTTCCTGTTTTCTCGTGATTCCTCCCGGAAAAGGTCGGTATAGTGCCTTAAAACTCTCCACAAAATTTTCTGTCTCACAGTCTTCCCAGTTTTCGGTGTATGATCAATGCGACAGTCAGCTGAAGGTGATATATAGCAATAAAATAAACAAATAATAAACCACACTTGTAAGTAGAAAACGTTTCATTACAAGTCTCTGAAGTTAGTTGTTCAGAATGATAGTCCAGCTTAGCAGTACGTCTCTATAAATTGCTCAAAATGTTTAGTTTTTAAATGTGCAAAGACAGCGGTACTGCTGTCTGGTGAGGTAAAAAATTTCACTGCTTACGGAAAGCCTTTTACTCGTTTCTGCCAAGCTTTGTAAGGTCGTGGTGTTAAAAATTGGCAAATTCGGCTAACTCGCAGTTCCTCCACGCCTGTACAATGCAAAAAGATGGCAACACATAAATTAGAAACCATAACATTTAATACCGTTGATAAAATCATCAGCAACAGCAGGATCAATAGGGTAAAAGCTACCCAGGGTTTTCCTTCTTCACGGATACTGGTCTCTCTATATTTTCTGTGGTCATCCTGTAAGTAGAACGTATTCATGCATCATCTTGGAAATACGTGTGTCATAAATCTTCATAAACAAAATGTCCATTTATGTCTGTAACCTGCATTACCTTTGTTTAAAATTTGCATTCTTAATTCTTCTATCATTTTTTTATTTGTTTTGTAACCGTATAATAAGCCTACGTGCATATATCCATAAAACTGGCCTCAGCTTCACCTCCGTCTTGCTATTCTTCTTTCCTTCTGTGTTATTAGAGTCCAGTTCTCACGCCGGTACGCGAACGTTCATACCAATGTGGCTTTATATAATTTCAATAGCGTCTCTCTCTTAGTTGTATTAAATATGGGTTGAATTAACCCACATTTTATCATTCATACACCATTTACGTGTGATAAACTACATCCACATTCCTAGTAGCTGAATTCTTTTATTTGTTCAATGAATCCGCTGTCAGTAAACCTAAAAAATGTTTGTTCCCAGATGCTGTCGTCTTTTAAGTGCTTAAAACTGTTGATGTAACAGTGAAAATTTTAAAGTTGCGTTACTTAAAATTGTTATTTAGTAAGCATACATACGTGTATATAATGACCACTGGGGCCACCTTATATAGTAATTACTGCCTAATCTTCAGCAAAAAATATAATGCTTAGAATATTCCGATTTTTTTGGGAGTGATTTCTTAATTTATATTCCACTGTTTTACAATATCGTGCATACAGTTACTAAATACTGTGGATCATAATATGCATCATCGCTCCCTCCTTGAATTATGGCTATCATTTTTCCTCTTTCAGACTTTTCCTCGTCTACGGATATTTTCTTATCTGTATACAGACTTTTTTCACGACCCTAACCACGTGGTGTGTGAAACGCCGTCAGTCGTTAATTGCTAACATTTATTTCCGATAAATTTATCGAAGGCTTTCTTATAATTCAAGAAAGCAATTAGGTTTGGTGAGTTAAGGTTTCTATGTTTCTTAGACAATCAATCGTGAAAATACAATCCGTACACGACCGGCCATTGCTAAACAGACTATGGGCCTCATTAAACATAGAGTCAGATATAGCGGTTATTCTTCGCGTCTTCAACTTCCGATATTTTTATACCCAAAATTAAGCATTCTTATACATCCGCAATTGTCACAATTTAATCTTCCTACTTTTAAATTGGAGCAGTTAGCGCATTCTTCCATTCTTTTGCTACACGTCTAAAACGTTAAAAATCCTGGCGAAAACACTTATAAATTCTATATTCATGCCATCAATTCCGGACGTCTTCTTAGTTTTTAGAAATTTTAAATGCCTTTCCTCAAACACCTTTTCTCTCTTCCATGTAATTCATCTTAGGCGTTCTAACTCGCGTCATGAAGCTGCATTTAACTCCTGTGCTCTGCTGTATGTTCAGTTGCATTTTTTATTCAGAGTTCTAAAGTGCGTATGTCCCTATATTTTAATTATTTGTGGAAATTTGTTCATTCCAGGTTTTGAGTCCTCTCTTATTTTTTTCTTACTTTTTATGCCAGAGCTTCAAATGTGGCCGTCGACATAAAACTTCGTGTTACATTTACAAGATATTTCCTGGCCACTGACATACATACCTAGGTTTTTGTGTCTTACCTAACACGGAACTTTTATATCAGCTTTCCTAAGAAGGTGTATATTAACCCTTTAAACGCCGAGTTAAATCCCATCTACCCTTTGCTAGCATTATTCAGAGCTCACCATATTCTCCACGTTAGCGGGTTAAAGGTTAAAGACTTTTTATCTTTACGTAATCCTGCGGCCTTGATTTTGCGCCATCTGGAACTATTAATTGTTAAATTACCAGCATTTTGTCAGATCGAATACCGCATCCTCGTTAAACTCGCCTGTCCAGTACCGCGTGCGCACCTTTACTTTATATCACATAATACTTGAAAATTATTTCGGCCTTCCTCTAGCATTCCATAAACTTCATTTGTGTATGTTTGTGGCGGTAAAACATTGCGGTTATTTTAAAATTGCCACAGATCTACGTAGAAAAATTGAGTAAATATTTACCATTATTATTTATTTCTTCGTCAAATGTTCTTAAAATATCTTTTACTCGCGTTTTACTGTCCCTAGCATTGGAATTTCTATAAATAATCATGTAGGTTTTTGCATTTTAAAAATAATTTGCAATATTTCCTGAAATGAGCCAAACAATCTGAACGTCTTGCGTCTCGAATATATAGCCATATTATTTAGATATAACCTTTCGATATCAAACATCTAAGTTTAACTTTATTTTCATTAATGACTTTATAACAGTATACTCCTTTCTGCGCTTTCTTTAATACTACTGCTAATCCACTTGATGTCTTCTCATTTTGTTGTACGCCACCATAAATTATTACATAATGTTTAACACAATGATCTTTCGGCTCTTCTTGGTTCCTGACACTATTTCTATATTCACTTTCATTCTTTCCACTCCTGTCTTTGTTTTCCTGTACTGCAGTCTTCTAATATTCTAAATGCTGTTTTAACAACCTTGGCAATGCGAAAATTTGTAACAATTTTAGGCGCATTCGCGAAGTTTGGAAAAGCAATTTTAGCTTCTTCAAGCGTGTATGTCTACCTGCCCGTCCTTTGGTCGGTCAGGTTACATAGAACCGGCCCTTTAAAAAAGACCTAAATACGTTTATAATATTTTTTTATGGCGCAAAAGCCCCCAGTGGGCTAGGACCTCCTCATTTTCGAGGCTTCACGATCACACTCAGACACACAAAAATCGGTAGGACTCTCTGGACCCGCAACCCCAGCAAGTGAGAGGCCGCAGACCCAAGCCTTAGACTGCGCGTTCACTGGGACCATCACGTTTATCATAACATCTATCTGAATTATTCTCCAAATGAAAATGTTTTCAAGTAAAATTTATTGGGAAATTAAAATACTCATTTTAAGACATCTTTAAATCGTGTTATTAAATAGATATTTCCGAAAAAATAAAGCAGAACCAGAGAGGCCATAGAACATCATACACAGTATGACGGAATAAATGTTCGGTATGCATGCCGGGTAATTAAAACAATAGCACATACAGTAATAATATCTAGTACCAGTATCTTTCGACCGGTTCGAATGTGAGGTTAAGATGAACTTCGAATAACGGATAATTAATACAAAAATAATAAAATCTAATAAAAAACAAAAATAAAGTCTTAATTTTTTATACTTTCTGTGTATTTTATTATAATCACCTAATAATATGGCGTCAAATATCGTAAAGTGAAAGAGTGCCGTCGTCAGATGATACAATGTAATATACTCGTGGCGATAGGACTAGCGGCCTGTGAGTCATGGAGTGACCATTCAAACATCTGTGTGTTGGGGACCAGTTATCAGATGGGCAGCCTGCAGTAATAACATTCTATAATAAATATAAAATTGTGAACAACAACAAAACTTATGGATCCATTTTATTAATAGGCATCATCACGTGAGAAGGGTTCGGTATGCAACGTTCCGAAAGTTCATCAGTGTTCAGACATACGTAAATTTGCTTGTTTCTATCCGTATCTATTATCTGATAATCCGTCAGTCAATTCCCATACAGACGGTCCCGTGGCTGCCTTACGAAAGTCGTGCGGTGTACGTCTAGTCATTGGGTTGCCACTGCACTGATTATAGGCCCGAAGGGTTTCCCTTCTACATTAATGTCCAACCTCTAAGCCGTCCAGCAAGTGAGTCCTTGCCGTACCATTCTGCTGGTATAGCTCTCGGGTTCATCAGCTTCGACAAAACTGCTCACTGAAACAACATGGAAACAGCACTGAGAAGGCTCGATAAAATTAGAATAATAATCAATAGAGAAAATCTGCTGTCCCTTTGAAAATTGCGTTGTATGTGTGTGCGACGTGGTCTGTTTACTTAGCAAACATACACATGTTTAAGGCAAAATCTGTAACTAATAAATACGCAGTACAAAATACTTTTTTTTTCTGGCAAATGACGTTGCGTCCATGGCCAATAGGAGAGGAAGTGTTCTCACCCTCAATTATCAATAACTGTTAGAAGAACCAGAAAAGCTGTCAAGAATGCAGTAGATTTCGGCCCTCAGCTTTGCAGCCCTAGAAGCATAAAGAGTGTACGGAAATGTAGTCGTAGAACCCAGACCCGAACTACACACAGGCAGTTTAGAATATTGCACATAGTGGGGCATAGGTGCCGCCAAGATATGGACATCGAAGAGACTGTGAATTGGCAGGCGATTAGAACTGGGTGAGAAACGCGTCTAAAGCGGACTTAGTTTAAGCAAGGTTAAAATTTCGTCTGCGTACATTCTCATTTCTGAATTCCTAATTAATTTAGTGCTATGTGCGTGACGACAGCCCATGTCACTTAGCGAGTTAACTAGCTATCGCTGCAAAGCCGTGCTGTTTGGTAGATAGAAATTACATTTGCGGAGGAATTTGCTGCCTTTGTCTTCAGGGACTGAATTACATGTCTATGAAGACAGTCTGTCACAATACACAGCATCACATTTCAGAAAGCCGTGGTCTTAAGAACGGGACAGTTAAATATATTTCCTGATTCAGCGCGTGACTGACATTCATAATGTGTTCGCTTGTAAACTGAAGCCACTACAATAATTTGAGAGCAGTATTGCTCCCACTCAAAAATCGATACTTGGAGTGCAGCTCTGGCTTTTGTCTGCAGCTTGCGGACTCCGTAGAGCAAAAGTCATAGCCTATTTTAACAACAGAGGTCAGGAATGAACAAAGCCAAACGCAACTCCGCAAGCAGTCATTCATTTTCTGATGACATTTCATTAGCCCGTGTGCATGCGCTCGCCAATGGGCGCCATTCTAAGACAGAAGAATACAGTTCATACTTCATTGCTCTATTTATTTCAGACCAGTTCTAATACTAACCTTCGATCTCTGAAAGGCGCAATTCCTGCAGATCTAATGAAGCAGAATCCTAGTGCAAGAAGCATTTGAACGTTCTCACTCAGTCATCGTCATCATAATATGCGGACAGGGTTTTTCATTTATTCCTTGCCCCATCATTTAAATACGCAGTATCAACTGTTGTTGTTAGGCTTATGCATTGTCTTATGTCACAGGGGAAGGAAATTGTAATATATTTTAAATTACACTTCTTGAATAAAAGTAACTTGAAGAAAAGAGTCGTCAGGTCTGGCCCCTGCTTCACCCCAAGTTTGGTGCGTCTCGCACAGCCAATACCGAACATGCGTCGGCATCACTAAGCATCGACTGTGGGTGCCGTTTGTTGAGACCCGCTATTTGGGACAGTGGTGAGTTTCCTGAACGGGCCATCTCATATCGACAGGCAATTGGCCAGAACGTGAACCTACCCATAATCACGTCTACATTGACTTCAAAGGGAGTTAAGATTTATCCTCCGATCCCCCTGCACGCCATCATTTCCTGGCTTATATGGAAAAGAAAAACTTGTAAGATTTTAAAGTCTCGTGGTTACTATACGTACCATGTACGCTAACATTAAGAAACGATTCATTGTGCCGACACAGAGTACGTATGAGTTTCGCTCAATTGCCGCAATACACAACGAATAATTCCCCCAATATCATTAATTCTCGGTGTTTACGGTAAAGCCGGGTTGTGTTCTTCGTGAGGTAGGAGCTCAGTTTCATGTGTAACTTAGATGGAGGTCAGTCCTCCATTACTGAGATATTGTCCTACATGTAGGCATAAGCGGTACAGCTGTACGCCTCTTCGAGAGGAGCCTGTTTCATATTTCGGCCGGGACACGAACTCTATTCAGATTTCCATGGTTTTGTGGCCTTTGTAGGCAAATTTCAGAATTATTCCCTAAATTATAACATGTTCACTCCTTTCCACCTCATTTTCAGTTTATTACTAAAATAAGAAACTATGTAATCATGGATACAAATAATTTAACTTTGCAGTCTTGCCATGCTCGATGTCAAATGCGCTGGAGACAGATCTCAAGAAAAAAAGTGCAGAAGCCACCAGAAGTGCAGCTCTGTCCACAACAATTGGCCACATGTGACGTCACTGTTTATCTGCTTTACATCAGTTATGCAAATATTACACTAGGAATTAAACTGGCATTGTCCTGATGCAACCCTTCTCCAATACACTAAGAGGGCGACCCAGTAGGGGAAGTTACTAACTCATACCGGGAGAAACTGCGAAATGGAACAGTTAAATCACAAATAAGTTTGAACCGTGTGTTTGCAATTTAAAAACATTATTTTGGTAAGCTCTATCACAAAAGAACGCCTAATGAATTTCCTTACCAGATTTACTTAAGGAGAAGTGGGTCCAGAATGCTCAAAATTTGTTTCCTTGAAATAACTGGCTCTTGTAATTTAGAAGGTTATACACATTAAATGATTCTACGTTTATTTGGGTAGATATTTCAGTAGGTTATAAATTTCAAAATTGTTGTGGCAATTATAAAAAGCCACTTAACTGATAAAATGGTCATTGCTTAAAGACTTAGTGTGAGGCATCACGCTTTGGTAAGTAAAGTGGATGAATAAATAAAATAAAAATTTATGATAAATGCAATTTTATTTACTGGTTTTATCATCCCTCGGAGGCTCCCATATTTCTTCGTGTTACTTAGACACATACAAAAGGAAGAACTCTAACCAAATTTATAACAAAAATGCTGTGGTAAAGTTTATAATATACTTTAAAATACAAGGGAGAGAGGTGAACTTTTGAACATTCTTTTGAAATCTTTATATTGTACGGTAAATGAATTGACACGGATAGACGATTGCAACAAAAAGGCGACACAAACAATGATATTTCTTTTTACTGTTAAGAAGTATGAGAATTCCCCGCGCCTGCTCACTTTAAATACAAACCCATTATAGTTACCCCTATATTTAGTTCAAAGCTGTCCGACACAGGGGGCACCTTAGAATCAGTAAGGGGCACCTTTGAACACTGACAATTTTCAACAGAAAAATCAAAAGTATTACACAATAAAATGTATTAGTCTCAGGGAAACATGTTATTAAGGGGAAATATGTGACAAGCGTAAGGAAAATTACGACAGTATAAAGTACCGTTTGACAGTTCGTATCAAGTGGCAGACACGTTTTCACTTAGCTACAGACACATAATCTTTAGTTAACATTGTAACCTAACAAGTCGATGCCAAAAATCATACTGACTATTCTACGACCGCTCCCTGAAACCGCTGGATGTGGTAACAACACAACAATGTCGGGGAGATATATTACTATAGTGCATTCAGTCTCTGGGAGACAATATATCAAACATGAGGGTCGCTGTTTCAGAAATCTTGTGTTATAACAATCCGGTACCATTTCTTGGATCGGCCCAGCAAAATATTTCACCATTTTGTTTGTTGCTGAAGTTAGCTATACAAAATCGTGCGGTTCAGATGGCTGGGCAATGTGGTCACATCATCGTCGCAGTCATCTTGCTCTATAAAGTCTTTAGTTTTCGTGTGTTATAACCTGAATCAGACATTCCCGAGTCTCTGAATGCAGTTTTGTAACACATGTTTTGATTTTATTCCGAGGTTTAAGAATCGGAGTCCCACTTAACCTTCTCTTGACGGCAAGATCCTGAATACGTTCCTTCATATGTGTCGGAGTCTAAACTCTTAATTTTCCCTTCAGCCGGTCCACTAGTTCTGCTTACTTTGGGTTCAGGCGTCGGATGTAGAAGAACGTCTCCTGGAGGCACTTTCCTTTAGAAAAAGATGCCTACTGATGCTACTGATGGTGCTGTCAAGCCCACTGACCACGCTGTTACAACAGAGGGTTCCTCGCTCCCACGCATACAACAGATGTCTCTCTAAAATCTTCGTAACTTAAAGCATTTCTTGAAACTGGCCAAATACGAAAAGTTTCAAACCCAACCAAAAATATTCTTCATGATAAATGAAAGTAGGTACTCAGAGGCGACGATATTTATGAGATCAAAAATACCGTTATTTTAGAGGATTTTCCTTCATCCAGTCATTGTGTGCAGCAGCTTATTTTGCCTTAAAAGTTCCAATGAAATTAACACCAAGAGGCTGTAAGTGATGTATTCACTGTGGTGGAAAAGTGTCACGGAATATGTTGCTAAAATTACGAAAGAGCTAACAGAATAAATATGAGCTACGTGGCTATAGCCTGCCCTTTTGTTAATAAATGTGATAAATTCCAGCAGTTGAGAATAATTTATTCTGCATTTGGCCTTGTACTGAAGTGTTAAGTAGATTTCCCTGTTTTTTAATTGGTTTCCTTATTTGCAAGTCTTATAAAAGGTAAAGTGATCCCGTTACAGGCCCGGTGTGGCCCAGAGGTTGGGTAGAGGTATAGCTCTACTCTTCCATGACCGCTGCACTAGAAGGAGTGAGTGGTCAGCAGCACGCCCCGGCAGCACTTTACCTCCGGGGAAGACCCGGTACCCATTTTACATGAGGCTGGGTGGGCCCCAAGGCCAGTCTGGACGGGCGGAAAATCTCGTCGCCATCAGGATTCCATCCCGGACCGTCCAGCCCGTAGTCAGTCGTTATACCGACTGAGTTACCCGGCCCACTTACAAGTCTTATAGCCATACAATATAATATGATTCATAAAAGACGTACAACGTTACTGCCATTCAGAAGTGCTCCCTCTTTCTTGTTCCAATGTGCCCCTCACGTCACGAGATATTATTGCGTGACACTGGTTATGAGTATCATCTTCATTGCAGTACATAAATGGTAGCTTAAAAACTCACCTTTTCAACACTGTATGAGAAGTGTTTGCAGAATACTTCGAGAAAATACTGCATGCTTATGCGTGACAGCAGCAAAGTTAGTATTTGTACCTCAGACTAAACAGCAAACGCATCGCAGCCAGACAAATGTTCTGAACTGCACTCAGCGTGATAAGAAAGACCTTTGGTTCTCCCACATTGCGGTAAAGGTGGTTTCCCGAAAATTTTCAAAATAGGCATATGCTTTAAAATGTTCAGACATGCCCCATGTTCAAACCTGCTCCCATCTGCCTATGGACTTTTGACTTATACATCTTCGGCAATTTTTTGTTCACAACAGCCTCCAGTGGGCCATGGACTCCTCATTCACGAGGTTTCTAGATCACACACAACGACGCACCGCACTCAGCAGGACTTCTCTGGACGAGTAGTCAGCTCGACTTAGGGACCTCTACCTGACAACACACAACACTCACAACAGACAAACACCCATGCCCCCATTGAGATTCGGACCCACAATCTGAGTAGGCGAGCGGCCACAGACTTACGCCTTAGACCGCACGGCCACTGGGACCGGCTTTTCGGCATTTAGTTAACAAAAATATTTGAAAACGTGCTAAAGTTGAGATCTTAATTGGTTTAATGACGATGCGTTGCATGTAAGTGTTCTTTTTTTTATGTATTTTCATAAGTGCTTGGTGATGTCTTATAACTAAAGCCGAAAAATATTACACACTAAGCAATACAATATTGTCCAAACACAGTTGTGCAGTATCTTCTTATTCATCCATCAATCATTGTGTACTCTTGTACGGCACAACCTGGCTGTCAATTGTTTACACTGTGCTGTGTAACAGTAAGCAAACAAACAGTGATCACAGACACAATTGCAGTTCCGACGTAGCTCGTGCACCCGTCGTACCACTACCCTCAGCACTTACCACACTTGATCCAGTGCTCGGATATAGGCTCATCATACACCTTGCCACAAACAGGAAAAGTTAAATTTGTCCTGAAATGCGAGCTTCTTCCTTTGTACCATAGATGACTTCAGCGGTATTGATGGCAATTATATATCCTCTTTTCTGTGCTTTTCTAGAATATTCTTCGCTGTTCTTTCTCCTTTCCAGTCTCAATATGCCACACTCTTTTTTCCCTATTCCCGTGTGGCACATTCTTGTAAGTTGAACTCGATATTTCCGATTATCGTGCTTCGATTCTTCTTTAAAGTGTTATAACAAATTTCGATAGTGGATGAATATGAATTGCATTTACTGTACCCGCTTTTCTCCCTGAAGCAGGCTTATATGGAACGGGAACAGAGCAGCTAACAGCCTTTGATTCAGACGATGACGATGGGATGACCCATTCATATTGATGGAAATGGCGTGAATGTTCAGTTCCTGCTTTGTCTGATTTTCGCCTTCTTCGGGTCTCTCAGTTACCAATGACGGTGCGAAGTCTTCATCGAAATAAATGTTTGGGCTATATGGGTTGACCCCAGGTGAACGGAAACCGTAGTCAGCCTTCTCAGTTAAGGCTGTTCTGGAATATGCTGACAGAAATAATTCAGTAGATTGTGTCTGAGTCGTGGAATTTAATGGGTTGTCAACCATAAATTTTTCAGCTTCTGTTGCATAAGCTACTTTTAAACGACCCAAGAGAGTCCTATCCAGTGCTGACATGTGGTGGTATGGACAGAAGAGTAGCAGAACATTCTCTGCAGAAAATAACGACAGGTTTCATGCAGTGTGAGACGCGATTGCCCTAATTTTCAGTTCTGGGTCATCTTCAGGACACCTACAATGACGTGTAAAACGTTTCAGCCAGTCTATAGGGAAATCAAAATTAATAAATCCTGATTCTGAAATTACTGCCAGGGCTCCTTTTGGGACGTCACGAAGAATTTAGGTTTCACACGTTTAACGGGAAAACGTCAAGGCCGGTGGGAAACAGACCCTGGTGGCAGCAAATCAGTAAGCTGATGTAATTGTTTTTCCCCCATTTGCAGTTATTTTTCTTTTTGAAACCAACCATTTACCTTCTAAGGACACTCACTTTTGTAACTTCTACGTGACAGTTTCATCCATACCAAATTTTGTGTTATCCATCTTTCTGCAGCAATATATTAAATCCTTAATAACGTCTGAAACATTATTCTGTAACAATAATCATTTTGCCCGTCTGCACTCTTCTCGATTACGAAGAGCTGGTCGCTGTCTCTCGTCACAGTCCATCACCACTCTGTTCTTGAGTGGCTTTTTTTTTTTACTGACTATGTGACTGAGCCCATTTAGACCAGCAAATTCCACACCCACTTGCATAAACCATTTCCGCGCCAGTCCATAAAATTCTAAGCCAACATCCTGGCAGTTCTTGCTCTGTTTTGACCATAAGGACTTTTCTGAAACTTCCAAAGATTTGGGAAATATATCCTGTAAGAACATGTTTCGCAGGACATTATAAAAATTTAGTATGGCAGTATTCAAATAACACATACAGTTTGCAATCTTTTAAAGCAGACATTTATATCCTAGTACTTTCACTGTAACAATGTAAATCACGACACTCTAAGTTTATAGCCGAATGTTAGAAATACTCGTATGGAAGGAAGCATGCTGGAAGCCAAATGTCTTATTCTCACCTTCACTTCAGGTGCCTCCAGATCTTGTAAATAAAAGAACTTGAACAAACCTTAAATACTCTGAGATAAAATTTCAACAGGAGCCGAGAACAGTCCGCATTCCATTAATCTTCTCTCCGTAAGGAAAGAGGCCCTCTTGTTTTTGCCGTAATAACTCTTGCAACAAGAGCTTGAGTTATGAGCAACAGCCAGTCAAGAGTGTTAAAAGATGATGACAGTTGAGACGATTTTCTGTCAGCAAGAAGGGACAAATGTCCTCAAGTTTCTAATTACGGGAGATAGAACGTAGAGTGGGGGGTGTTTAAAATTCAGTACACGATGCAAATGTTTACAGCAACTGTGCACGTTTTATGTACCCGTAATACACTTTCTGGGGAGATACAATGCATCGTGTACATGATTGTATCTACTGCCAGGCACACACATTAAATACCGTGAACTGTGTCGATGGAACATTGTCCTTGCGCATGTGCGGATTCACAGGGTGCAACAAGCCTCTCTAAAGAAAACCCAAAGCCCAAACTGATATAAACAAAGCGTTCACTACGTTAGGAAAAGAGGTGGAGTGTCTCACACACCGAACATGTTGAAGCTGCCGTTGTCACTGGATCAATTTCCAGTAGACCGGCGATTTCGACACTGTGAAAACGGAGAGTACGGTGTACTTTACACCTAAAAATCCTGAAATTCCTATCTTCTTTTAAAAAAAAATACTGTCGTTATATGAATATACTATCGTACTTACTTCCATCTAGTTTTACGTTATATTTTATTGTATGTTGTATGACGTATTTGTAATGGGAATGAGACCTCTATTGTATGTTGTATGAGACCTCTATTGTATGTTGTATGAGACCTCTATTTCACCTAAACATACAAGGTTTTTGTATGGCTTTTGCAATATTCTTGACATTTTATAGGACTGATGATGACGTGGCTAATTGACGAAAACTAGTAACGTAAAAACGTGCAAATTGTGTTGTGCAAGACAGTACATAAAATACATACCTTTCACCTACTTATTTTTTAGGCAGGACGTCCCTCTTATTGTTTTAAATATACGTATATAAATAAAAGTTGCAGGATCACGCCCTATGCACAACATTATCTTATACGTAAGATAAAGTTGTATTTAGGCCGTGATCCTGCAACTTTTCTTTTCTTATCATATATATATTTAAAATCCAATGGGGATATCCTGTCTAAAAACATAAATACCAGTCGGCACACATCCAACAGTAACAGAGCCTGAAGAGAAAACTTATAGAATTGCAATCCGCTGTTGTTACATACTTATCTTATTTACGTGGCATTCGTGTAAATGAAGGAAGAGTTAGTGCCTGCAGTGATGGAAAGGAGTATACCGCAAAATGCAAGGGTTCTATAACATACTCAATAAATCAAAAACAGAAAGAGAATTCGTTCATATTCAGTTTATTTAACGACAAAAACAAAGTTTCCTGTTCAGTTGAATTCAGAAGGTGGAATGATGAAGTGGGATGTGGAGGGACCGGAGTAAACCAGGAAATTATATTTGATCTGTGTTCCGTTTTGGAAAGGATCGGGCGCTTTGTAACCGCGCCTTACCCCACAAAAAAATTACGTGCAACTCGCGGGTGCCCTTGCTCACATTCACATCTGAGACGCGGTTCAAGTGTACGATGTGTCAAGTGGCTCCAGGCACTTTTCAGGGTTCTGGTCACACCACTGGGGCCACATTGCGTCGGCCCCGATGCCTCTCGATACCAGTCGTTCTCTTTGCACTGCCAGTCTAACGTGAGCGTCTCTGAGGGTCACGTCATCACCGTCGGGATCTGTCCACATTCGCTCGCTAAAGGCTGCTGCTCGTGGCCACATCTTGGCGTCAAGCGAGTTCTCATCCACCATTTCACCCCAAAGACACGCCTCTCCGCCCAGAATACGGGTACGCGGTACTAGTTCGGTCCAGGGCCGATGCTGGTAAATAGTGTGCCACGAGGCTACTGGGTTACAGGCGCCCGCCTCGGCACCGTGCCATTCGCCAAAGCCGCAGTCTAGGTACCAGGCGTCGAGGTGCGACAAAATGACGCGAAACCCAGCCTGAAGCAGTGCTGGAGCCTCGCGCCAAGTGCTGGCGCCCCAGGTCTGTATGACATAAACCCGGGGGTCGAGATACATATGTGCGTAATGCGGCTGCGTCATCTGGCTGGACCAGAGCACCACGGCGCGGGGGAGGGTGCCCCCCATGGCGACCGCCAATAGTTGTAGGACCCGCTTTTGGAACTTCGCCCACTTGGCTATCAATTCGTCATTGGTGACTGGACCTCGCATTTCTTTCGCCCAGCATTGTAGGTTCAATTCGTCGCCCCCAACGTGAAAAATGTCCGTCACATTTGTGAGTTCCACGAGGTCCCGGTACAGCTCTCCCAGCACGATATACGTCTGCTCACTGTCCGGATTCAACTGTCCGCATGGTGGCTCCCCGCAGAACATGCTCCAAGGTTGCTGGTTAACACACACACTCATGTTAGGCCCCCACTGCCACCCGTTGCCCGCGTGGGCAGGCGCATCCAGCTCCACCACCACACGCACTCCACGCACATGCGCATACTCTACGAGTTGTGCCACGTCCTGTGAACTGTACACCCGATCGGACGAGTACGCACCGTAGCGAGCCATATTGGGAATGCGCTGGGAGTCAAACGGAAAACTCTGCGAATCCGAGAGGTGCCAGTGCAGGGCGTTAAGCTTGCAGGCGGCCAGACCGTCCACTGCGGCACGCAAGGCACGTATCGGAAGGTAGTTACGTCCAGTATCTAGCAGCACCCCTCGGTATGCGAACCGGGGAGCGTCTATGATGTGAGCTCGTGTGAGGACGCGCAGGGACGTATCGTCCAACCATACCAGTTGCGAAAGCGTCTCCAGACCATGACGCGCCCCAAAAAAGGACTGTGCACGTATCTCTACCCGTAGCTTCGCCGCGCCTGTGGGCTGCAGCAGCAACTCGTAGCTCTCGTTGGTACCGAGTGTCAGCAGGGGGTTGCGGTCTTCACTCTGCACCTCAAGAGTCACCAGAAAGTCACTCAGACGCCCTCTGCTAGGCTCCTCGGGACAAAAGCTCGGCAGCAGGTGCTCCAGGTTGCCACGAAATACGTCGAACGCCTCTTGTAACAGGCGTTGTACGTGAGAACTTCGCAACTGGAGCCGCAGCGCATGGAGGCAGAATGGAGCCGATTGCGACCCCAAGTCTGTCACTCCAGTCGGGCGTGGCCACAGTGGCACGGGACCGCACTGCATGCGGCAGGTGGCGAGTGAAGTGCGAGCACCACGCGATTCTCGACGGACACAGAATTCACCCTCGCACTCCCAAGTCCACAAGTTGTCCACAACGCGATGCCTGGCGGAGAAAAAAATAAATTTGGGAACTATCATGCTCCGTAATAAGAAGGGGCCTGAGCAAACTCTAACAGCTCAGGGACGACCATTAAACATAGAGTAATTATTTTCTGAAAGAAATGTTGAATCTACACACGGCAGTACATTACCTCAGCGTGCTGCTCTTGAAGGAGGTCTGCAGGTCCTCGAGTCGTCCCCAGTAAAGTATGGCGACCAGCCCTACAGTAAACACTATGAGGGCGACCAGGAGCTTACGCAGGCGCTCACCGCTGACAGACACGAACATCTGGAAACAGGACCTGACAAATGCTATCTCATTCTTCGAATGAGCTGACAAGAGCTGCATGGCAGGACGATTTGGTAACTTTCCGATGACGACTATTTTGTAGGCACTGTCACTATTCTATTGATTGTCTCAGCTTTTGCAAGTACTCTGCGTCATAGCATGTGTACTTTTTGTAGCCTCAAATAAAACTTCTATTCGCGGCCTCTAATACAGCAGGAATGTGCAAACACATAAATATCATGTTTCCTGTTCCCTACCGCACACCTAACAGAAAACACAAAAAGATTAATTTATCATTATATATATATATATATATATATGTGTGTGTGTGTGTGTGTGTGTGTGTGTGTGTGTGTGTGTGTGTGTGTGTGTGTGTGTGTAATACATTTTACCTTCTTTAAATATTGCATGAAAGCCCGATGGTGATCAATTGTGACTGAAACATGTAGCTACTTTTTGAAAAGACTAAACATCGTCGTGTTGGATGGAGCAATTCAAAGTTCGGCATTGATTATTCCATAGCACAACGCGATGAAATCTATCAAACAAATAAATATGTAAAATGTTACATATGAGACAAATTGTTTTCTGTAATAACTTACAAGCTTTTTATAGGGAGTGTTACGTAAGACGAGTGTCAAAATTCAGGCTGCCATTACATGAGTCACGTGGAGTAAAAATGCTGCATTGCCATACGACCGACTGTTGAAAGTTACATCGCTACGAACAATTACATTTTTCAAGATATTGTATGGTACCGTACCAATTGCTATGAACCATCCTCACTCCCTCGTACTCCCGTTGTTCCTCTACGGCACTTTTAAATAAACACCCGCAATTCAGTTAACAGCGTGTCTAATGCATTTCTGTCGACAGATAAACTGAATACTGTAATTGCCACTGCCCTGATCTCCGTATTCTTCATTATAGTCCAACAGCCTGACCTGAGAGATCACAAAATCAAACATCCTTTCATTACTTCCTGTGACAAAATGTGAAAGAAATGTGGTTCTAGTAAAAATTGCAGAAAAGAGAAGAACTAAAGCAGTTCGCTGGAAACTTAAGGGAAAATGATGAAAGTATCACAAGGAAACAATTTCTCAGTTGATATCTTTCATTTGTGGTATTATCTGCCATTTAATTTCCATTTTATGTTCTATAGTATGACAAAACCTGCTATAAAAATTTCAGTTACATTCACTTGTGTAGTTTAAAATGCTCGTGTCGGTGTAAGGGTTGATAATAGGACATGTGTTAATATATCGCTGTTTTGTTCAAAATGACTCAAATAAACTACCCTTAAAGTATGGTTCATGTCACGTGAAATATTCAGTGTATATATATATATATATATATCAGACTACTTTAAGGCGAGGTACATTCAGTCACCTTATAGTTTAAACACACAACGGGGATGGCACACCTCAGAATTATCAGACTACTTATTTCCGTTTATTCCCTAGACCATTGTGAGTTCTGTTAGACGTATACTTTTTATTTAATGTCTTAATGTGTCTAAAGATTCCTCGTTAAATTTGTGAACATTACAAAAATGAACACACTCAACTATTAAATACCTCTAAGACTTTCCCTCCAAAATCGTCTCTTCCTTTCAAGTCTTCGAACAAAAATTTTGTAAGCATTGCTATTGTCTCTCAACAACGCCGCCTGTTAAATTCATTGACTTGCTTTTGAAAGTTCGATTTCAGTAAATTTCAGAAGAAAGAAGAATAACAATACGAGAAGGAAGCAAATCCATAACGTGTACGCATACGTACTCGTTTTTCACCATAACTCTTTGTTTTTCTCATCAGCAACAAAACAGCCAAATCTTTCAGAGCAGAATAAAACTCAATTTATGAAAATAAATTTCAAACACGTAGTTCAAATTAATATTTGGGAATAAGAAAACTACTGGAAATCAAACTTATACCCCAATATTTACACATCGCTTAAACAGCTGTAGCTAACTTATATAAAATGCCAAGAGTAAGGAGAAAATTTCAAAATTTCAAAATTTCAAAAAAAAAATGAAAGTCATGGCTTCGTGTGAGGATTTTAGATTTCTGCAAGCAGCCTAAATATGTTTTGTTTTTATAAAAAATTTTTACTGCAGACCCAAGTCTATTTTGATGCTACTCTGTGCCAACTGGAAATCAGTTACCGTCGTTCCGGTGGAATGTGACGCCTCCGTCTTCCGGATTTTGCGGTTATCTGAATTTGAATATTCCGTAACACCGCTGTGAAAAATTTCGTACCACTTGGATTAACAATATGTCAGCGAGTTTCGTTCATTTTTATGGCTGTTTGACCCAGTGTTATTTTTTTGGCAGAGTGGCGCCGCCATGTTGCAGCGGGTGTGTGGACGGCGGAATGAACGTCGTGGTGCTGCTCCTGTGAGTCTATGCATGAAAACAGCACGGGCCAACTGACAGTAGCAGTTCCTAATTGATACACAAACTTTGCAGGTTCAATGATGGCGGGCCGTATGAACCATTTCAAAGTGTGTGAGAGATGCTTGATCGTTTAAGTCACGTTCCCCAGACAGAAAAATTTACAAAAACTCAAATACACCTCTCAGTTTTTCAAATCACCTTCTTGTCTTGGTGGAACTTGAAATTTGAGAGCTATTGAAAAGAGTAATTCTTTGTTTATCTAGCCTCGTACCTAATAGAAAACAACCAGATACGCTACGAAATTTAAAACAATGTGCATGTATTGCTGTAGCTTTGAGGATGCGATTTAAATTATCAATATACATCCCTCTTTTTTTACATAAGTGCATTTCAGATTGTGAATTTGGCTGTTATCTGTTCTTCAGAATTCCGGCCAAAGATCCATGCACTTAACATTGAGGTAGACAGCAGTGATATCCTGAACCACTAGTGATGTGAGTGACAGAATTTAACACCAAAAGAGTCTCCTAACAACTAAATTTTCAAGCTTCTTATCCTGTCGTTAAGTCACTACAGCCTAACCACTGCGCCTAGCTTGGAAGTAACGTCAAGAGGCTAAATTGCGTCTGTTTAAATCTTAAATTAGGACAATCATATTACTGTACGTCTTTATAAGGACGGTGATTAGAATGATGGGTGGCATGTGACCTGTTCAATATGTACGGTTTCCAAACCTGTAACTTTTGTGTCAATCAAGCATTTTATTTTTCGGTAGCAGACAACGTTTTAAGAGGATTGATATACAGCAGATGGCCAGTTCGTCCGATGCTATTCAAGAGGTAAGCCGATGTACCTACAACGGTAGGTACCGAAAACATTTCCGACGAAAGACATCGCGGTGTAATTCGCTCTTTAGGGCAAAAGATACTTCCCCCAAAGAAATTCACCTCCAGTTGGTAGAGCTGTAAGGTGATGGCGTAATGAAAGAGCAGCATGCCCATGATAACGCCTGGACCGTTGGGCCCATCACAACAAGGACGCATGTGTTCGCAGCTCGAGTTAAACTGATTTTGAGAAAAGACTAGTAAAAATTCAAAGTCGTCACTTCGACAGTAATGAGGATGTATTAATGGCTGTCCGTGAATGTTTGCAAATGGGAGTGCCCGATTTATACTATAACGAAATTCCGTAGTTTGTGCCAAAGTGGGTCAAATGCATTGTGTGGTCGGAGATTTTGTTGAAAATTAATGCTAATTCAGTGGAATAAATGAGTTATGTTTAAATCTCCAGTGACATATTTTTTATTTACATGTCCTAGGAAACCTTGATTATTGAAAATCCTTCCTAGCAACTATTAATTCATATCACTCTTGTCAAACAAGTAAAAAAAATTTTTCAAACATTCATCTTTCGAACTGCAGTCCATATGTAGAAGATTTTGTTGGGAATCGAAGTAAGATATCAAGAACTAAATATATACACTGCTTCTGTCAAATACATGCGAAAAATTCGATAAAATGTATCAGTATATGGTCTCTTTATAGACCCCATGAAAGGCTAAGATTAAGGTAGGAGGGAGATTTTGTGTACTATTCCCATTCAGTTTGGTACCTACGAGTATATGAAACTACTGGTGTTAGTAATATTGTGTTTAAATAAAAGCTAGATCACAGTTCTGATAAACAAACGTTTGTTTAAATCTTTCCCGTTTAGAATTGTCTAAAACAATAAACTGTTTATCGCAATTGATATAAAACGTTAAAGCAAGCCAAGAGGAGCTGCACTGAATGGAACCTATCGATTACTGGTCTGCTTATGACGCTAAATTCAGAGCCAGCACGGGTGGCGATCGAGCGAAGCGGCCACACAAGTCGCGAGAATTTGGGGGCTGTGTGAGACGAAGTTGAAACAAAGGATTTTTTAATGTCTTGCTCTAGAGTTAGTGTGGTTAACAAGCGAAATGTTTTCAGGCCCTTTTCCCTTTCTTCTTAAAAGCCCACTTCTCGTTTTACATGAGTTATATACCCTTCCAAAGGTATATAACATTTTCCTATTAGTATGAGCAGTAGAAAGTGACAGGGATAAAATAATGAATAAAAAAGTGCTGATTGATTCCCTTCCGTTGACTGTGTGTTTCACTAGAGAAATGACTGAGTTTGGCAGGGAAGTTGTAAGTTTATCAAAGGATAGTTTTTAAGGCCGTACGCCCCTCTCGCCCATAAAAATAAGAATACTGTTTCATCAGAGCAACCCTTGCTTAACTGGACGAAAATTTGCTCAAAACTTAGGGGTTTTATCCAGAACTTTCAATCGTGGGACAGATTGAATTTTGTTTGTTCTTTGTGAAAATATATTTTCTTTTTCAGAACATGCGTGATTACACCGTATACTTTCATCGTCGCTAGTTTTCTCGTCATTTTTCTGTTATCAAAAGTATTTACTTGTATCAGCACTCACCATGCAGAATTGTCATACGCCACTAAAATAAATCATCTGAATTCGACCTGCTGAAATAATTTCACGAATAGTGTTTCCCTTATACATTTTATAACAAGCTACTTCAGTACCCAATGAGGCACGTACATTGATAGTTCCCTGTACATTTCCATGTTCATAGTCATGGATAATTATTTATTCTCTTCTTACATCGCCATACCAAAAGTCAGAAAAGTAACGAAAATTTCTTCACGGACAATGGTAATAAATTTATCTCAGTATTTAACCAACTTGATGCACAAAATTTGTTTCACAATAAGTTTTATTTCATGCCTCTACATTTTTCGAGCACATGTGTTTATCATCAGGAGGTCAAAATTACATTACACAGCCTCTGATATTATCTCGTGAACCAGACGGCCACCTATAGGTGTGATGATACCAGAGGCTGTGTAATGCAATTTTGACCTCCTGATGATGAGCACATGTGCTCGAAACATGTAGAGGCATGAAATAAAACTT
>Ga0136643_10002969_pt1 | contig 22503 bp, 24 predicted proteins | sample TergutLab28metaG_FD_96883 | JGI IMG/M metagenome (GOLD analysis project Ga0136643, IMG submission 96883) | Labiotermes labralis P1 segment gut microbial communities from Petit-Saut dam, French Guiana - Lab288 P1 (version 3) (version 3) | ecosystem: Host-associated > Arthropoda: Insects >... | reverse complement strand
TTGGGTTGTTACCCAGTGGCAGTGGTTATTTTACATGTAAACAAAACATGAAATTGGTTACTACTAGATTTAAGTCGGGAGGGCTACATGAGAAGCATGTAGTGGCAACTTGGAATCTTGGGATCCATCTCAGCATTTGCTTATAGACCCAGGGAAACCAAGAAAAACCTGTGTCGAGATGGCCGGTCGCAGGACCTTCCGAGTACTGACTTCAAGCCAGCAGTCTGGTATCTAAAGTTATATTAATAATAATAATAATAATAATAATAAACCCAGCAATGCACACACAGTACAATGTTCTTTTATTGTTGGTGTGTGTATCCTATCAGCTTTGTATATGTGGACCATATTTAACCCTGCAGTTCCAAACTCATTGTATTGTATGGACCTTTAATTCGTCACTTGCTGCTGCCCTCAGTGAACCATACAGTTGTGTATGCATGTAAGGGTAAATGAATGTAATCCACAGAATCACTGAAGAGTTATTGCAGGGAGACTTTATTTTTATGACTGCACACATCACTTTACACTGAGACTGTTTCATATTCTGGCAGGCAGGGCAATGACCACTTATATTCTAATTGCTGTGAGTTGGGGTCTGTGTATTGTATACTTACAATAAAACAAACGAGATACACTAATTTCTCAAATTTATTTTTGGAATAGAACTCTGCATGTTTCAGAAAGGTTTTCTGTCCGTCGTCAGGAGTCTAGTACTGTATACACAGCAATAGGTGTATGTCATACAGGTCATGCTGACTGCTTGCTAGCGGGATCAGGGTGATCCGCTAGCAAGCAGTCAGCATAACCTGTATGACATATACCTGTTGCTGTGTGTACAGTACTAGACTCCTGAGAAAACCTGTCCAAAACATGTAGAGTTCTATTCCAAAAATAAATTTGAGAAATTAGTGTATCTCGTTGGTTTTATTATAAGAATATATCATGATGCACAGTCCTCTGAATGTCAAATTCTGTGTATTGTAGTTCAATTCACTGCAGTTAGTATTAGGGTTTTACTCACCATATTTAAATAAAGTGCTGGATATGCCTGTAATGTGAACTGTTCAGTTCTCTTTCTGAAAAGAGACATGTTCTGTCATAATCAGAAATGTGTTAAAAAATGGTGTCAGAATATGTGTTCTGTATTGGTTTAAAATGGTTAAAAAATTGGCCCAATAATCCTAGTTGCATTTATAACGCACCACACATGTGCCACATACGTAATGACACTCCATGGATTAGCATATGATAATATGCAGAACAGTACCTCTTTATTATGAGAGTTTATGTTTCAACTGTGGTGAATATCAAATACCAATGAGTGTTATTGCTAGTTGTCATTTGTATTGTGACAGGTTATCTCAGCCTTTGTTCTTGGGTCGGCTGGTTCGGTACTTCAGTGAATCAAACTCGGATAACGCCATTACATTAGAGGAGGCGTACATTTACGCGGCTGGTGTTATATTATGTTCAGGTCTCACTGTCTTTGCAATCCACCCATATATGATGGGAATTGTGCATGTGGGCATGAAGATTCGCGTTGCCTGCTGCTCTCTCATTTATCGCAAGGTAATTTGTAGTATTAACAGTTAGTAATGCCTTCACTGAACTGTAAAAGGTCTGTGAAATTTCTGATGCTGTATTTTTCTCTGACGTAGTCCTCACTTTGATGAGGCACTGTGTGAGCCAAAGGGATACGAGGTGAGGCACTGTGCCACAAGCCAGAAGGTCGCGGGTTCGATTCCCGATGGTGCCATTAGAATTTTTCATTGACATAATCCTTCCGGCCGCACTATGGCCCTGAGATCGACTCAGCCTCCAACAGAAATGAGTACCAGGAATGTTTTCTGGGGAGTAAAGGCGGTCAGTGCATAGGGCTGACAACCTTACCACCTTCATGTGCCGATTGTCTTGAAATCTTGGAGCCTCATCTTCCTGGAACCCTAAGGGCCTGTCCAGGCATGTAATGGGTTTGCTTTTTTAGCTCACTGTGTGGGCCAAATGCATAGCTTATGAATGTTAAAGGTAGTGGTATGCTGTATGTGGTTACTACTCTGCTTTAAAGGGTTAAACTGTTCGCTTAAACTGTGGCTTATAGTGTGTATGTAATGAACAGAAACTTTGTTTGCATTCTGTTTCAAACAGCGGATTGTCACTCTCTGCTTTCCGTTGCTTAGTCAGGTCTTCTGGGGTATGATGAAATATCTGCTGGTGATTAGTTATCAGTGTTTCAGAGGGGCTTACTGCTCCAATCTTCAGGTTCCAAGTAGTTTACTCAACTCTTACTTGACTACTTGGACCCTGAAAATGGAGGCAGATATCTCCTCTGAAACACAGGTTAAATATTTCATAATCAACACAGTGTCATATCCCAGAACACTTGAATTTTTATTAACACTGTTTTGTTAACCTCTAGTCTCACACTGTTGCAATGTTTGTTAGGCATTGCGACTAAGCATGACAGCACTGGGAGAGACTACTGCTGGTCAGGTAGTGAATTTGATGTCAAATGATGTGAACCGGTTTGATGTGGCAGTCATATTCCTACATTACTTGTGGATTGGTCCCATTGAGACATTTGTTGTGACTTACTTCATGTGGGTGGAGGTTGGTCCATCTGCTGCAATTGGTGTTGCATCTTTGCTCCTCTTCATACCTCTCCAAGGTGACAACTTCAGTGATACAAATTATTTTGCTTTTAAAATGTCTTTAAAGGCACCATGTCTACCCTTACTGTGGCAGGAAGTGTTTCAGTGTCATCCGATTTTTAGATAATTTGGTGTATATTAATTAAATGCATTCTTTGGTCAATGGAAACCGCAGAAGAGCTTAAGGCTACTATCTGTAGAAGACATAGTGAAATACTGATGCTGTCTAATCTTGAACTTCAAATATCTTGGAGATATGGTGTGCCAGTATTGATAGGGAGACTACCACATGTCAGGGATGATGATAGTTCACATGGATTTAAGACCAAGCTTACAATCCTTTATGAACTCTTACATCCTAGGATCTACACAGTGTTTTGAGAACTTCAGATTTTGGGATAGGACCCTTCACTGTTTTAAAGCAAGTTCTGCTGTAAGTAATATCTGTTCCTGAGTATATGACATGACTTGGTTGAAAAAGTCTTATGGCAGATCATGTACAATTTTCTTCAAAATGATTAATTTACCGTAACTGTATGAAGTTTAATTGAAATCAGTTACTTTAGATTACAGTGGTGGTATTAAAGGCGGGAAGATTTGGAAGGTTTAGACGCATTAGCAACTGAGTTTTTTTGTAACTTCTGCAGTTAATGTTTATCCAGTTGTATGTGAGTCATATCATTTGTAATTGTTAGTGAAGTAATGTACATATCTACAGAAGGCACATAAAATGTCATATCATTTGTGTATAAGTGAGCAAATTTTACTAAGAGATGAGGGTTAATTTCAGTTGGCATTGAAGGAAAATGCAGCATGCCATACAGAAACTTGACAGTGCTGGTGAGATTTATGGGGGTACACAACATAATTTTCTTGACAAGTGTCATTGTGTCAAGTATGTCCGTTGAGCCTCACTATATTTTATTATAGATTTCAGCTAATAAATTCCATTCCAGTCATAATATGTAACATTGTATTCCTTAATTGTATTCTTCAGTCCCCACTGCTTTGTCTTTGGTGATTTGCTTCAACATTGAGGTAGAATGCCAGTGAACACTGTTTCATTAAAATCTGTTAGGATGTATTTTGGGCACAGTATGTATGGTTGAACTTGTATTTATAAAAACACATTTATAACAAATGTTGTGAGACAGATTGTATCCTGCTGCATGCATTAGTGGCCATCTGTTTGCAGGTTTCCTTGGAAAGAAAACGTCTGAGTATCGACTGAAAACCGCAATTAGAACAGATGAACGTGTGCGGCTGATGAATGAGATCATCTCTGGGATACAGGTCATCAAGATGTACACGTGGGAAATACCGTTTTCCAAACTTGTCAACAGTACCCGCAAGTAAGCTGTTATTTCTGCATGAAAATAAATTATGTCTTGTGCTGAAACTGTGGGATATTAGTGAAGCACCGTATAGTATCATATTGCCAATATGTACAAGAACCACACCATGAAGTGTAATGAAGATTAGGTAGTCAAGTGCCACATATTCTGGTATTTAGTGGAGATGAGTTGTCAGCTTCACGTTCTAAAACATGTTTCATTGAATAATAATTTCAAGAAATAGAAATTTTGAACTTCATTTACATCTGCTAACTGGAATCTGTCCAATGTCTGATGTATCCAAGTATTTTTGCACCAGCATTGTAAAAATGGCTGCAAAATACAAGCTGAAAATACTGTATTTATTTGGTCTTTGTGTATGGTACCATGCTTTATCTTTTACCAGTCATATCATCAGTGAATTGATAGATATTGCTGTTTCTTCCACCTGTCAATTGGCCCCACCATTTGACTCCTGCGAGTACATGTGGGATGTAATAAAATTTTTTGTGTGTTGTAGTTATGGATATGCCTGTTTGGCCCATTTGTGAAACCCTGTTGACCACCTGTTTCTGGGGTGGAACTGGAGGTTCTTCTGTAATAACATTATCCTCTTCCACAGCTTCATCTGAGGTTTTGTTAGTTGCCTCTGATTTAATGCAAAGCAGTTAGTTTATCAAAATCATGTCCAATATGGTCTTGTAGTGTGGGAGAGTTGAGATGAAAACTTGAACTTTATGTGCTGAAAGTATAGCTGGTTTTCTTGTTGTTTAAAATGCTAACCATAATAATGTGTAATGAAAAGTGATAACATCAAGTTGTCTTGTATTGGCAGTTTACTTTATTGTCATGGATCAAATGCCCTCATCCTGCTGGAAGTGCAAATTGTAATGGCTTTCTAGGAACTGCCATGTGATGTTGCCAGATGAGACTGTAACGTCAGAAGTTACTTAAGTGCAGTGTGTGTGAAAATGTGTTAAGTAATTGTAACGAAATGCAGATGCCTGTAAACGGTTACAGATCATTTCAGAACTTTATGTTCTGAAAAATAAATTCCATCTTAAAAATTGTTCTTTTTGTAATGTGTTGCTGTCGGTATAGTTCGCGTGCGGACTAAGGCCACGGAGTTTAGTTTTAGTTTTAGTTGCTTTAAGAGTGTGATAAATGTAATATTTTCTGAATTTCTGCATTTGGGACATTTAAAAGCATGTTAAAATGCAAGCTGGGAAGCCAAATTCCTCATTTGAATACATTGTTTGAAGATAGATAAATTAGCCCTGTATCTCCTTAACTGGTACAATATACATCTATGTTTGGCACTTAGAGTTTCATATTCTGCATAATGTATTTAGTAATTGTAATATTACAGGAATGAGATTCGTGCAATAAGGGCAACATCATATATTCGAGGCATAGCCCTGTCGTTCATTATGTTCACTACTCGCATCTCAATATTCATCACTGTCCTGTCTTATGTGTTATTTGGATATCAAATCACAGCTGAAAAGGTAAATGCCTTATCATTTTTCACTCATATGTTAAGTAATGATGGTGATAAAATGTTGGGTAATTTAAAAAGGTCAAGTACCGGTTTCTAAGTATTCATTTCCATTTGTATTATACTTGAAATACCCTCTCTTCTAGGATATGAGTTCTTTCATCATTGAAATGGTTTTATATATATATATGTAATAGCTGAGACTTTAATGAAGGAATAACACTAGCGTTAGTAAACTGAACAGACTTAAGTATTTAAAAAAGAAAGAGTTCAGGATTCAGGTCACATTCACATTCAAAATCTCTAATGCACTACTTTCCAGTTCCCTATAACAGCCATGGTTATCGTATGTACAGACAAGAGTATGGTGTAAATTTCATCATATTACATGGGGTTTAGGCATTATATACAAAGTAAAAATAAGTGCATTATATGGAGTTATATCCATCTATCTCTGGGCCTGCCTGGCTGCAGCCTGGTATTATTGCCTACACCATAAAATTACAGAAAATAAAAGAAATAAGAGAGGCTTTCACTGAAAATACTGTTAGGCAGTTTTAATTTTCAGTTGAATTTATGAAAACATCTGTTGCACATGTTATGTTAATAAATGTCCAACAAGATGCAACTATACACAGTTTATTTTATCTGTAAACTGCTCCACATGTTTCAGGTGGTTTGTCCACCCATCATCAGGAGCACCAAATAACTGTATCTACAGCATCTGGTACTAGTCAACCATTGCTGCTACCTGTCGCTGTTATGGAGTTGAGACTCCTCCATGATAGCGACAGGTAGCAGCAACGGTTGACTGTACCAGATGCTGTAGATAGTTATTTGGTGCTCCTGGTGATTGGTGGACAAACCACCCAAAACATGTGGAGCAATTTACAGATAAAATAAACTGTGTATAGTTGCATCTCGTTGGACATTTACTGACATAGAATTGCAATGCACGGTCCCATGAACATAAAATCTGTGGCACATGTTACAGAGTTTTTGAGCTGTAAACATTTTTTTATGTATTATGAACCAGGCCAAATTCTTTGCAAAATTTGGTGTGATATTTCAGCTTTTTAAATTTTTAGCCATGTTGAACAGCTACAAAATCTGTGTTATATAGCTGGCCATAAGTGAATTTTTCTTTGCAGTCCATAATAAGTTGAACAGGTTTTGTTAGAATTTGATATTGCTTTGAAAAGGAAATTTTCTTATTTCAGATAATACATTTTATGTTGTGCTGAAGTGCCTTTTATAAATATTCTGAAACTAGGCTCCATAAACTGCAGACAGTATTGTTAGGAATTTTGAATATTACATTATAGTGTAAACCTTTTCTAATCTTGTCATTATTAGGGCAATGATAGAAGAAACAGCAGGAAACAGAAAATGTATATTTTTATCTGTTCTGTAAGAGGTTGAAATACTCTACTGAGACTGTCTATTCATTAGATGTGATAAGTGATGAAATTGTTGATAAAGGGATATTATACCTCATAATTAAAATTAATGAAGGTATGTAAACTTTTCCTGTCTTTCATGTGTTTGTTGCAGGTGTTTGTTTTGGTCTCATTTTACCAGATTCTGAGAAACACAATGACTATATTTTTTCCACAAGGAATTTCGCAGATAGCTGAGGCGCAAATATCCATCAAGAGGTTGCAGGTATGTGCAGTTGTATTGTTTTGAAATACATGGATCCTTGATCTCTGTTGCTCTGAAATTTTACTGCAGAACAGTGCTCACTATAATTAAAGAAAGCCAAGTGTTTTATGTGTGCTTTTGGTTAGTCTTCCTCATCATTGCAAGTGGAAATAAGACACAGAATTATGCTTAATGTTGTAAAGGTGATGAGCATTGTTTAATGGACATGTATTGGAATCATATTTGAGAAAATAAATTGTTAACAAATGATAGTGCTTTTAAATTTTCTAGCAATCATGTTTAGAGTATATGGGAACCACTTTAATCATTAAAATAACCATTACATTTAAAACTGTGAACTGGATAAATCAGGATTCTTTCTTATTATGCAGGGTAATATTTTTAAAATATTAATGGCCATCATTTATGACAGTTTTATCTTACTCATTCTTTTGCTGTGGTAAATTCTGATCTCTGAATTTGAGGGAAAGATGCACTGTCTAGGTTGGAAAGTCCTCTGTAGCGTCCAAAGGTGTGGGTTTTTAGAAGTAGATGTTATATATTTCAGATTTGAAGAATATGGTGATTGTGGTGGTGGCTGTTTTAACTTGTGAATTGGTGGAGGGGATGTGACAAATGTAGTTATTCTCCACCACTTGTTTGCAGAAAATGGTAATTGGCCTTTGCTGGCTGTGCTTTGCTGTATTGTAATTGTGCATGCACATTGCCTGTTGGCAAAGCATTGCATATATCAGCGTTAGTTACCCCAACAAGTCCAGCTGGCAGTCCCATAATATCAGGGAATTTAAACTCAGCAATTCCTAAGCAATAAACACTGGATATTTTTTATGTGACATAATGTTACTATGTTTGCTAGAAACTTTATGTAATGTTAAAGTTGTGTAGTGGGGATCCTTCCCCTGAGCAGGAAGCAGCCAGGGCATGAAGCTGTTCACTTATGTCTGGCTACGACCAAGTGACATAATGGATGGATCGATACCTATACTTCTACATTACTGAGCTAAGTCTAAATACAGATTAATTTTAATGAGTAATTTAACAATACTGAATGAAGTACTGAATATTGATGGGAATGTGAGTTTGAATATGGATTAGGGAATGTGCCAGATGTGATTGGAAATTACTTTAGACTAATGTTCAATCGTTTTTGTAGACAGAATGACAAATAGCACAGAAAAAGAACTGCTGTCCATATCTGAACTGCTCATAGGGTGTATGTACTGCCAGTGTTAATTCTTTTCAGCACAATGAACACCCATGTCACCACTTTAACATTACAGCCTTTGTATATTGACCACACAATGTGTAAACAGTCCTTGGTTTCTCAAACAGCATCAGCCAAGTGGTCTTTGTATGGGTATGGAATGTCTTCTGTGAAAGGAACTGAAGTTGTAGCATTAAACATTTTCTTAGTGCCACACCCTTGATTATGAGTCTGGTTGTTTTCTCACAGTTTTATTTCTTTTTCATGTGTAGAAGTTCATGTTGTATGAAGAAAGAGATATGAAGACAGGGAAGTCTGTAGCTAAAAATAGCACTGTGATTACATGTGATGAGGCCAGTAATATGCAAAAGAAAGATAGTAAAGCATTAGGAATTAGAATAACTAATGTGAGTGCTCAGTGGATGCCACAGTCACATGAGAAGACACTCAGCAAAGTAACAGTGGACATCGAGCCTGGAATGCTAGTAGCTGTCATTGGTCCTGTTGGTTCAGGGAAGGTGAGACATTATTTTTGTTTATAATAGTGCTTAGTGTGTCATGAAGAAATATTTTGAGGCCTCTGTTGTTCTGTGATGTAGCACTGCATCACTGATATTTCAAAGAGCATCACATCTAAGAAGAGCAGAAACTGCAACTGCAGTGCTATGAAAGCCTAAATTTTGTATTCATGTGTTTAGTACAATTTGGAATTGTATACCTGTTATTTTGAAGGACAATGAGCTGGTGTGGCAAGTAGCCTGCATGGGGAAGGTCGCAAACATATCACAGTTTTGACTAAAAAATATACATGGAAGATATGTCTCCAAAAATGATATGCATGTGAGAGGATAAATTAAATAAATCAAATAAGGTGGCAGGTTATTTCTTTGAAAGTTGCTGATGTTACACTTTATTTCTTAATTTTGGTATATCACATTGAAAATAACAAATCACAATTTTGCACCCAAGAACAGTATCTCCAAAATAAATTAGTATGCCATATGCCAGTATATTAGTAGTTAGAATGACAATGTAAATAATGAGCAGATCATAGGTTATTTAAATTTAGCACACAGGTGATACTTATTTCTTCCTGTTTACAGACTTCTTTGCTGCAGGCAATTCTGAGAGAACTGCCACTAATTGAAGGAACAATTGATGTTGGTGGTACAATATCATATGCATCACAGGAATCATGGATGTTTTCTGGATCTGTGCGTCAGAACATTCTGTTTGGTGAGCCATTTTTACGTGAACGCTACACCCAGGTAGTGAATGTTTGTGCTCTGAAGCGTGATTTCCAGTTGCTGCCTTATGCTGACAAGACAATTGTTGGAGAGCGAGGTGTTTCCCTCAGTGGAGGCCAGAGGGCTCGTGTAAATCTTGCCAGGTATTGATTGCACATACATCCCTGAATTTGTAGAGTGTTTATAGAGTGGTAAAGGTAACATTATTGCTGGTTTATCATGGACATATAAATGTGAAACTCCATTGTTAAGTTCATCCATATTCAACTTCATGCTCCTGTTATCCATTCTGAGGGAACGTGCTCTCTGGATAGGACACGTTGTGGGTCACATAATGTTCAAGACATGGTACTGAAGAGAAGAATTCCCATAACTCATGCTAATAATTGAAACAACATAATCAGTCTTATAGTTTATGCATACTTCATATGGTTAACACAGATGGCCCAGGACTTAATCTGTCCTATGTCAAAGAATTCCAAGGCAGAACTGCACTAGTTTGAACAGTCTTAAAATATTTTATGGTTCTGAAATTATTAATATTAAGCAAAGAAAAGCAGAGTTCCAAAAGTTTACAATTTTGGAACATTGTGTTGTTTGTTTATTTCATTAGGCATAGATTTGGAGAGTTACCTCGTGTGAAAGAGTGGGGATGTGTGTAACAAAAGGCAGGTCAGAGAAAGAAAGAAAACTATTTAACAGCCATCTTCATTGTGCATGCCTTGCCCCGACTCTCACCAAGTGTGATGTGTGTTCTGGCTTTCGTTTCATTTCCAGGTTTTATTCTCTCTGTGTGTGTTGGCAACACATTTACTGTTTTATTTGCACATTTTCTGCAAATAATTATTTTTTTACATGTATTTAACAATGGAACATACTGTGTAATTCCCAGAAATGCGATTCCAATTTATTAAAATTAATTATAGCATTGAGCTTAAATGTTATTATATTCTGTTGAGTTTTATGACAGTAATGATTATGGCAATGAATGATAAAGTGTCTCCCTCCTCCAAAGACTGGAAGGCGAGTCTTCCCTGTTCATGGAAGGCAGGTCTAGAATTCAGGTAGGGTAGGGGAACAGGCAGCCAGCCAGCTTGCACCACACTACCATTGTTCATTCTTTCTCTGGCCTGAGTGTAATCTGTAGCAGTGATTTAATTTTTCTGCTGTTATGTTGGTGTATACAGGGCTGTGTACAAAGATGCTGATGTGTACCTGCTTGATGACCCTCTGTCTGCAGTAGATCCACATGTAAGCAAGCATCTATTCGAGGACTGCATTGCTGGTTTCCTCAAAGGCAAGACAGTGATCCTAGCTACACACCAGCTGCACCATCTGAAGCAAGTCGACCACATTCTCATTTTCAATAATGTAAGGCATATGTAACATTTCTTATCAGCTCAAACAATTGCAGCACAGGGTAGGAATCTGGAGACATTATATTCTCATTTTTCCATATTTCTGTAATAATATGTAGCAGCTGCACTAAAACCCTGAAATAATAGCTTATTTATGAATTATTTAATTATAATGTGTCAGTTTAATATATAATTCAATTTGAGATTTAGATAATTTATATAGGATGATTATTTCACTGAACTGGAAAGAATAAGAGAGGTGGTGGTAATGGTTTATTTTAAGTACAATCCTGGCATTGGCGTGGAAGGAGTAAGGATACCCAGTGCTCTAACCAAGTTTCAAACTGCATACTGCAGATTGAAAGTCAGGTGTGTTGCAACAGTGTTCATTTGAAAATGGAGCTTGCACTGTCAGCAAGTTTTGTCAGGCACTTTATGACTAATGTTTTGTAGTTTTGTCATGTTGTTTTCAGTTACATTGCATTGCCTGATGGCATAGTTACACAGGCCAGTTCATAAGCTTGGTACAACAGATGTCAATTTTTGTTGTTTGTTCGTGGCTGTGAAGTACAGTGTAATACAGAGGGTTTTCATTGTGGCAGAGCTATGTAAGAAAGAAATCCTACAAAGAGTGCCACAGAAAATTTAGAAATTAGTTGCTTAGTACTTCTATTGCTTTGAAATTAGAAGTATATCTACTGGGATCCTTGTTAAAGGAGAACTGAGAGTGAACATGGCATGTTTTTGTCAAAACAAACACTAGATGATACTGGAGTGCATTCAGAAGCATGTCCATGAAAATTTTTATAAGTTTGTTTTTGCAGAAAACTGGTGTATTAGAGGCATCCATACAGGCAACTACAAAATTGCTTCATTTGAAGCTATACAGATTCACAGTTGTGCATAATCTCCATCAGGAAGAATGTGTTTGAGAGTATATTTTTGCAGCTGGTAATATGAAGCATTGTGATGTGGTGAAGTAAATCCTTTACTAACTGATTTTACAGATGAGGTAACTTAAAAAGTCATGTAAATACTCAAAATAGCATGTACTGGTTGACAGGTAATCACAGACTAAGGTACAGTATACTTTTGCATGGCATTACAGTTAGAGTATGCTTTGCTGTCAGTGCAACAAGAATAATCAGCCCCATCTTTTTGGTACATTGAATTAACGAGATACACTAGATAAACTTTTGCACCATTTTTTATAATACAAGTGATGAAAATGAGTGCTGGTTCTTCCAACAAGTTGATACATGCCTCCATATGGCTAATAATTCTGTGATTACCTTATATATTTTTTGGACTGAATAATTGGTCATCCTTTGTTCCATGCTCTTATAGCCAATCTGGTACCAGATATATGTGGGGAAGCTTGAAAGACATTGCATATAAAGCAGTCCACAAACTTAAAAGCATTATCAAGCATGAAGTATCAGCAGTTTCTAGACAAGATCTTTAAACAACATTTTAATTATTCTTATTTTTTTACCAGCTGTCAAGCAATGTACACAGTGTGACTGAAAGATCTTTCACATATGCTGAAGACAAGCAAACATTGTTTGGTCTCTCCATATCACCTTAGTTTCCCGGTCTTTCCTCAGTCCTTGGCAAATGTGGATGATAACTGATGAAACTGGGCCACAGTGTGTACTTTGGTCTGATTTATTTGTCATGGTACTTGAATTAATGTCATACTGCCAGTGGTGAAGGCATGATCATTACATTGCAGCGAAAGATAAATGCAGAAATATGTTGCCCATTTGTGAGGTGTTACATGTTCGTGTTCATCCCAAGGTATTTCACAGGGCTCAGTAGCTGCACAGGGAACATACAGTGAGCTGCAAGCCACAGGACTTGACTTTGCAAAACTTTTAAATGATGATTTGGAAGAAGATGCTTATGATGGGGGTCAGCCTCTACAACAGATGTTGCGGCAGATGTCTGTTTCAGTAAGTGTGCTAGATAACTGTTCATCAGAAATGACTAACGAACAGTAGCTCGATCGATTGAACTGATTGAGTGACTTATTGATCGGTCTATCTGCTACAGTGCTCAGAATTGAGGCACTGTCATTGAGTTGGCTGCTTTGGCCAAAACAGGAGCCACATTGTGTGTACATACTCAATTTTTGTTTTAAGAAGTATATTATAAAGCAAAACTGTGTTAAATTCAAAGGAATTTCCCATAAATTTGAAATGAAATGGAACTTGCAAAAGAGAGTACAGAAATTGTATACTGGGTGTCCTGAAATAAAAATATCAGGGTATTATTGTTTGAGGGAGGCTTTATTCCATCAGTAGTTAGAAGAAAGGTAAATATTATTTACAGTTTCTTACTTTTATTTTGAAACAGCACATCTCTTCCTAATCCAAACACAGTTATGAGACAATGGAAACAACATCAAATTTAGCAACTGCTAATGCCACTGTAACCAGTTACTAATGGTAATGTTTGTGTCAAATACATCACATCAGTGTGTCTGGAACATTTCAATCTCTTGCAATCATTTCCATAAACTTTCTATTTGTAGCTTATACATACATGCTCAGATCATTGTTCTACATGATATTATTATACAAAATGATAAAAACTATTTTTATTACACTAGAAAATTTAATAAATCGTTGGTTTTAGATTTTAATTTTACATTAGCTTATGAGTCTTGGGATAATGTATTTTCATATGACAATGTGAAATTAAGTTTTAATAATTTCTTGAATACATTTTTGAAAATATTTTATTCTGGTTTTCCCACTAAGAAGATTCCTTACACATCGCATGCTAAGGCATGGTTAACACAAGGAATAAAGATCTTTTGTATAAATAAAAGAAATTTTTTCTTGAACTCCAGAAATAGCAATGATTGTAAAATAAAAAATTATTACAAAAAATACTGTAAATTACTAGTAGATGTGATTAAGCTTGCTAAAAAGATCCACTGTAACAATCTTATTATTAAATTCCTCTAACAAGACAAAAACCTTGTGGAACATTAACGGTGAAAATATACATAAAAGACCCCAGAAGAATGATATATCATTTCTAAATATAAATGGTACCATAACTCATAATGGTCAAGTTATAGCAAATACATTTAATACTTCTTGACAGTAGCACAACACATTCATACTGAAAATTTTAAAAACTCAAATTCAGGAATTAGTGAAAATAATCCCTTAAATTATTTATATAATGTATTCAAACAACCGATTCCATCTATTAAACTTAAATTTGTATCCCCTAAGGAAATTGAAGATGATGTTACTTTTGTTAAAACAAAAGACTCTCATGGTTATGATGGAATTTCTACAAAAATCATAAAGCAAAGTACTCCATGTATATCATCACCTTTAACCAATATATGTAACTTGATGATAACCACAGGTATATTTCCTACTTGACTGAAATTTGCAGAAATAAAACCTTTATATAAAAAAGGGGAAATGTCAAATATTTCTAATTATAGACCCATTTCCTTGCTGACTTCTTTTTCAAAAATTTTTGAAAAAATGATTTTCACTAGGTTAATTCACCATCTCAACTACAATCATATTTTGGCTGCTGAGCGTTTGGTTTTAGAACTAAATCATCTATGGACTTAGCTTCCTATAAACTAATAAATGATATGCTTACATCATTAAGCAATAATTTATTAGTTGGAGGCGTTTTTTTGTGGTTTACAAAAGACTTTTGATTGTGTTGATCATGAACTGTTACTGTCAAAAATGCTTTGGTATGGCATCTGAGGTAAAGGATACAATCTAATTCAATCTTATCTGAAAAGTAGATATCAAAGAGTAATTATAGCTAATAAATCTAGGCAATATTACTCCGAATGGGAGCCTATTAGATACAGTGTCCCACAGGGCTGTAATCCTTGGTCCTTTGTTTTTTATATTTTATATAAATTATCTCCCATTGGGAGTAGTGTGATCAGTGTAAGGACTTGCTACAGGCTGGATGGTTCAGGGTTTGAACCCCAGTAGGGGCAAAACTTTATGCACCTGTCCAGACCAGCTTCAGGACCTGCCCAGGGTACTGTACAATGGGTCCTGAAGCTCTTATCCAGAAGTGAAACAGTCAGGGCATGGCATTGACCACTCACCCCTAGCTAACGCCAAGGTTCAAGAAAGAGTGGTACATCTGAGCCTTCACAGCATGTTACAGGGTGAAATTTACCTTTGTTTATAATCTCTTGTTTAGCGTTACTAGTAATTTACTGTGTTAATCACACACTGCTAGGTTTTTGCAGCAAGATGTAAGTTGACCAGTCTTAAATATTTTCATGTAATTGTGTGTAGTAATTAAAACATTTAACATTTTAAATTTTATGTATTAAGTGCTGTAAATTGTGTGGTCTTAATATGTTAGAGATATGCAGTAATATTATCTCAGGAAGAGAGATAATGGGCCATAGAATAATTATATTTATTGTACTGCGGGTATGAAAAAATTCTTTAAATTTAGATTCTGTGTCTAACTGATTTGGTATGTGAATTGAGAAAGTGGGTATTTGGGCATGAAGAAGACATTTTGAACTCTGACGCATGCTATCCGTTTAATAATTCTGCAAACGAGTGGATGCAGTTGTGTGACTGTAAATGAACTGGTATGTAATAAATGCACTGTGGGATATGGAAGTATAAATGAAGATGATTTGGCATGTTTTCATTCTAACAAAAACTTATTGTGCTTAATGAATTAGTTTAAAAACTTTCACAAGCCCCAGTAATAAAAAATTGAAATTAGTGATGTAAATAATAAGAGTAAGTGAAATATAAATTAAAAATTAATGGCAGTTAAAATTAAAAAATAAACATGTTAATCAAAAGCCACTGAAATGGGGAATAATTGTATTGTTCTTCTTGTGGGTTACAGAGTGTGAACTCTGTGGATGCAAAACAGCCAGAACCAAAGCAGGTGGCAGAGATGCGAACAGTTGGGTCTGTAAGCTCCAAGGTGTACAGTGCATATCTACATTCAGGTGGCAATTGCTGTGTCATCTTAAGTGTGACCCTTCTGTTTGTAATGGCACAGGCACTTGCTAGTGGATGTGATTACTGGCTCACGTACTGGTAAGGGTAATGCATATGAGAACCATTTTTTTCAGCACTGCTTGTAATCATATACTGTCAATCCTTTTGGTCACATAAAAATAACTAAACAAGAATAACAAGGATGATCACCCCAGTTATGGGACACTGTGGTTACTATATATACTGCTTGTGCTAGCACTGAGACCCTGGTGTCATGACCAGAAGACCACAGTATGAGTCATCACCACCATGAAAGTGTTTGAAAATTGGACCAGTTTGTGAGGAAGTAAAAAAAAAAGCTCAGTGTGAGAGAATTGCTTTTATTTATATCACTTTCCATGCAGAATACATGGTCTATCACCAAAACATCTCTTGTAATTGTATGATCGTGGCATAGTTACAAATCAAAGCACATTTTAACTTCTGGTTGCTGTTAACTGTGACAAGATTAGATGGCATGATATTTGATGTGGCAGTGTCTGTTGTAATATAATTACTATATTATCAACAAAAATGGTGGACATGGATGATTCATGGACTGGTTGTTGAAACCACCTTACTGAAAGGTTTGCTAGTTTGTTTATATATTTATATTTATTTATTTATTCATTTATGACTTATTTAAAACTTTTCAATAACACACATTATGTTATTGAAAGGTAGGATTATTGGCTTATTAACAGAAGCGTATTCCAGTTGTGTTTACAGAATAGCAGTGACAGCATCTGTAATGTAGGGATGACATGTTTTACATAAGATATATGTGTCTGACGTGAATGTGGGGGACTGCTTGATTCCAGTCATGGTAATCTCTAGGTGGTCCCCTTTGTTAGTTATCACATGTTGTAATATACAGTAGAATCCTGTCAATCCAGATGCTGACACTCTGGAAAGGCCACTACTTTAGCAGTTTAGGAACATGTCCCAAATATGAAATCTGCCAGACAAGCCTCAAGAGTGTCTCTGCATTGGTGGTTGTGGTGGTATCTTCAGACCCCCTTGTTTCCTACTCCATCAGTTTCTCCAACTGTGAAGACTCCTGATCCACAGTGCCCTGGTCCTTCAGTGTTGCTGGTAGAAGCTGAAGAGACTCCACCAAAAATAAAGGGGGACCCTCACAGACCTGAACCAGCAGTGGAAGGAAATATCCAAATGGAATACTCCTCCAAGTACAGGCGCAGTAACAAAAAATTACCTGTAAGAATTTAGGTCAGTATAGGTACCATTTAATAATCTGGAATATTTGATGATTTTGCATCTCTCCAGTCCCCTGGGTGCCAGATTTGAGAGAATACTACTGGACCTGTCACTTGCAAAGAAATATAGGCACTTCCACTTCAAACATGAACGTGTATTTTCTTGCCAGGTTTTCTGAGGCCAGAGAGATTGGAAGGTCTATCAATGAATGCAGGAAACAAAAAGAATATCTTCTGAGATAACTGTAAAAGTCATTAATATTAGTTTTGTGACAGCTACATACAAGCTAATTTGATGCAGAATGCATGTTGTTCCCATTTGGCACACTTTCCTTTCATAATAGGCTTATGTCATTTTGTGCATGTAATTTTGTTGACAGGACAAACCTTGAGGAGAAACTTTCCGAGCGACAAAATTCATATAATCATAATGATTCATTTGAAAATGACCACTATGGAAATGAGTCCTTTGCAAATGATACGTCACTGGAAAACACCTACTTGGGCTGGTTGAGTAGGGAGACCTGCATCTATATTTACACTGCTCTGACTGTAGGCACCGTTGTGATAACACTGGTGCGATCTATTACCTTTTTCAAAGTTTGTATGCGTGCATCCGTGAATCTCCATGATTTAATGTTTCGCAGCATTACACGTGCTACCATGTACTTCTTCAACACAAATCCTTCTGGTAAGTAGTTATAAACTTATGAGTGAGTGTGACTTGTGTTACAATATCTGAATCCAGATAAGTGAATTGAGCCACAGTGCTTGTATGTCTTAAACATAAAAAAGCTGTGCTTGTGTGCACACTTATGATATTTGCACTCTTACAGGACGTGTGTTCTGTGTCTGAGAGTTGGCACTTTTGATCAGACAGCCTCAGTGAATCGTTTGATAACAGATGTACGTACTGTCACATTTCCTTTAATTGTTAAGGGCAATACATGTAGTTGTTGGGCTCACAGAGGATAGGGATCTTGGGGGAAAATCTTGAAATTATTTGGCATGTAACATCATCATCATCATCAAGTCCTTTCACTCCTTGTGGAACATAGGGTATCCATGAAGAGCTTCCAGGCATTATGATCTTCAGCTATCCCCTTGACCTCATTCCATGATCATCTTGTGCTTCTTATTTCATCCTATATTGTCCTTCACCACATTCTGTTCGGCCTACCTCTTCCTCTGTATCCCTGAGGATTCCAATCTAATGCGGTTTTCTCTATTGCTCTTGCTTCTTTGCATAATGTGTGTCCAATCCAATTCCATTTTCTTCTTTGTATCTGATTCTCTATTGACTTTTGATGAGTAATTCTCCATAGTTCTTCATTTGTAATTGTACCGGTCCATTTTATATTCATTGTTCGTTTTAAGCATTTGTTTACAAATATCTGTAGTCTTCTTGTTATCTGGTTGGTAGTTTTCCGAGTTTCACAGGCATATAATAGTACTGACTTTACATTTGTATTAAATATTCGCATTTTAACTTCTTTTGATATGTTGGGATTTTTCCACACGGGATACAGTTGAAAAATACACCATTTTCTTTCTTGATTCTACTTGCTACATCTTCTCTATTCCTCCTCTGTCTGACACTACACTTCCTAGGTATACAAAGGATCCAACTTCTTCAATTTCTGCTTCCCCTAACCTAAATTTTTGCATATTAGATGTATTAACTCTCATCCCCTTCGTCTTGGTTATGTTAATCTGCAAACCAGCTAATTCTGCTTCTTCTTTTAGTCTCTTTAACTTTTCTTCCACATCACAAAGGCATGTAACATGGCAGTGTTTTAGTAAAGGAGAGGTGTGAAGACATGGGAGAGAAATACAGTATGACGGATGAAAATGATGAGGAAGAAATGTGGGAGAATTATGTGTGAAAGGGATAAATGCAAAGAAGAAAAGGAGCAGAGAATGTTAATATCATAGTAATTATTTTCCTTGTTTTGGGTATTAGATACTTGTTTATATGACAGATGATGAGGCCTTCTGTTGAAGTTGCAGTGGTCATTACACTAATTCATATAAAATGTTTGTATGTGTGCACATATTGTATATCATCACATAATATGTGTATGGCAACCAGTGTAACATCTGAGGCTGTAAAAAATGTTATATGTTTCATGTTTGTGTTGATCATTTCAATGCGGTGTAGCATAGAAAATGGATTTCTTCCACCAGTGAAGGATGGAGTGAACAGTGTTTCTTAACAGTTCGTGCATTAGCTTGTTTTAAAGTGGACCTTTACTGAAGGCAGTGGTGGCCGTCATTATGACATGTTGGATTTTATGAACACCTTTTTAACTTTTTAAAAGTTGTTAGATTTTTATGTGCATATTGTTCGTACTCTTTCATGTTTGATTAATGAATTTTTAACTTTATTTGGGAGTCAATGCTTATGACTTTTTTAGGTTTTTGGAAAGTGTTTGGTATTATGCAAGAAATTTTTACTTGCCATGATTTTCCATGCTAGTTACATGGAAAGAAGTTACAGAAAGAAGAAGTTCAACTGGTTAGTGGGAGACATTTGATAAAAAATGGCATGGCTACTTAAATTTTAAGCATTTCATATGATTGTCTTTTGCATAAATATGAAATTTGAGGTTCTAAAATCTCTTAATGTTAAGACTACTGTCTTGTACAATATGACACTTTTGTCAGAAATGAAGTTAAAATTTGGTAACAAATTTATTTTTTGTTACTGAAGAAATGGAAGGGTATATTCTGTGAGTGAAATGAAGGAAACACATACAGTTAGGAGAAAACTGAAAACATTGAAAACACCATATTTGCTGCTAAATGTACCTGGAAGTATGGAGCCCCTGTAACTAGTAAAACAAGAAATCAGAAAACTGCCACAAAGTGCAAGGCTTTGGAGCAAAATGTGAAAATATGCAGCATATTTACAAAGAATTTGGTAATGTTCTGGAATAAAAATGAAGGACAGAACGTTATAACTTGACTTGCTGACTTTGGGAAAAATTCTGTGCAAGTTTTTGTTAAGTTGCAATGTATGCAAAAGACAGAATTTATGACTTGAAAGTTTCTGAAGTTCAGTCCAAAATATTATTTAATTTATTCATTGTTGACCAGGTCGAATACTAAACAGATTTTCTAAGGACATGGGAGCTGTAGATGAACTGCTGCCTGCTGCTATGGTAGACTGCTTGCAGGTAAGAAGTAACATGGCTGAGCTGTCTGTGTCTGTGATACCCACATTGAACGCCACCATCAGGAAGTCCTAGTGGGACCAGGTTGCATGATGAGTGGAGATAATTTTAAAGGAGTTTCTCTCTTGAGGTTAAAAGTCCAGTGCTACTGAACTTTATGGGAATAAGTTGTGCAAAGTGTAATGGAGGCTTCCAGATATTAATTTCTTTTTATTTATCCTTTTGTCATTTTCATCCTGATCTGTGTCACATTTGAGATGTTCACTGTGATGAATATAGCACCACATAGCCTAAAGTACTTGCCCTCCCAAGGCGTATGATTCCCATTGATATTTTGAGTAATACACTTCATTCCATTTCATCGCAAAGTCTCTTGGTCTGTCTTCCTCTCTGCTTATGTTGGTGCTCCTTTGAAGTCTTTGACCTTCTTGTCCTTCTTAGGACTTACATTCTCCATTGGTTTGTTCTGGTCCCCCATCAACTTCTCTTCATGCTGAGCTCACATTGACCACAGCTACTTTCCCACTTCACTGTAATTAACCATATTCCTGAAAATTGGGGCAGTATGTTTGTCCAGAGTGTTGGTAACCATCATCAAGACCATGTAGCATCATGTCGCAGAAGAACACAGTCTTGTATAATGTATCTGTAATATCTCTGCCTTTTCTGTGTACTGATTGCCTACCAAATGTGTCCCTTGATTATTTTACATGTTACCAATTGAGTTTCTTGGCTTTTCCTCATTTGTTAATGGGGTTCCATAGATTGAACCTATCTGCATGCACTCACGAGGGTAACTGGATGACTGATGTACAGTCATGTTGTATGTGGCAGGTTTTTGATGGATATCATTGCTTCGAATTCCTTTTTTTATGTACAAATTTAGATTTTTATGTACCGAACCAACTGTGTACTACTACATGTGAGTTTTTCTGGTCCAGGAGTGGGAATTCCTTGTGTTCATACCATCATGGGTTCAGTGAGCCTCATCTGAGAAGAGACCTCTGGGCAGAATTTGTTGCTGGAGTTTCAGCCGTTGATAAAACTGCATGGGTGGTGAAAAGGCTTTTGTACTCCTTTTTGATGGTACAGATAACATTGTCACACAGAATCCTTCACTCTTCAGTTAGTGCAACAGCAGTTATGGAAATTCTGCATATGCTTGTACATAGGCATCACTGCACTGCACCAAGACACCATCTTTTTTGCAAAGTTATGGATGTGTATATTCTTCATTTAATCATGGGAAGGAAAATGTCTCCTCCAAAATTCTGTGTGTTCTGAAATGTGTTTCGATATGTAACTCTGTGACCTGGATATTGTCATTGGCATTGCAGGAACCTTACCAATTGCATTGAAGAAACTCTGTACAAAATGCATGTTAGCATATTGCTTGTATATAAATGTTGATGGCATTTCAAAAAATGTGTCTGCAAAATGAAACACAACCACGACAATTAAGACTTACAAGCAGACTGAGAATTTAATGGCCAAAGTGGTGCTCCTCTCTGTGTTAGCACACAACATGATCATAGTTAAGCTAACTTGGTAGTAATTGGTGTCTGTCTACATATGTGGTGCTAAACCCCAGGAGACTAACTGAAGTCCAGTTGTTTAACTTTCGTAATGGATATTATAATTTTTATGTATTTGATGCAGTAAGAAAAAAAATAAAAAAAATTCATGCCTCTGCTGAAAATTCTGTAAATTTATGGGAATTCTATCACTGTTATTTTTACAAGCCGAAACATACACATAATCAAGTTCATGCAACTTAAATAATATATTTCCAGTTGTATCTTTCCAACTTCCTCCCCCCAGGCTCACTTAGTTTAGTAATGTGAAGATGATAGTACTAATATTGCTAACGACAAACACGACAGCGGTGATGAGTCCCACAGCCACCGCCACCCCTGGTGCTGTTTCTTGCCCTTGTCCTTTTCATGTCAGTGTCCCCACATTGATTTCTTTTTCATGCCTGTTTGTACTGTCCTTGGTTCAAACCTGGAGACTGGGTCTGATTGGGGGGGGGGGGGGGGCTTGGTGTTTTTTTAGTACCCCCCGGGCAGGGGCGGGTATAGACTTTTTTTTGGGGAAAACCCCCCCCCAATTGCCTTTTCCCTAAATTTTCT
>Ga0136643_10002968_pt1 | contig 22504 bp, 26 predicted proteins | sample TergutLab28metaG_FD_96883 | JGI IMG/M metagenome (GOLD analysis project Ga0136643, IMG submission 96883) | Labiotermes labralis P1 segment gut microbial communities from Petit-Saut dam, French Guiana - Lab288 P1 (version 3) (version 3) | ecosystem: Host-associated > Arthropoda: Insects >... | reverse complement strand
TGCCATTTGGCAATGTGGGTTCCAACAGCTAAATCACCCACCCTACAGTCCAGACCTAGCTCCCTAGGATTATTTTCTATTCCGAGTTATGAAAAAATTTCTTCGGGGTAAATGATTTTCAAGTGATGAAGAAGTCAAGGAGGCAGTCATGACCTGGTTTGAAGAGCAGTCAAAAGATTTTTTTTTTTTCAGGGGGATAAAGTTGTTGCAACAAAAGTGGGCGAAGTGTATTGAGTTATTAGGGGGCTACATTGAAAAATAAAAAAAATTTTTTGTGATAAGTTGTTTCCTTCTTACTCAGGCAGATAAATTATTGAACACCCCTCGTAATATGGTAAGGTCTGTTTGCAACCTCATGATCTACTGTACAACCAAATAATATTTCAAGACAGACATTTTCAGAAAGCTCACAATTCAGCATTGATGGCAGTCTCCTTCGTTTTTAACACTTCTTTCTCAAAAAATTGGTTTTAACAAAAGAGGTTAATGTCAAAAACTGACAGTGCTGCCTCAAGGGGACTCCCAAGAGAAGCTAACACATACTCCCTTGGACACTGTTTGAGGCAGAACTGTCAATTTCAACATTTTGTTTCTTATTCACATGCTGCTTATGATCCACTAATCTCTGAAAGAATTTACTCAGCATCAAGCATTTGTCAGTACAATGTTTAATGTTTATTAAGATTAAGATGCTGTCATTTTTGCTAATTAAATATTTTACTGTTCCCATATGCAAATTGTTCACATGGGTACAGCCATACTTGGAAAGGAAGCACATAATTTCTACACCTGCAAACCTGATTCCAAAGAGATGTCTTATTGAAAAACAAAACTATCTCTTAACAAATAAGCAAATTAACAAACCTTATAGAAGAGTAAAATGAAGTTGATACAGAATGCCAGTACTAAAGCCACATACTTTAGGTTGTAGAAATTTCGAGCCAGAAAACTGACAGCCCTTGCTGTGTACTCACTGAAGTCAATCTGAAAACAAGAAACTAAACGTATTAAAACATGCTCTGGAGTAGAGTAAAAATAGTTAAAAATAAATACGGTAAATGAGTTAAGGATATTTTTTCTGAGAAATAAATCTGTAGAAAAATATTTTTTAAAACCCTCTCACTTATTTAACCAAGGATGTTTATTGGCTAAGGAATTTCTGATACTCTTCTCTCAAAGTTCAGTAACACACATGTCTGTAGTAAAACCCTTTGTTTCCATTTTTTTTCTCTCAGCCATTTACTCACAGACTGTCTAAATATTATGTTTCAATCTGACAGCACGTAATTAGAACTGCCATAGTAATGTCAAGTTCTCCAGCAATTCTTGTGTGACAAAATATTTCAAGTGGCATGCACCTTGTTTTGAATTCTCAGCTTTATTGGAATTGATCGCAGAATACATTTTTTTGCCAATTTTATGTAGTATTCATGTTGATCTTTTTTCAGCAAGGAGCTGCTTTAGGTAAAGTTGTCCCCACACATACCACTAAAGCATATGGAGGGAGTATAGGTATAGTGCCACTCATTCCTCACATCATCTGTAGATGGAGTTGAGTAGTCAGCTTCATTTCCACTTCAGTTCCACTGTAAAGACTGTTGCTTCATTTCAACACTACACCTATTAATCTGTGTCTCATTGCCCACCAACAATTATTTCATGAAAAATGAATGTGGTCAACAAATAATTTTAAACAAACGTTTGCACGTGTAGTCCAAGAACGTTTTGAACAGACTTTGTTGTATATTTGATGATTTTGTGCTTCCCATGTCCCAAATACCATGTCTTGACATTTTGTAGTTACGGTCGCATTTTATATTCTGTTGAGATGTCTGGATATCATCCGATAATTAAAAGTTGTCAGTTCATTCATAAATTTGAAGCCTGAATTCTGAATATTAATAATAATAATAATAATTAAAGTTATCTTGTAAAGCTTTAGTATGTTACATAAGCAATAAACCATACCGAAGTAATATTTTTGCAACTAAATCATCACAAATAATAATGGTGATACTGGCTTGGGACTACTGATAAAGTCTCTACAATATGACTGTAAATTTAATAATCAATCATGCAGTAATACAGAATGTATGGGAATTACCTGAGACACAGCAGATGTTTCTACTACGACTTCTTTCTTTGTTTCGGCCTCCACAGCTGCCATCACAGCCTGTTGCTGAGCTGCTGCCTCAGCCGATGCTGCGGCTGCTTTACGGGCAGCATCACCACTACAGAAACAAAACAAAGCACAAACTGTCATATACACACGTACAAACCATCCACACATCAGACATCAAAACAGCCGAAATCAGGCCATGATTTCAGCCCTAACTCCACCACCCACTAAGTGGGTTAAACGCTACAATGATTATAGAAAACTAGACAAGCAGTCAAAAGATCATAGAGAGATTGATGGTTGATGAAGAATATGAAAAGAATGACATGAGTCACAGACCTTTTGTGTTAGTGCAGTCTACCAAAGAAATCACTGGACAGGCTGAGTAAATACAGGGAAAATCTTACACAGGGTAGCCTGCACTTACTGAGCTTAAAATTAAGTTCCTCACAAATAAAAAACAAGCACTCTACAAATGAGCTAACTTTCTCAATGGTATATTTCATACATTGGTAGGATTCACCTATCCATTGCAATTCCATACCTAAGATCAGATAACATACATTACTATCCTTCTCATAGGCAGTTAATGTGCCTATATTTTCAGCAAAGGTTCTTAAAAGATTCATGAATACAACCACCACATTATGTATGCAACTGCTTCAGTCTTACCCTTCAATCATCAATCACAACTTTCCTCTGTACTTAGGAATCCACCATGTTTCAGTCCACTTTAGACCATGCTCAGGGTCACAGCCCTTACACAAGATATGAGAAGTGTTACATGCTTACCGCATCAGAGTACCATTCCATTTTAAATTCTATTCGTACATATATCTTTATCATTTGCTGTTGCATAATTAAGGATGTACTTACATCCCTGTTGCATAGTAGTGGCTTCATTAGTTGAAGTTTACGTACCACTACTCATTTCTCCTTACAGCTATTTTACCTCCCAACATGTAACTATAGTGTCTTGGTCACTTGTACAAATTTTTTACGTATTTGTATAAATATATCGTTATATAATAGCAAAGTTACAACTCACATTTTACAGACAGGACTATATAGTTACACAACAGACACATGATGCAGGACAAAATACAAACAAAACAGTACATATAATTAACTCAACTGACCCAAGCAGGTCGACTAAAGACAAAGGTGGTTCTCCTTCAGCTCCCTCAGCCCTCGGATGCTCTTCTCCTCCTTCTTCTGGGGTAGACTCCCCACCTTCCTCCATACTTGACTGTGGTGAGGGTGAAACACTTTCATGTGGAACCATGTGGAACCTGACAACCAATTTTTCTAGTGAGAACATTTTTATGTGGAGTTATATGGAGCCTGACAAACAATTTTCTAGTATGAAAACTTTCATGAGGAACCATGTGGAATCTGACATACAGTTGTCCTAGTAGGAACACTTTCATGTGCAGCCATGTTGAACATGACAAACAATGGTCACTGTTATCATAATTAAAACAAACAGTCACTTATAAAAGCAGACTGTGATGTCTTTTGCAATGATGTAGTCATATTATGAAAACAAACAAGCAATGATACACTATGACCATGACCTGTGAAAATAAGGAACATGACAAACATCACTGCCTGTAGGTTTATATTAATTTTCCACAAAATACACTAAAAATGTCCATACATGTTTTACCATTTTTCTTGACATCAGGAACAGACATCCAAGAATCTGACATTAAATAAACAATATCACCGTGTACACTACTGAACCAGAAAATGCCTGCTGCTTTACTGAAATGAGTACAGAGGCTAACACATCTGCATACTGCTTCCATATCTAGCAACAAACCACAAACAATGGATCAACATTACACCTTATTCTGGATGGAACTAGACTATCTATATGTGACTTAAACTACTTCCATAAGATGCAATACAAATAAAACAGCCACTTTGACATCATGAAGACCCTGACAGTAACATAATGTGTATAATGTATAAAGCCTTTTATAAGTCCTTCATAACTAGGAGGGCACTGGAGTGCGAAGTGAATATTATGCAAGGCATCAGTCTTTTTTGACTTCAAGGTATCTTCATTGAGATTAATTTTGTTCTCCTACATTCTGATCATAACTGCATATAAATCCACTTTTTACAATACACTTACTGCCCATTGTCCTCCTTAGTAATATCCAATCCAAATGCCTGTAACTGTGTTGGTGATGAAGTTTCTTCAGATGTTGCTGGTAATGCTGGAAACATTCGTAATGGGCCTATTTTTTCCTCCTCTTTCAGTGTTTCCACTGGCTCTTCTACTTGTGGGCCTCTCATCAGTGACATTAGAATTCCTACAATGTACCTGAAATATGGGCCAGAAAACAGATCATGAATGTGTGTGTGCAACTACACAGTACTTCATTGACTCACTGGTATATCATCATATTGGCAGGTACTTGATTCAGCGAGCCTGTGAACTGTTTTTCATAATTGGTAACAAAGTATTTAAAAAATACTGTCACAGTTTAGAATGAATTTACATAATTAGAATGTCACATACCTGTACATTACATTGTATAAATACACTACCAATAGCATTAACATATTTTACATTAATTACATATTATTTGTCAGGCATGCATTTCTGGAAAGTATTGCAACAAATATTTAAGATTAATACATTTTGTACAAAACAAGGGTGACATAAAGCAAGTGAGAATTCATGAATCCACAAATTAAGTGTCACTGTATAAAAGGTTTTGAATTCACTATGGGTGTAACCTAATTTTGAATTACAAATGTTATAACAAAACAGTAAAACAATTTCATATAACAGTACCCGATACAATGCAAAATATGTCCTCAGACAATATGTATTAAAAAAAAATGCATTGAATGTGTATCAATTTGATACATGGAATACTGATTTACTGTCCTCTAGACGTTAAGTTGATAAAATATCTACATTAGAATATATCATCATATTAAAAATAATCACATTCTCGTTAATGAACAATTTGGTTTCAGGCATGCATCATCAACAGGCATTGCGTCCTATAAGTTGACCAAGAATATACTGACAGCATTAAGCAATAAACTGTTAGCTGACGGTATTTTTTGCGGCCTTCATAAGGCATTTGACTTTGTCAACCATGACATCCTGCCGTCTAAAATGGAATTTTATGGTATTTCTGGAAAAGCTAATAACCTAATCAAATCCTACTTACAAGATAGATATCAGAGAGTATTGGTAGACCTTGATTCAAAAAAATATTACTCTGAATGGGAATCTGTTACAGATGGAGTTCCCCAGGGATCCTTACTTGGTACCCTGCTTTTTCTTTTATATATTAATATTGTACCAAATATAACACCTGATATATCTAACTCAGTGCTGTAGGCAGATGATAGTAGCTTGATAATTACTAATTCTGATAGCCAAATGTTTGAAAAAGAGATAAATACTGCTATATTACAATTAAACAGATGGTTTAATAATAATCTATTATTATTAAATCTGGAAAAAACTTAATTCCATCAATTCTTAACCAAAAACACTAATGCAACAGACCTACATATATCATACAAAAAAAGACAAATTTCCAGTATGCATAGCACAAAATTTCTGGGGTTTGTGATTGAAATAATTTATAATGGCATTGCCTTATTGATCAAATGATTCCTAAGAAATAATTTATCATGGCATTGCCATATTGATCAAATGATTCCTAAGAAATAATTTATCATGACATTGCCATATTGATCAAATAATTCCTAAACTAAACAAAGCATCTTAAGTAATCAGATCTTTGAAACCGTTGTTGTCTTTTGAATCATTAAAGATGGTTTATTTCTCAACAGTCCATTCAATCATATCGTATGGTATCATATTCTGGGGTATATCAGCTCATAGTAAAATTATATTTAAAATCCAAAAAAGAAGAATAAGGATTATTACGAACTCAGGTAACAAGGATTCTTGTCAAGATTTGTTTAAAAAAGTATATATTCCCCCCTCTTCAGTCTCAATACATATTTTATCTACTCATGTTTGTTGTTAAGAATAAAGACTTTTTCAAAATGAACTCTGATGTTCATAGTTTTAATACAAGATTTCATTATGATTTACATATTCCTGCAGCAAATTTGGCAGTATTTCAGAAAGGAGTGTGGTATGCTGGTATCAAAATCTATAACCATCTTCCACCAACCCTTAAACAACTGTCATATGATATTTCTAAATTTAAAGCAGCCTTAAAGAGATTTCATTTTATAAACTCTTTTTACACATTGGAGGAGTATTATAGCTGAAAATAAGGATCTTGGTTCTTATTATTACATTTTAACAATACTATAAATTATTGTATTGCTGTTTAATTATTGTTTAATTCAAATCACTTATGATTATACATATGTGTTGTCATATATGTTGTATGTGTTGTAGACTAGTTATACTTTCAGCATTGGTCCCCTAGGCATGTAAGGATCAATGAATTGTGGTGGTTTGACTGATAATAAGTAAACTGAACAGCATGATTTGCTATTAAAACTGTTACATCTCTATTGTGAAGAGAACATTTCAGAATATTATATTTCTCTAGTGTGCATTTAATTATGACTTATGGCGTAATATACTATGTACATATAAGGGAATTGTGACTGTGCTTTTACTTCTTGTGTTTTGTATGATTTACTACAAGATGTACTTTATGATATAATTATTTTATGTCTATATTACATTAGTATTATGACAAGCTCTATATCCTAAAGGTTGGTTGACATTGTATGGATTGAGAGAATCCATAATAAATGAATGAATGAATAAAAAAAACAATATTAAACAATATCAACAGTTTTCATCATAGGGATTTTTTATAACAATAGCCACTCTTACCGTAAGATAACTGATACACCAAATCCAGAATAGTAGAATGCATAGAAAATCATCTTGAAAAAGGCAATAATGATTTCTGGTATTGTCATCTGCTGCAATTCAATTATCTTTGCTTTGATGTGTGATGGAGATAGCATTGTCACACAGAAGTACAAGGCATCCTTTGTAGCTTGGATGCCTCGCTGGATGGGGTCCTTGGCAGCTCTAAAATAAGGACAAATAACACAGGTAAAGAATTCACAAGAAAAATGTACTTCTATGCTCCACAGCTCTATTAAGCTTTCACTTGCTAATTCCATTACTTAATAATATGGGGAAGCCATTTGAAATTGGCAGCTCTAAAATAAGGACAAATAACACAGGTAAAGAAATCACAAGAAAAATGTACTTCTATGCTCCCCAGCTCTATTAAGCTTTCACTTGCTAATTCGATTAGTTAATAATATAGGGAAGCCATCTGAAATTCTAACCCAAGCTCTCAAAATCTGACTTGGCACACCATTACTCACATCTCCCATCTTATCATGACATCTTCAGTCTTAGTGAGTCATTAAATGCTTACTCAAGTTCAGTTACACATTCAGGGTGTTGCAGTTCATGAAGGTTAAGTACAGTGCAACACTGAGGCCTATAAGTGTGATGCAAATTACTGGGTTCCTGACTACGCAGAACAGTGTCCTACAGTGTGTTTATTTAACCTAAAAAACTATGTAAGAATGGAAGTCAATCAACAGTGTCACTAAAAACAATGAAGTTGGTTTTCTTGTTTTTCAGTTTCTTCCACAACAACATATTGACTAATGAAAAAAATTTTAACAGCAGTTCCTCATTAATGAATAAGTTACAGGGATCACTATGTGTTCTTTCAGAAGAAACATTACATGACAATGCAGCGCATGCAAAAGCATGTCCATACAAATCTTTAAGATTCTTATTCCAGAAAAACAGCATAACAAAGAAATCTGTAAACGCAACCACTAAACTGCTTTGTTTGAAACCATACAAACTCCAAGTTGAGCAAAAATTCCAGGAGTCTTTTCAGAGTAAGGTTTTGTAACTGGTTCTGAGAAACCGTGTCTAGTGGTGAAGTTGATCCAGTGTAACTTATTTTATGGACAAGATTACTTAAACAATCAAGTGAATGCTCAAAATAACAGACAACCTGCTGGTTGGCAGATAACCCACACACAAAGAAGATGAACTTTAAGAAATCATCATGTAAGCAGTACTGACAATTTATAAACAAGAAATGCAGACAGTTTGCAATAATCTGTTCACAAAATGTGAAGCATGTCTGAGAGTTGAAGGAGGTCATTTCCAACACCTGTTATAGCATGCCATAAATTTCATTACATAATATGGATTGTTTATGTTGAATCTACGAGCATGTTCTGCATTTTCAGAAACACAGCATTAAATAATGAACTCACCGTTCTTCATCATCTTCTGTCATGTAACTATATGAGGCCTCCCTTGCCTTGCCTCCCCCGGAGCTCTCCATAACTGCCATTAACCCACTGGCATGTGTCATTTCAAAAATGGCATCTTCACAGAAGTTCACAAATGCCTCTAATTTCTCCTTATCACCCCCCTCAGTAACAATAGAGTAGAAGAATGCCCGCTTTGACTCCTGTTTGAACACAATTTCATTAATTACACAACTGTATAATCACTCATTCCTTTGCAATGGTGTGAAAGAATCAGTTAAGATGTAGCACTCAACTGGGGATCAAGAGTTGACATCAAATAAATATTGATAATGGGGTTACAGCAGTACACTTTGTCATTTAAAACAAATCTATCAAGAGCACACCACTTCCACACTGCAAAATTTATAAATGCACTGGAATTCTCTTGATGGGAAGACATACCGTAATATTCATCATGGCTTCATATATATATATATATAAAAGTGGGCATCAGAGTATATAATTAGTGACCAGTCTTTCACAGATAATACTACTTATAAATTAACAATTGAAATCCTAAATGATATGAGTAATAAATTACTACTAGGAGGAAAATTTTTGTGATCTAGAAGAGACATTTGAATATATTGTTAACTAAGTTGATATTTTATGGGATAAATGTTACAAAATATAAATAAATATCAATATCATTATCAATATCAACAGATGTTGAATGACACTGACCACCTCCTACTGGCTGCACATATTAGCAAGAGTGGACCAGTAAGTAAACTAGCTGTTCAAGAATTTGATGGGAAAGATTTAATTCCAAGAAGCTGAATGTTGTGGAAATTAAAAGAGCATCAGGTTACAACATGAAACATATCAGAAGTTTTGGAAAACTTATGAGATAAAACTAACACAACAGGAGTACAGAAGTATTAGGAGGAAATTCCAAAACTTCAGTGAAGGTGGTTACAAGGTTTTTAGAAACTAAAGCAATATTCATTATAGTTCTGCTAACGACTGCTCAAAATTAATACACCAAAGGAGCAAACAAAATGACAATTTTTGTAGAATCCAAGACACATGAATAGTGATAAGCTGATATGAATTAATGAGACAGAAACAAATATAATACAGACTCGTGCAGAGGCAATAACCTTGTACGATAAAACTGTAATCTACTTTCAGATTTGCATAGGTGAGTAAATAAGCCTGGTGTGCCCTAGTGTCCCAGTGTCAATCTTCTGAGTTCCTCTGTTATTGCAATATTTGAATATTTGATGTTCTAACATTACAATTTTAACAATATCTTTCAAAGTCTGCATTCTTTTGACTGAAACACATAAGTGTACAGTTATCACTGTACATAAGAAACAGACCATGATGATGTAAGGGAGGGGAGGCAGTGCTTTTTGATCTCGCCAGTTTATCCCCGACAAAAGTGTACCCTTGTACCCACTGGATAGGAGGCTATATGAAAAAATAAATACATCAAAGAAATGCTTTTCACCTTAATTTGTGGCTTTTCCCACTGTTCAATGTTCGATTCTTTGATTTCAAAGTATACTCTCTCTATCCTCTTGCTGCCACCAAGAATCTCAATACGTCCTAGGAATGGTTCAAAGTAGTTGAGTACACTGCCTGCAGTTTCCAAGAACCGAGCCAACCTGATAGATAAATAAATGTTGAGGAAATGTACCAACAACTAACATTACAAATATGTTAATTCATTTGGAAGGGGGAATGGAAGGAATATATCTGTAACAGATACAACCTTTGATTATTATCACCAGAAAACATATTATAATTCATACGCTTAAGAAAATAATGCCAGTCACAAAGATATAGTTGCACAATTTGACAAACTGATTGTTAATGGGAATTCTGGATATATTTTAAATACCAGTACTTGACCAAATTGGTGTTTAGAAGCTCCTTGAAACAATATAAAAAGTTTTGACTATTAAACAACAGACAACAGTCAGTATTGATATTCACAGGATGTTTTCTGTTAACATAATTTATGCTGGAAATGTCAGAAGCCTTACCTTGGTTCATTTGGCATGTGCTCAGACAAGTTTGTAAGCAATACAGCAAGGTTGAAGCCAATTTCCTTAGCAGGATCATGAAATCTATCTGTAAATTCTACATAATCTATCTTACCATCATGGTTTGTATCACAGCACATAAGTAAGAAGTTTATCTCTTCTCTGCAAAGATGAGAAAAAAAAATCTTAGAAACAACACAACAATAAAGCCTATTTACTTACTAAACAGGTTTCTAGTCATGAACATCTATTACTGTTCCTATTACAGATAACTTAGCTTTACTTTGTAAATAATTTACTAAATAAACAGAGATTATGTCTGTGCTAAATTTGTCAAATATAATTTCAATGGTTTGCACTGATGGCATATTGTACCAATGACTTGCAAACAACAGTTCATAATATGCAGCTGTATTTATGGTCCACCTGCACACTAAATTTTAGAAGTTTCATTAATTATTGCCATCAACACAAAAGCCAAAGGAATTTTCAGACACATGTATTTTTATTTCAGAGGCTACAAAAAACTTCCATTTAAAAAAGCTGGATACCGTTCAAAGAAGACTTGTAACAGGGATACACACGTAGTTACTGTTCTAACAATATTGCTTATCATCCTATAATTTAAACCTTACCCTTACCAGATTTAACTCTTCCAACTTGTGTCAAGTATTATGGCTTGCTCATGCATAAACATAAAAAATAGATTCCCCCCACCCCCTCCAGTGCACAATAAAAACAAGTACATTTTTATTACTTCCATCTACACAGAGTGACAGTCATGAACATTTTGTTTCTTGTATTAATACCATAGTCTTACTGAATATGATGCTGCCAGGCTACATGACATTATATCAGACAAAACTCACCACCATGAAAATCTTGAATTTCATATTGAATCCAAGTGCATATAACGCCAATAATCATAAAATTACTTGACTGTTATGTTTCCTGGTACTGTAACTGCCACTTTATAGTTAAACACCCTACTAAAATATGACAACATTGTGTTGGCTTGTTTAAATGTTGTTAGTAAGGTATAGAGTGGAGGATACAGGTCAGCTGGGATATGATGCTGTGTTGCTGGACTAGTTGTTTCCTGTGTTTCAAAGGAATGTACAACCTTCAATTTAAATGGTCAAGGAGACCAAGCAGTCACAGTGTAACACTCCAGAAGACCTGAATCATAAATCAGACTGCTGTGGAAGCCTCATATGTCATAATGTTTGTATATAAAAATATGTACTATACCAGTAGTTTCAATAGAAAATTCAAATGTCAGACAGTAATAATGTTTTAACTAGAACTTAACCACATGTGTTGAAACATTCAATATTTAGAAAAATGAAGTTAAATGTGTTGAAGTGTACTAATTACCAGTAAAAACAAAACTTACGGAGTATAGCTCTTTTGCTGCTCCATCTTTTCTCTGAAATCCTTGGGGTAAACCCACCCATCATGGTTAACATCAATTTCCTGAAGCAACATATCACACAAAATGAAACAACAACAAAATATATTATTCTTATTAATAGCAAGACACTGACAAACACTTCTAATTTATTCATATGTAGATGAATGAAACATACAGCAATGCATTACATTACATTATCACTTGACAGAGAAATTACAGTGAATATTGTAAAATTAAGACAGTTCTTGTGTAACAGGATGTTAGGGCATGGACTTGATTCATCTGGTTCAGGCTACAGATCAGTGGGGGGCTAAAGAAATGTTAAATTCCAAAGAAGACAGAGATTTTCTTGAATAGCAGAGTGGGCAATTTGCTTCTAAAGAAGGACTCTGTTCTATGTAATTAGTCAATTAGTTAGTTAGGTAGGTAGGTGGCTAGTCAGTCAGTTAAATTGTTAGATTATTCTCATGAAGACACAAAATATTGACAGCCCACATCTTCAGCATGAGAACTGAATTATACAGACCTGGAAACTAGCTGATGATGTGAGATCTTTCAGTTTCAAGAACATGTCGAAGTACTTTAGGATCAACTATAAGAAACAGAAGAGGTGTCACTTTCAATCATACAAGTAAAAATATTCCTGCTAGTTTACACAGAGACCACATACCTGCTACAGAGTGCTTGATGCTAAATTAGTTTTACACTTCAAAATGTATTCTCCCTTTCATTACAATACTATGGAAAATATGTCTGTCTTTTATTACAACTTTTTCTTGATATATGAAAATAATATCCATACAGATCTGGTAAAAATACTCACCTCAACATTAGATGCTGACTCCACTAAGGTGTCCACCATCTGCTTCCCAATGGTGCCATTAACAACATTGCCTGAAAATCAAGCACAGGACCTGACTACGTTGCAGCAGATGAAATATACAGGAAGCAGGTTTCATTCATATTTTTACAAGAAATCACAAAGTAATGACAAAAAGTTAGATTTACAAGACTCTGTGACACCATGTAAATTACACACTGAACACTACAATGTATTAAATCATAAATTATTACTAGAAAAACTATTTTATTGTGGTAGAAGGGGCTCCACTAACTTATGGTTTAGGTCTTATTTGACACACAGAAAACAATTTATTTAAATTTGTCAAAGTGACTCAGGCAGTATGAGGGTAAATATTTATAGGTCCTCCTCCATGGAAATAAATCAAGGTGTGTCACAGGGTTCAGTACTTGGTCTGTTGTTATTCCTTCTATATATAAATGACCTTCCTGTAAATATCCACAATGCAAATTTAGTTATGTTTGCCGATGATATTAATGTGTTAATTTCAGACAGTGATGAAAGATTGCTCCAAACCAAAATTGATAAGGTAGTTGCAGAATTGGAAACTTGGTTTAACAGGAATGACCTCGTGATAAATGCAGGAAAAACAGGAGTAATGTTGTTTCATAACAGACAAACACAGGTTTTAGTAAAACCTTTAGTGACTTTTAACAACATGAACGGGGATTACACAGCTGAAATAAAATTCCTTGGCATTCAAATTATGGATAAAATAAAATGGCACTCTCATGTACAGTTACTAGCAGGTAAATTGTGTAAAGTAGCTTTTATGATAAAATCTGTTAAGGAGGTTTTGAGTCCGAATTTGATTTGAAACATTTACTTTACAAAATTTGACTCACTTCTCCGGTTTGGTATATTATTATGGGGGGGAGCAAGGGGTGAATTAACTACTAGAATACTTAGAATTCAATAACGAGTGATAAGATCAATGGTAGGAGTAAGCTCAAGAACATCTTGCAGGCAGCTATTTAAAGAATTGAATATTCTGACCTTGGTTTCACTATATATAATGGAACTTATATGTTATATAAGAAAGCACTACCAGTTTGTAGATCTAAATTCAAATATCCATGCTCATAATACACGAAGAAAGATGGATATCCACATCCAATCATACAATACTGATTTATATACGAGAAGTGTAATGAATATGGGGACTAAATTATATAACAAACTTCCTGGTTACATAAGAGAAATAGATAGTTATAAGACCTTTAAGAAGGAATTCAAATCACTTCTTCTGCATTCCTTTTACTCAGTGGAAGAATTTGTAGCTTTGTAACTATGTAACTTCATTAGCTCTGTATCTAAATTAAGCTTTATTACACTATATAAGGGGGACAGCGGTAGCACAGTGGTTAAGGTGCTGTGCTACAAATCGGAAAGTCGCTGGTTCGATCCCAGCAGGTGTCACTGGATTTTTCATTGACATAAAAGCCTTCTGACCATAATATGGCCCTGGGGTCGACTCAGCCTCTGACAGAAATGAGTACCAGGAGCATTTCCTGGGGGTAAAGGCGGCCGGTGCATAGAGCTGACAACCTTACCACCATCCTGTGCCATTGTCACTTCCTATGAACCCTCTGGGCCTGTCCAGGCCTGTAATGGGACTGCTTTACCTTACACTACATATAAGTGGTTCTGAAATAATTTGTAGAATACTATGTTCGTTGCTATTGGACTTATCTCACTTCTTGTATATTGCTAGAAATTGATGAGTCCACTGTCATATGTATGATATTTTGGATAACTAACTAAACTAAACTAAACTAAACTAAACTAAACTAAACTAAACTAAACATGTAATTCTGACTATATATATGGACAGAACATAAAGAATTTAATTTTATAAGAAGTATATTTCAACTGCAAAACTGTTGTTAAAATTATTTTATTATTTCATGCAAGGCATCTTCTTGTGTGAAATACTAGGTATAAATAGGTTTTTTGTTTGGAAAATTCTTCACTGCTCTATCAGTGTACAGGGATGACACGTTTCAGCTAGTAACCATCATGCCATCATTAGGTCACACATTTATGTAACAGGTACAATGACGAAAGAATGTGATTACATAATTTTATTTACAAGGAATGAGACCTCATATGTCTTATAGTCCATAGACTTACAGGTTTGTTTTCCCAAAATGTATTCCAGTGTAAAAGTAAAATGGTATTTCATACCTTGCCTGTACTGTTACCTGACCTCTGTTCTCATACACATCATCATATTATTATAGAGAATATCTAACCTTCAAGCATAGACAGCATCATAGTGATCATGTCCTTTTGAAGGTTCAGAAGTTCCTTCAACAAGTCTACCTGACTTGAATGTTTTGATAGTTTGTCCTGCATATGGGAGAACAGAAATAAGAAACCTCCAACAGCATCCCACAACCTGCAAACACAAAAAATGCATAAACAGAAATGTAGGGTACAAATGGTTTTTCATGAACTTTTTTCTGCCATTCCATCTACTAATCCTCCTTGTCTCCCTCCTCCTCCTCCTCCTCCTCCTCCTACTACTGCCACTATTCCTGCTGCTACTATACTACTACTACTTCTACTACTACCATCACTGCTCCTACCATCACCACTGGCATTATTACTGTAGCATGGGAGGTTCAACATAAACTTGCCTTAAGGCAATTACTACAGACCTACTTTGTTTGGTTACTCACAATATGCAGCACTGAACATTTGTCCATTAAATTTCAGTGATATTAACTTTTTCCAGTTTACCTTGAGTGAGCTAATGCTTGCTGATTCTGTGTACATGGACCCTGGATCACTTCTGTAAGTGTGTTAAATACTTGACTTGCTACACCAATAGCTTTGAAGAAATTGGCCTTCCCTGCTGGATCGATGATCTCCTTACTAGAATAATGCCAGTAGAAATCCATGATAGATTCCTGTAATATATATCACATAAATAACAACTCGAGGGTAGAAGAGAATAGAATTTATTGACATTCCACAGATCCTTTTCAGTACAAGGATGTGGAATATGTCATGACATGAAATATACAGCAGTATAGTACAATATTATATGAAACATGTTGTTTGTACAGCTGTAAAAATATCACTTACATAATGCAGATCAACATACAGCAAGGTATTTGTGTTAGTAAATATTTAGTAATGTGCATACCTTTAGTTGAAAATATACCTAATGCAAAATATTGGAGTAAGAGATAATCCTTCAATGCTGGCTTAAATATTTTACATCATATTATTATTATTATCATCATCATTATATTCATCTAATCAATAAAAGGAGTTCATGTATAAGAAATGTTTTAAAGTACTTTGAAATGTCCTCAGACTATCAGAAAATTTTTTATAGTTGAAAGAAAGACTATTAAAAATCTGAATAGTAAACTCCCTTTTAAAAGATATCTAAATTTGTCAAAGGAAAGTGAAGATTAGAACTATGTCTAGTATTTATATTATGAACTTCTGAATTTATTAAAAATTGATCTCTGTTGTTGACTACAAATATAAGCAGGGAAACTGCGTATTGTGACACAAGTGGCAAAATTTTTAGTTTTTTGACTAACATTCCACAGGAGTATCTACTCCCACAACCTGTAATAATTCTGATCACTGCCTACTGCATCCAAAAAATCTGCATACTGTGACAATAATTTCCCCCAAATATTATTCCGTAACACGATTGTACGAAAAGATAAATCAATAATAATGTTTTATGAATCATAAGTAGCATATTTCAAATGTATAATTGTTGATTGAGATTTTGTTTCTTGCAGTAAAGAAAATTTATTTCTTGGTTTATCCTGTACTTGAATGCATTAGTTGTGGTCTTCCTATTTTGTGGTTTCTTTTTGTCGATTTTTATGTTGAGGTAGTATGGTTTCAGATGTTTGATTCTGCACATTTCGCTGAAACATATAACAGCATTTGTTTTTAATGACTTTAGCTTGGTATTCTTATAGTTGGTACAAAGTTTTGCCTGTTGGGCATTGATAATTTTTATTGTTGCACCATGTATCTTGATACCATCAAAGTCTCTCATTTACCAACAGATGCACTTTATATCAGCCTTATAAACCATTAAAATTTACATTAAAACTTATATTAAAACTGCACCTACATGTTTCGGTCTATGACCATCATCAAGGAGCTTACTAACCTTTTTAAACAAATAAACCTAAACATCACTCTACGAGCTACAAATTCAATACACCAACAGTTAACTGAAAATTGACCAACAACAACCCCAGTGGAACATACAAACTTAAGTGCGAAACCTGCAATAATGCATACATTGGACAATCTGGCAGATCTATAACAATAAGACATAAGGAACATATATGCTACGTGCGTACTAACAACCCAACGTCAGCATACGCTCTAAACATATTAAACAATAAACATGAATATGGAACCGCAGCAGAAACACTAAAGATTATTAAAACCATGTAACAAAGGCACACGAATGAACTGTTGGGAGACTCTCTATATGCAAGCCTTCCACCAAAACAACATATTAATTAATGAACAACAGGTCAGTGACATCAACCCCTTGTATGAGCTTGCAGATACGTCATGAATGTCACTATGCATACCCTAACTCAGTCTCTCTCTGCACAGCACACAGGTCTCCATGGGTAAATCTGATTCCTTCTAATTACATTTATTATTATTATTATAACAAAGCACTTGAATATGACAAAAGTTTCTTTTTACAGACTTGATATAACATGCTGCCACACCACCGCACACCCCATAACGACATACTTTCAATGACTATTTTGCAAATGTGACTTTAGCTAGGCTCAAGCGTAAGCTCCCTGATGATGGACATAGACCGAAACATGTAGGTGCAGTTTTAATATAAGTTTTAATGTAAATTTTAATAGTTTATAATGCTGATACAAAGAGCATCTGTTGGTAAATGAAAGACTTTGATGGTATCGAGATGCACGATGCAACAATAATAAAAAAAAGGAGATAAATACAGATTTTGTGTAGCCACCACGTTGCTTTAAATTTAGTAATTTAAAAAATGGTTGTACAGTCTTGATTGATAATCCATTACAGTACAAAATTTGTCTATTCTACAAACAGCTGTGTTAGTAGCACCCCAATTTCAGAAATGTGCACAGCTACCATTTTGGTATTACTGATAGTAAGAAATCACAAAGCCGCATTGCTCTAGTGACATGATATTCATACAAAGTTTCTTAACTGTATGGAGTTTTCCTTTCAAGTGATCTCTATATTTTATAAGAGCTTCATACTATTGTATGAAGCAGAACAGAACAATCTACTACAATTTGGTATAATGGAGCACAGTAACCTTTTGCAATCGGGTATACAACCAAACAATATAATAATATGAATGTATTGAAATGGTGGTCAGTGTTTCTCTAAGGAAGACCACAGTATATATCAGAATTTTTATTACATATATATTTTTTATTTAAAAAAAAGAAGGGAATAAGCCAGAAGGTATACCTCTGCAGGTAGTCAGTACAGGAAAGCATCAATGACAAATGATCCAGAAAATGTGTAATACGATTTGTTATATTTGTATTTGCAGTATTCATGGCTTAAAATTTCCACCAAGTACCTTAACATTTTCTATTTTAAAACAACAAATTGCCATACCTGAAGCCTTAGCAAGTAATCAACTGTGCAGATAACAACATTAACTGTTGTTGTGTTTCCAGCCTGAGTTCTGAGGTAATTCTGCCATTCTGTCAACAAATAAACACAAATATTCATACTATTTAATTACTCATGATTTTTGTGCATGTAACATTTCACAGAATATACAGTACTTGATCCAACAAACTGTACAGTCACTAATAAGTAATCATTAGTGACGTTCCTCCTACATGTTTTGACATCTACAAGGTCATCGTCAGGGCGGTATATAAAAAGGCATAAAAGCATATAAAATTCTGTCAAAGATGTGCATATGTAGGGTTGAATTGTTGATTAAAATTACTACAAATTCTTAAAATATAAATCAATTTTAACAAGTATTTTTTACAATTCTAAACAACATTTTATTTTGAGAACTGTGCTCTTCTGGGTTATTATGCAGAGAGCAGTGGTAATTTCTTATTATACTTTAAAAAAATCTTTAGTACTTTAATTGACAACATTGTATTTTAACTCTACACACACAAACATCTTTGACAGAATTTGCTGTGCATGCTACGTCTTTGTACACACCTCCCTGCTGATGACCTTGCAGTGGTTGAAACATGTAGCAGGAACATAAGTGACTAATGATTATTTATTACTTACTCTGCAGTTTGCTGGATCAACTGCCGTATAATCAATTTATTGCATGGAATATTGATTACATTAATTTTCACAGTATACTTAGATGTAACTGTGTTGCATACTGCCTGCTTATTAAAAAATAAGTCAACACATTGTGTTACCTAATTTTACTTCTAACATTTTAAACCTGTACTTTTAAACCCCACATGCAAATTCTCTACAAGTAATCCCACATACAAGCAATTTGTTCTCCTGTATGTGGTTTGTTATATATTCTAAAAACCAATTTAGACTTACCAAAGCTAAAAATGGGGAACTTTTTTTTAGCTGATATTAGGTCAGTAGTTACTCTACAAAGTTGAGTTGGTAGCACATTATTCCTTCCTTCTGCATGTTCTAGAAAGGCTCCTTCTTTCCACTCACAGAATTAGGAAAGCTCAGAACATACAATAAGCTGTGGTTGCTTTGATTCTAGCGTTAATAACGAAGTGTATGTTTTTTTAGTTTCCAGTGGTTCATGAATAATGCTGTACTGGTAACAGACACGTATATTTATTTTTTTAGCTGTCTCTTCATTGGTAATGCAAAGGTTTTTCTGCATGAGCACATGTGCATCTGTGAGCATCATAAAATGCTTCACTTGGCCAAAAGCAAATAACTTAACATTTCTTAAACTAGTTTTTAATTTTCACTCAATTACAGACCTGCCAGTTTTTAATGCATACCTCACCAAACCATACTAAAAACGTTTGGTCATTTTCATCTCTGCTGATCTCAGAAAATTAATCACAGACCTCAAATAAATCTACATATTTCATACTCATTAAGCATAATGCACATGATTCACATCACTTTTATATAATGTAGTCTATTTATCATATTATGTTAGATGAATGTTTACTGAAAGCAGTAATTCATTCATCTCCATTCATAACTGTGAATGTCACTCACAGTTGTGAAGTAGAAAATTATCAATACATATGGCAAAAAAGCGAACAGCATGGTTTCAGAAAAGAGTATAGCTTATCCAGAATGATTTGCTAGAAGACTGTGCGATACAGCCTCACAGAAGTCATCTATTCAAGGAATCCTGTTTAGTTACAGATGTTGGCTGGTGCAGAAAACTGTCAACTCAGGCAGTGACCTATTTATAAGCAATAAAGCCTCACACGCTTACCTAGATTGTGACCCTCACAGGTCAATTGGATGAACCTAAAGAGAGCACAGGTGAATTCAGCATCGTGCATATTCTTCTCTCCAGCTGCTCCTTCTGAGCCCACACCCAGACCCTCTGCCTTGGTGTTGCGCTCAAAGGCATCCAGATCCAGAACACTACAGGAGTTCATCAGACCAGCAATAGAGGTAAAGAAGCCAACATCCTTCTTTTCTTTGAGGTGATTCAGCATTCCCTACAAGATATAATGTGCTTGGTTATGAAGAAAGAAGATAATAATGTGAGAAAGCAATGCAGTTTGATGTACAGCTATACTTTACTTGAAATGTAATCAGTGCCAGTACATGGGACTTTCTTATGGTAGAGATGGGGCTAGAATTATTATCATTAAAAGGGTTTATAGAGTGTTTCTTTCAGCACAGTCATTGAACCACGCATGTATAACATATATAGGAGAGTTAAATTTTCTCATGTAAGTTTGTTGTCTGCTTGATGATGACTGAGAAATAACTAAACCAGGTGTTGCAAAAATTCTTAATCTCAGTCTTCTTAGTGAGAGCTACTTACAAAAAACTGATGCCATGTAAACACTTCACACAGTTCTTGTTCATGTTTACCATAAAACTGCAACTACTAAAATTAAGCACTCACAAAGATTACTTTGAAAACAGCTAGATAAAAAATAGTTATCAAAATGCCAGCTTTTGAAACATTAGCAAAGGTACACAGATAAACAAATTCCTCCTTCACTGTCTGAACCGCTCTGCCTACAGTCTGGCCAGTGACCTGGCTTGCTGTCTCTCACCACTCAGCCTAGCTGTGCTGACACATGGTGCATCATGTGGGTAGGCAACAGACCAATTGCTTTTCTGTTCTCTGCAGCACTTGGAGTCTGTCATGAGTATTTGAATTTAAATGATTTTATTCGTATTCTTTTAAATAATGAGCATATATCCTAATAAAAACTTTTATTCAGATATTTAATTTTTCTCAAAATTTCTGGGAGGACTGCAGCCCTGTACTCTTTATGGATGAGTCTCCTCTGCGTGCAATCAAACAATTTCTGGGCTGCCTGAAGAATAATCTAGAATAAAGTACCTGGAATAAAGTTGTGTGGTTTCAGGAATCCACTGCATGTAAATGAAATCTTTGTCCTTCTGGAATGTTATACAGTGTATGTAGGCAGTTACTTACCAATGTTCTGGGACAACCTATTGGTCCCATCACAAAGGGTTAAGCAGTCCAAGAAGAATGCCCTTGACGATGGTACTGATAAGTTGTCCCAAAACGTCTGCACATAACTACCAAATCTACGCTGCCTAACATCTCAGAGAAGCAAAGACCTTGGCACAAATTTCTGCTAAGCAACAGCAGAATACAATCTGTCAAATCACTGGCCAATAATTTTAATCATGTATACTGTATCTTTCAGGAGTGAACCTACCTGTAATGCAGTGTTATATTTAAATTCTCATTTTTTAAAAATAAGTTACAAAACTTTAAAGAACACAGTATATACACAATGTTCAAACTGGGCAAACCTAAGACAGAAACCCATTACATGTTAAAACCTGGTTTTGCAAAGGATATAACGAGCCGAACATTCAAGTTGTTCCTGGAAGTTTAGAAGTGGAATGACTTGTAGAACACAATCAAGATTTAGGTTACTGCTCTCTTGGACAGAGCTGTCCATGACATACCACAGGTTCACCTTACAACAACTTATACAGTGATGGTCTGCAGCATTTCCAAGAAAAACAAGCAGTAAGAATGCACTAAGACATTGGATATTGGTCTTTACCACCTATCAGTGCTCCTGCACACTCTGTTTTATCTGTGCAAGAATTTGTGGCCAGAATCAGTGAGACTGTTACCTTCCCACTCCCCAGATCAAATTCCACATGATATTCACTCATACGTCAGTAAATGCCACTCAAATGATGTCTTGTGAGTACATATTTAGTTTTGGTTTAGTCTCTGAATGAATAAGGCTGTAATTGTGTTAAATAGTGTGTTAGTAGTTATCACTGTAAACAGTATACTTTGTTTTACTTTTGGATCATATGTGAAGCATGTAAATTGGAGGATATTAACCAGTGAAGAAATCTATACAATTGTTACAAACACCCACTATAACAGAGACAATAAGGTTAAATAGTCTTATGTGTATTGGACCGTGCATCATCTTGATATTTGAGTAAAGGTAGACCAACTTGATGACACTTGCTTTATTTATTATGTCAATTTACTGCTCAACATGTTTCAGATGTTAATACATCCATCTTCAGGAGCTTGCGACTACTTGTTGCGTTGTTGTGTAGGCTGACTTGAGGCGTGTTGG
>Ga0136643_10002966_pt1 | contig 22509 bp, 23 predicted proteins | sample TergutLab28metaG_FD_96883 | JGI IMG/M metagenome (GOLD analysis project Ga0136643, IMG submission 96883) | Labiotermes labralis P1 segment gut microbial communities from Petit-Saut dam, French Guiana - Lab288 P1 (version 3) (version 3) | ecosystem: Host-associated > Arthropoda: Insects >... | reverse complement strand
GAGTAAAAGTGAACGAAAGCGTGTTAGTGTCAGCGGAGAACAAAATAGTTTTAACAGTTCTGTACAATTAAAGTGTGGGTCGGATAGCTCAGTCGGTATAGTTACTGACTATGGGCTGGACGGTCCGGGATCGAATCCCAGTGGGGACGAGATTTTCCACCCGTCCAGACCGGTCCTGGGGCTCACCCAGCCTCCTGTAAAATGGGTACCAGGTCTTTCCCGGGGGTAAAGTGCGGCCGGGGCGTACTGCTGACCACTCACCCCCTTCTAGTACCGCGGTCATGGAAGAGTAGAGCAATACTTCTACCCACCCTCTGGGCCACACCGGGCCTGTAACAGGGTCACTTTACCTACAATTAAAGTGCTAACGTAGGCAAGTGCGATATGCACCGTCTTACCGGCGCGTCTAAAAATGGACTGGACGACAGATTCTCCTTTAAATTACTGGAAGAATTTACTTTGGATAACCATTATCTGTCCGGCAGGGTCGCGTGTCAAAGACAGACCAACGAAATGAAATTAAAACAATTTCGTAATCGAATATTGGGGATCGGAAATAATATTAAAACTGTCGCAGTAAAAATTTCAACACCGGGTTGCAAAATGAGTCATTTTGCAACGTCATGTCTGACCATCCTTGCGTCCGACTGAGAAATTAATTAATATATGAAGAAATTACAAAACAAAACGCGAGCATCTGATGATATTATACGTATATTCATATTTAAACACTCCCTTTGTTTCTCATTATTGTTTAAAATATCTTGTACACTTTGTTGCAAATATCTGTGTCCACCCACAGGCGTCATTAATCAACCCCGGCCCAGGCACAATACAAACAATCTGACACCGCTCCCGGTTTCAGTGCATATAAACTGACATCCCTTTGAATTCTTTAGCCATCAGTAAGCCATCCCACAGACAGACACACAGACAGACACACACACACACACACACACACACACACACACACACACACACACACAAACGACCTACACATCACAACCACCTCTTCTGACATTTCCTCCACTTCACTGACTCCACAAGAGAAATTCATTCCCTGCGGCAATTCGTCAGTATCTAAACAACAAGCCAACTTATTTAACCCTTTAAAGCCCAGTGGTCACTAACCGTCAATTTAACATTCAACAATTCTACGTTCTGCCCACACAGTGTATTTATGTGTTTTGTATGGATCTCAGAACAAACAGCGATCATTTCCCTATACAACACTAACTGACTGGTTTTTATAACCGAGAGAAAGTGTGTTTACTGCGCGGTACGGACTGGATGTTTGAACATAATTCAGGTTCATAGAATGATTTAAATGGTTAAAGTTGCATGTTTCTTGTTGAAACGCAGCCATTGTGAGTAACCTCAGTTCCTGCTACTTATCAGACTCCTAAGAAAGTGTTTTCTGCTATGACAGGTCATTTAATAGGCTTCGGCGATACTCCCAGCAATTACAAACTGGTACTTTGCTGTTTGGGCGTCACAACAACGTTTGGTTGTGTTGCTGATACTCTGCAGAGGTTGTCACAGAGGTGCTGCGGAAGACTCCAGTCTGGGTCGTCAGGCGAGTAGTTCCGATGTTTCGAAGAAGCGTGATGTCTTCATTTTCACGGTCAAGCAGTCCGAGAATGTTGCTTTACACGTCGAGATGAAGATACGTTAGCGAATCGCTCGCCCACACACAACTTGATATCCCGGAAGACAAGTTCGACACGCCAGTACAATGACACGTCTATTTCTGTTAGAGTTCTATAAATCCTCTACTTTATAATCGTGACCGACGCTACCTTCTCTATGTCGCAACTTACCGACAGTTCTGACAGCCACACACACAAAATCGCTCGGTACAAACCTACAATGTTGCATGTTCTAACATCTTCTTTAGTCATTCGTGACTGCGGTTTCGGCACTGAATTCTGAATCGTCATCAATGATTTGCCAAAATGTTACGACCACCTTTGTACAGATATAACAGTCCCTCCATCTTACAACTTCATTCGTTCTTTGAAAGTCGCGCGTAAAGCGAACACAAACACCGAGAACGGCGAAGTTCACAAGAAAGTGAAGAGAACTCTGACAGGCGCTGCGATGTTGCTGCTTCTGCGCAGAACGCTCAGTACCGCAATGTTTTGCGCTTTCCAGAAGTTTCGGGAACGGACGACTGTCGAGAAGAGGCGCTGGACACAATGATCGTTTGGCCACAACATACGCTAAAACTGTTTCTAACCGACAAACGGTGTTACGCGTTTGTTAGTTCGAGCCGCTGAACAGGCTAGCGGAACTGGTGGACGAGCCTTCATTGGTACATGAGGTGACGAGGCATGGTACTGTGCTCGGCTCTAGAGAACAACGAGTTTGGTCTTGACAACTTGAGCACGGTAACTTGTCTTCTCACCAAACATGGGGGGAGGGGATTAGCTCCTGTCAGAGCACAAGACTATCGCTGTGGCTTTCTCGCCACGTCTTAGGTGCTCAGTTTATAACGAGCCTAAAGTTAAAACTTAAGCATTGCACTAACCTATTGGAACGCAACAGGACACCATATTAGTAAATTGCACGCACAGGACACAATTGCACTTCAGACCAGTGTATATTTAACTGCAATACATCGGTTACTGACCATAAACATCTAACGTTCTGACTGCCCACTGCGCAACCATTGCCAAGGTCAAAGTCGCCCTCGTCAGTTGACCACAGTACTTGTTTTGTTTCGTCCGTCAGCGCAATGAGGTCAATTGTGCAGATTTAGTCACATCTCGGCATTGCAAGCAAGCTACTTAACTGGCTGTTATACATTCCTGTAGCCTTGGCATCCCAATATCATTGACAGTTTGTGCAAATCCACCTGAAGATGACTGTTCCAGGTGAAACGTGTAGTGACAAGTTCTTTATAATAAAGATTCAGTTGTGCCTACGCCATGGATTTGCATTTCATATGTCCCTAACTAGAAGTCTCATTTCGTTCTTGGTATTTACAATGCCTCCCATCGAAACATACGGAATGGCATGCCCCAGCACAGAATTCAAAGACGGAAGAGGTGACGAACTGGTTACATGTGGGAAACTTTCCATTTTGTGACCCTGTGTCGAAGGCACAACTTTATGAAGAGATAAAAAGCGTACAAACACAAGAATAAAACCTCCCTAGTTGATAAAATAATGGCTGCTAAAGGTCAGACGGTGTTGAAAGTTCCGCCGTATCGCCCAGATCTCTGCCCTATTGAATTAATCTGGGCGGATGTGAAACTAGTAGGTTGGGGCAAATAATACCGCGTTTCGTACAGATGACGCCAAAAATCTGTGTGGGCAAAGACAGAAAGTGGAGAACACGGATGGAGCATTGTTTGTGACAAACAAGAAGTGTGTTATGAAGGGGAAAAGGGAATGAACAAGAGTGGCAGAATGTGACGATTGTAGGGGAAATGTCAGGGGGCGGGGGCGCGAGATGCACGACTATGTTATGTGCATGTCAGCGTTACCTGGTAACGACACCCCCGCCCCTCAATGGGTACCGTAATAACTAATGTATTGTGTGTGTACTCGTCTAACACAACTATATGTATTGGAAGAATATAAACCTCATGATTACAACAGGTACCGTGTATGTTTCTTTAGGAGTAAGGCGGCCGGAGCGTAAAGTTCACCACTCACCTACATATAGTGCCGAGGTTAACCCTTTAAGGTCGAAAATATCTGTCTGATTCAAACACTCAGTCCGTACCGCGCAGCAAACACAACCCGTCTCGGTTATAAAAGCCATTCAGTTAATGCTGTATAGGGAAATAATGGCTGTTTGTTCTGAGATCCACACAAAACACATAAATACGCCGTGTGGGCAGAACGTTGAATGTTAAACTGGCGGTACATAAAGTAAGTCTTGGGCTTTAAAAGTTAAAGAATGAGTGGAGCTACACCTCTGCCTCCTCTACGTGCCCGCATGACACGGACACACACAACTGTACCTGCTTGTTAAGGATTATCTGCACATACATTAGAGAATTTTGCACCAACCCCAGTTTTCTCCGTACTAACCGTTACACCTGACGGCAAAGACAAAAGACAACAAACACAACGCCATCTTTGTGTAAGTAAATCGGTCACAGCTTTATGGTTGGCAATTTCGCCGGCCAAACAACTAATCGAAGCTCATTATTACGTAATTAGTGCATCTGGCGCAGTCAGAAACTCTTAAAGCCGCCAGACGACTGCACTGCTAGGTTGCAGTCACAGTGCCACCTGAAAACTGGGCGCACGACAAGTGTTCGGCAACTGACAGCGACGGAACTGCACACAACTAGCTACTGTCATTGACTCAGGAACAAGACTTTGACCTTGGCAATGGTTTCGCAGGGACAGTCAGATCCTTAGATTTGTACGGCCAGTAGCCGATGCATTCCAGTTAAAATACACTGAGCTGACATGCAGTTGTCTTTTGTGCGTGCAAATTAATACTATTATTGTGTGTTATGTCGTATCTGGTTAGAACTAGGTACAAATTACACCTTAGGATTGTCATAAACTGAACACCGAAGAAATGGCGACCTGTAGAAAACGGAAAATGAAGTTCTGTCAGGGGCATAAGTTTCATCCGCAAGGCTAGCGAGGAGATGAAGGAATGAAACGGTGCTGTCAAGGCCAAAGTCGTTCTCGTGAGTCGAACAAAGTAGCCCGCCTTGACTGTGAGCAGCAGACCTGTTATATGATGAAAACAACTTGTTCACCGAACACCTGCAACTTCACCAACAGTTCACTCCACTCCATGTTCTGGCCCTCGACAACCGCCATGCAACAGTACCATTACAAAACTATCTTATATGAAGAGCCTGTTTTGTGGGTGAGTGAGTGACAGAGTAGCTGGTAATAGGTAAGCCTGATGGCAGGTAAAATGTACGTGAGAAACAACGGTGATAGGTTCCTCACAGTTAGACCAGGTGGCAGTAGTCACGAAGTAGTCACGACGTCACTATGCTTCGGTCGGCATTGCAGCGTCCTGATTCTTGTAATAATATCTACCAAGTTCCATCCTGAGAATTTTCCAAATTCACGGAATGAAAATTCCGTTAATCTGTGATGTGACAGTAGCCCCATAGGGCTGTAATATATACTGAAGGGTTATCTGTGGAGATGATAGCCCGAGACGCCGTGGATCAGCGCGTGAATAATATCATATTAGGGTCGAAATTCATTTACGCCCTCGAGTAAAAGCCATAAATGTCACTGAGCCAATCTTCACGACACTCGTGGGAGAGCGACTTTTTTATACATACATAACATACCGAATTTAATGAAAATCCGACAAACGCTTTAGTAGCCGCTACTACGTCACAGATGGACGGATGTGGTCTGCACACAAGTCGCTGTCTCATGCTTAACAATACGAACCACATGTTGCCACCGTTCAGTGCCGGAACACTGCCTGGTGGCGACGTTTCAACACTGCGACTGCAGTAATAGTTTTTGGTGTTTAGGTTTATGTGAGTATCGTTTGATAACGACATTTTGTGCTAAAACTGCTGGCGATGTGTAAATTACAAAGCGTTACACACTGGCCGTGTTTCACGGACACATACAGTAAACTCACAGATATGTAATATTTGTGAGTTTACGAGCATGGAGTTAAAATCGGAAGAAGCTGATGATTCAGGTCTTTTGGGACACGATGCTGTATCGTTGGGCGAATATGAAGACAACAGGTTCCTTCGAAACGTCGGGAATTACTCATACCACGACACGGCGTCACATGCCAGAAGACCTGAATCCCCAGTACCACCGCTGTGAGCACAAAACATCGGCCATCGCCGTCTGTACGATGACAACCAGCATGTTGACTCAATTTGGCCTGCTGCCACGAGGAACGGAATCTGATGTATGGGATAATCGCGAACGTACAGCAGCACATTGTGATAAGCCGCGCTTTGGGATTAGACGGACAGAAGACACAGAGCGGCATCAGATGCCGGAGCGCTCAGTTACTGCTGCTCTGCTGTCAGCGTAACCCTGAAGATGTACGACAGAACTGGATGGAAGCCGCACAGTTACTCTGATTATGACTCTGGAAGCGAATCTCAACCTTTGATGTCATCCGACGCCAGCCACACAAGTCGTAGGAGTTTTGGGTAAGTTTATGCTTTTAATATCACGACTGAATTGATTTTAACAGACAACAACACGTGTTTTAGTCTCTTAGACTGTCACGTGGTATAATCCCGATTCGTCGGAACCAGTCACGAAATGTGGAAAAAATCTTATTGCAATGAGTGAAAACGAATGGTCGAAATCCCGAACATTAAGACCCTCAGTATCTACATACCAAATATACATGGCGTCATATCCCGGAAGACAGACGCTTCCATCAGCATCACTGTACGAACTTCAGTTATAGTTGTGACTTGTGAGGAACCAAATCTTCAATGAACAAGTTTCCATAGAAATCTCGTCGAATACCGTGTCAATACAGGCCACCAGTATCGATAAGGTGGCCGCGCGAACTTCTGAGGTGAGAACGACTTTAAGGTTATCCAGCGAACGGTCCTGATAATGGGGAGGTAATGTTAGAAATATTTCGGTGCAACGTGTGGAATGTAAAGTTTGTCCCCAACAGAGCAGTAATATGTACAATTTGTCCCCAACAGAGCAGCAAAGTATAATGTTTGTCCCCAACAGAGTACCAAAGTGTAAAGTTTGTTGTCTAAAGAGCAGTAATGTGAAATGTTTGTCTTTCTTCTCCCCCCACAGAACCACCACGTTCATGTTTCCGGATTCAGAGACCAGTGATTTTGAATCTAACACAGTGAAACAAGTCACAACAATTGTGCCCACACCACGCCCAAAACCGCCAGAGCTCTTCAATGCTTCCAGGTAATGAAAACGGGTTGAACAACTTTCAGGGAGGGAGAAACATTCTCATATCTATTGCAACAGGTTTAAGTTCTGTAAGTTGCGATGATGTATTGTGCAAGCCAAATTTCGCATTCGCCCACATATTGATAGTTCCGTCTCCAAAGACAACACTGTATAACCCTCCAGCCAGGCCAAGCACAGTCTATCCTTTCACAATCTATTTAATGTTACAGTTTATACACACTTTTATTATTTGCATTATAAAATTACGGACGAGGAGGGGTGATATGAGACAGGTACGAGGGAGGAAATGCACACAGAGTTTTGGTGAGGTAAGCTGAAGGAAAATGACTAACGGGAAGACTTAGGCGTACATGGGCAAATAGCACTGACATACGTCTTAAAGAAACGGGGTGAAAGGAGTTGAGGGGATTAATAAGGCTCAGCAATGGACCCAGGTGGCGGTAATGAACCTTCGGGTTACACAAATGACCGGAAATTTCTTGACTAGATGGGAGAGTATTAGCTTCACAAAGAGGACATTTAGACTAGAATACGTTTTATATAGCAAATGTTTCTGAAATCTAGCAGAATTGGCGCTGCTCCACACCACAGTCATGACACCCCCACTGCTCTAAAACAGTCGACATTCGATCCCCTACGTGCTAAACCAACTGCGCGTGATAAAATGGCAAACGCCGGTTTCAACATCCAACCTCACAGCTGTAGTAGTTCCTGTCAGAATGCAACGTAAGGCGTCCCCACTGTCACTTCGCAGTTCTTTGTGTACATTTTTTAGGTCAGCACGGCGGCTAGGAACGTGTGATCATGCAGGGTCATTTCGTGTGACAACTGTCGGTTACCACTTCCCGTCGGCTCACTGTCAAGCTCAACCGACCGTCCACAAGCGCAAGCGGAGGGGAATCCGAATGCCGCAGGTTTTGCAAAATTCAAAGTACACCCTGTAGGAAATGTTAAACATTTTGTTACCGTGTTACAGTCGAAGCTGCAGCACACGGAATGTAATTACTACTGCAGCACATCAAATTGCACCTTCACATTGTGATCGGTGGTGCGGCCAATTTACACAAAGCTAATGCACAGCGAAGGGTGTACCTGCAGTTTATATACCCTACATGCTGAGCTGATTCAAGTCCCCCATTTTCGTGACACTGTTCAAGCTCCCCATTTTTGCGACACTGTTCAATTCCGCCATCAGAAAATTAGAACCGGCGTAGTTCTTCTTAATCTTGTTAAAATACAAATGCCAGTTGAACCCACATTTTCTTATCTGTACTTGTCTTACACAATCACGACAGGACAACAGGTTCTGCAGCGAACGGCAGTTGCCGCGCGGCTCATTTCATTCGCAGTTCAGGCTTCAGTTGACACGTGGACCACACAACGACGCAGCAATCCCTTGACAGCCGAAACTTTGGACTACGAGTGTCAGCGATTTTTAATTTGTGTACACAACAAAATTTCGACGGCTTCCGCACCAACACAGCCGCACAGTGACGAGCTTAATTTTAAAACGCGTTTCCAGGCCTAATGTGTTTGGCAAATGTCAATTACTGTGCACTGTACACGTGGCCAACTGTGTCTACGACTGGTTTATCTGGCAAATAACCGTACTGGAGTACACGTGGCATGTGTTCGTCTGGGCACTCCCATCGCGTCTTTGGCCATTCGCCGTACCGAATGATACCGTCCAACACACGGGTCACTTGTCTGCTTGTCAAGCATCAGTCAGGGGAAAGTACCAGACTTCTACTAAGAATGATGTCTAAGACCTGCGTCACATTTGCAGACATTTGGCCAACTGCACAGTTCCCAGTACCCCCACAAGTGACAAAGTTTTGTCACCGCGACTTGCTTTCAGTTCTGGACGGTTAACGTTGGACCTGCAGTCATGTTCTTATTCCTGCAGGAGGCCGTTCGTGTACCAAGCAGACAGAGTGCGGAAGGCTGACCGCAGCTGGGATGATCAACTGTCCGCCATGACTTACAACAGATTTCAGTACTACAGCAAACTGCGGACTTACGCCATGGACGATTCGGCACTCGTAAGTAGTGTGTTACTGTATGTACCGCCAGGTTTAACATTCATAAATGCTAAGTTCTACCCACGCTGTGTATTAATGTGTTCTGTATACAGCGATTATTTCACTACACAGCTTTAACCAACTGGTTGTTGTAACCCAGGCGGAGTGTTTACAGATGACGCTAACAGCAGACAGTTAGACATAGCAGCATTTAAATTGTGCTTATTGACGCTGCCTTCCACAACAATCACTGGCAACTTGTGTCGTGTCCTAGTTACAAATTACGCTCGATTGTAGTACTGTTGCTATGAAACAGTAAAAAATTACAGTAAACGTAATGACGTGGAGGGTCACAGTGCAGTATATCACTGTCTGACATGAACAGAACACATTGTGTTCAATGGTTTCTAAACAAAATCAAGGCTTTCTTTATTTCTCGACTGGCATTATGGGCATTGTGGGCAATGTGGGCAGGCATGGGTATGAGGAAGGGAGAATTCTTGGTAGCGGTACGTACACTCGGAGAAGCAACGTTATCACTGCACGTCACTTGAGAATGGGGTTCTATACGTCAGCAACGCAGTGGCCGACTCCGAAGATAACAAATGTACAATTCCGTGACGCAGTGCGCAGACAGACGTCACCACGCATTGCGTGATTTCAAGCTTTCGCTCTTCTGCGATGTTACACAGCGCAATATCCAAGTAGAGCGAAGATCCGTTTAACAGGCGTTCTTTACATTCGAAATGTCATACGGTTGCACGATATACGCGTCAATGTGATTTCATTTACGTCCATAAGAAAATAACGGCCTTACCTGCGCCGATTTTACAAAACTAAAATTATCGACAGCATTATGCGCAGACTACTAACATCAAACATAATCGAAAACAGACAATCAGTGTCGAAATCGCGTCCAGAAATTCATTTATATCCAAAAGTAAAGTATGGCTTTCATTGTTCTGAATTTTACCAAATTCTCTGTCACTCAGTGAAGGTTTGTGGACATCTACTGTAGCGATTCTACTCAGTTCTGCAGAAAAAATTACTTAATACATGCAACACCCCATTTTCACCCTTAATAAATGTATGGCTCTCTCTGCACCCATTGTACAACGCCCACAACTGCTCAAAGGCATGACGTGGAGACCAACCAGTTACACCTAATTCCACACAAATCGGTCAAGAAATATGTAAAGCTTTGGTCCAAGTTCATTTATGTCCTTAAGAACAATCTGACTGCCACAGTCGATTTCAGCGATCACACGTGCTTCCGAGACAGCTGATCGTAGAGACTGCAATACCGAATTGTACGCAAACCCAAAGAAAGGTTCAGCCGCCGATGCAAGGTCACAACAGACGGACAGACTGACATCGTTCTGTTCTGTTCTGTTCACAACAACAGCAGCAGCGGTCATACAGACGCCCGTAGCGTCTCCCGTTCCTCTCAGCCAGGAATGCACGAACCACTATCACTGCTGCAGTCAGTTTCAGAACTTGCCTTTCAGACTCCATCGCAAAACGCTTTACTGCTTTCGTTCTCAGCAGTCCCATGCCCACTTATCAAATATAGACATCCCATTCCCAGTTATCACAGACATCCCTTCTCCAGCTTGCCCACTAAACATACATATACGTCCCTTGCCCGGTAATCGTAAACAGGCATCCCTTGCCCGGTAATCACACACAGATATCCCTCGTCCACTTACCAAACACCGCTCTACCAACCTTCCACGCTGACATTTGTTGCAACTTGCGTCATAAGGTTTTGAGTATCTGCTGTACTTTGATCAACGCATTTGAGAAATGCTCAGAGTTTTAATAATGTTTCAAATTAATTCCTTTACAATTAGGTTACAATGATAGAGTCAACTGCGTGGTTTCAGGGCCGCGTTCTTGACAGATGCACTTTATTACAGTATGACATCCGTAGTGATGGATGTTGAAAGTGCAAAGGTTGAATTTGTTTGATTTTGAGGTCTGCGGTCTTTGTAGTACGACGCCACGTCATTGTGTCGCGACGTTGAATGGAACGTAGCGCCTTCTTGTTCAAGCGATGAGGCGTCACAGACAGCCCTTGGAGATAAAGGCACAACGTTCCTTAGAAACGTCTGAACATACAACGCAATGACACGGCGTCACATCCCAGCCTCCCCGAACACTTGGCAGCACAACTAAATGCTCATAATTTGCAGCTCGCCATTTCACGCTGTCTCTCAGAAGCCACGGCATGGTGCGTGCTCAGGTCGGGGATGAATGATGACATGGGGTGATTCTCCAGCTTGGAAGGGTGAGGTGTGGGGCTAACAGCTCCGCACCGCACAAGGTCAATATGTTACGAAATGTTACATATCGGGAACGAACTTGACATCCACATTATGTGAACAACACAGGCTGAGGGTGTTCGAGAATAGGGCGCTGAAGAGGATATCTGGACCTAGGCAGGAGGAAGTAGCAAGAGACTAAGAGAGACTGCATAATAAGAGGAGCTTCATGATTTGTGATACAAATACCACTCGTATGACAAAATGAAGGAGGATAAGATGGGCAGGGCATGTGGCACGTATGATAGGGAGGAGAAATGCGTACTGGGTTTTGGCGGGAAAACTTGAAAGAAAGATGCCACTTGAAGACCCAGACTTAGGTGGGAAAATTTTGTTGCAAGACAGGCAGCGTACGTATACCGTAACACTAAGGCGCATTCGCGTAACCACTGCTGCTGTGAAAAAAGCACTAACTATTAAATACTGAGTGTGTGCCTGTTTGTTTACTTATCAAGTCTATATTTGATGTCGCGTTCCCACAATTGGTTTATACTTGAGAAGCAGATCCGTGTCGTGTGTGGACAGTCAGTATGACAGCATGTCAGTGTGACAGTATGACAGTGTGCCAATCTGACAGTATGACAGTATAACAGTGTGACAGTACGACAGTGTGACAGTACAGTGAGTGGCCAAGCAATGCGACTGTAACGACTGACATGCAGTTTACTTCGCATTCGAAACAGTCAGCATGCAAAAGTTTTATAATATGACCATCAACAGGCATTAATTTTAGCGCTGCGGCATTTTAATTAATTTGCAGCTCGAAGTTCCGATGATAATTAATGAAAGGCCACTGCCGGCATTACATCATAGTGCTCTGTGCATTAGGTGACAAAACTAACTGCAGATTTAATGTCCAATTTTCTATACTGCGATATTAATAGAATGTCGTTTAACAGTCAATTGGTTTATCCAGTGCAACCGACACGTACAGCACACGCGGACCTGAACGCAAAGTCAACGTGTGCAGCAGAAACACGATGTAGGCCAAAATACGGACGGAAGGCTCTATCAAAATATGCCGCATTATCGCAAAACAAATAATTTTTGCTACACAGACAAGAAAAAACATTTTAAAAATCTGTAAGATTTTTCTACCTAAACAGAAAATTATGACATCGGACATAGGAAAATCAGCGATGAACAGCAGCAGCTGCATACAGGCCTACCTCGTACGGATACTGCTTTAGCCACACAACTCTTTAACAAGAACAGAAGAGCGATAAAACAGGCGGATCTCAGTAAATTGGAATTTGCGATTTAATAGTTAAACTGTCGTAACAGACCGACCGCTGTACACAGCACACGGTGATATCAGTCGGGATGCTTTGTGACTGACTGACTGTGGGCTGGCTGTCACAAACGAAGTGCACATTTTTGTGTATGCGTTTACGTTTGTTTTTAAAAGTGTCATACAGCAGCCTGATGGATCCGAATTGGGACCGAAACATGTAGCTAAGCCACAATAAACATACAGTTGTGTTGGTTGGACCGAAAATTCGATAGCTTGTTTGTTCGTATTGAAAATACAGCGGAATGGCAAACAACAAATTAAAAAAAAATAAAGGTTTAACAAAACCTGTAATGTCGGAGAGGATGATGTATTAATTACCGCCTGCTCTAAATGCTTCACACACAGCACTATTCTGCCCAGCGCCTTCTATTCACAAAGTTTCATCACGCTCCGCTGTGTACGGGCTATGCACCACAGGAACAAGTACCCACCGAGGATCTATCAGTAGCACAGATAGACTCATTATTTTATTTGACAACTGTTGGCTCAGTTTTCGTATTAACGTGTCCCACTCATCCAACCGCACACTCGCGTAGCGGAACAGCGGCGACAAGTAGCAAACGTTAGTTGTTATACAAAATACGAACTCCGTATTCAAGAACGTCTGCTATCACAGGATTACACATTGGTGTGCTGCTCCTGTAGGCAGAAGAAAAGCAGCACTCGGTACACCTACCCTGCAAACCTTCTGTCACCATAGTCACCACAGTTGTCACGCATGATGGTTTGTTGTGTCGGATTACATGCGATTTGTGGGTACTGTCGGCCACAGATACTAACGGCGTTGTGTTCATGCATGTCACAGAACTACCTCTAAACGCACTACAAATGAACAAATAAATGGCCGACATTCTTCAGCCCTTCTATCAGCCCACCTGTGTACAGGCACAAAGACAAGGGGCCAAAACACGTAGACGATTCATTGCTTCCCTCTCTAACAAATTAAAATGGATCTTTAAACAGAACGCGAAGGCGTAGGCTGGATTAATGTGGTTCAGAACAGAGGCAAGTAGCGAGCCGCTGTAAACACGGAATGAGCTGTCTGTTTCCACAGATTGTGGACAATTTCTTCCACTATCTACAAATATTGGCTTCTCAAGATGAACCCTGCCCCGTGGGGTCTCTTTCGAACTGCGGAAATCCTCGTTATTTCCGACAGCAAGTTCCACTGTCGCAACCTTGAACCAGAAAGTTCGGCCTGTTGCTGTAACAAGGTTAGATCACGCACCGGATCAGCAAGCTCAGCTCTTGGCAATATTACGGAATGCAATTTGGACAGGATACGGACGGACCTCGCTCTGCCCGATCAAGAATACTGCTACTTGGCGCAGTGAGCAGGCAGCCCTACTCCGAGCAGCACAGCCTCCACTGCAATGGAAAAGTTTGGAAAAACACGAAAAGTTCGGGAACAGCAAATTCAAGGTGGCTGATTCAGGGCAAATCGTGGGAAAGTGGAAAAGAAACTGTTCGTCTTGCAGTTGACACACCGCAGCAGGGAAGGCGGCACAGCTCAGATGGTGTAGTGACTTGGTCACGGGCTGGAAAGCTGGCCAATCGTGGTTAGATTCCCAAGAGAAGCAATAAACTGTCTCTCTCGAAGTGTCTAGACAGGCTTAGCCGATACCGGGCGCCATTTCTCCAAAGGTAAAACGGCCGGGGAGTGAAGCTGGCCATTCACTTCCATCTCGTTCTAACGTTGAGAACGAAAGGAACTGCATATGCAGTCTCCCAGCAGCAGCTGCACCAATATGCAGAATGCACGCGGTGCGCGAAGTTCTGCTTGATATGCCAAGTAATCATAATGATCATTCTGCGCTGTCAGTTGCCTACACACAGAGCAGTCTGTCGCACTGACGCCGCCACACAAGCGTCATGTCATCCTATTTGTTTTCACACACAAACATGAGCAGTGACCGGAAATGCGCACAGGCTATGAGTGATGCCTAATACGCAGGCGACCGACACGTTCCCGAACTTTTGCCGCTTCCTCTTTATTTTACTTTCCCTTCTTAACTCTTGTCGGTAAATCTAACTAAGGTGGCATTCACACCGAAGAAATCGGTTTCAAGCAATTAGTATTAAGCAACTGTGGTTGCACGTTGCTTCACATAACTGCTTGAATTTCTTCAGTATGCAAGGTGCCGTAGGGTAGTGTGTGTGGCCGCTCAATGGACAGTCGGTGTGATAAACGAAAAATACACATAACTGGTATTTTGCTTGATTAAAACGATCCGACATTTCGGCGTAACGTACTGCATGTGCCTTCAGAGGAAATGGATTCATTCGACTAGACGACTAAATGATATGGTGGAGGGAAATATGCCGGTTATACAGAAACCTTTCGAGGGAGTTTGGCCAATCACAGCTACGGAGGGCGGAAAGCGGGTATAGGACTGTCCAAGCCAATGAGAGTGAAGACTTCTACGAACGGCCCTTTTTGCTGGGCCTCGCCAGTGGGCCTGGTGACTGCGGGCTGCAGCATCCACCGGAACTAACTGCAACTCTGAAGATGGGTGCAGTAGATGACTTTGAACCGTCGGAGCATTCATCGCGGTGCACAAACCCAGCAGAACACCATCAGTTTACAGACAGCCACAGCGAAGCCCTACGACCTGACAATCCTCTGTATTACGTTTCACATTTTGTCTGTAAACTTCTGTTGGCTGACTGGCATCAGTGAACTGATTAAGTACTAACTGGTTATTGTGCTTTCACAACTGCTATGTCCCAAATAATTCACTGAGTTCTTCACTATGTTTTGCGCTGCTTTCACTGTTTTCTTCACCATGTTCCGCACTGTCGTCAATATGTTTTTCACTGTTTTCGCTGTGTACTTCACTACATTCTTCACTACGATCTGCAGTAATTTTTATTATGTTCATTATGTTTGCACTATGATTTTCACTGTGTTCTAGACTATGTTTTACAGTATCTTCTTGACTGTGTGTGCACAATGTTTTTCACTATGTTCTGCAGTAGGTTCTTCGCTATGTTCTGCAGTACGTTCTTCGCTATGTTCTGCAGTAGGTTCTTCACTCTGTTCTGCAGTAGGTTCCTCGCTATGTTCTGCAGTAGGTTCCTCGCTATGTTCTGCAGCAGGTTCTTCGCTATGTTCTGCAGCAGGTTCTTCGCTATGTTGTGCGGTACGTTCTTCACTATGTTCTGCAGTAGATTCTTCGTTATGTTCTGCAGTAGGTTCTTTGCTATGTTCTGCGGTACGTTCTTCACTATGTTCTGCAGTAGGTTCTTCACTATGTTCTGTAGTAGGTTCTTCATTATATTTTGCAGTAGGTTCTTCGCTATGTTCTTCCCTATGTTCTACCGTACGTTCTTCACTATGTTCTGCAGTAGATTCTTCCCTATGTTCTGCAGTAGATTCTTCGTTATGTTCTGCAGTAGGTTCTTCACTGTGTTCTGCACTGTTTTTCACTGATATTCACTGCGTTATTCTCTGCGTGACAGTCGAGATTCTCGCGCTGTTAATTACCAAGACTGCAGTACGAGGGGGTGATAATAAGTCCTTAGCCCGACCAGGAAAGAAACAAGCTACAGCGACCAAACTCGGGATTTATTCAACATACTCCCCACGAAGCTCAAATACTCTTAGCCCGTTGCTCTAACTTTTGCAAGCCACTCAAAAAAATTCAGAAGTTTGTCTGTCCAACCAGGTCACTGCGGCAGCAATGATTGTTGCTTTGTCTCCGGGTCACAGTGATATAAACAGGTTTCGTCCATGGTCACCAATCACCACAGGAAATCATTTGGATCGCGCCGGCCGAAAAAATTCCAAAACTTGCTCAGACGACTGGCACCGTTGACGTTATTGATGCGCGTTCAGGCATTCCGGGGCCCACTTCGCGGAGAGCTTCCGCATGTCCAAATCTTCATGAATGATGGACCCAACCAGCTCACGTGAGATGCTCTGTTGCCCAGCTTTGATTTAGCCGAAATCCGGCGTTCTTCCAAGATTACTTCGTGTATTTCATCAATAATCTCCGGGGTTTTCAGCCTCTCCAACAAGAAAAGACTTGCAATTCGGCACATGAACAGACCCCTCTTTCCAACGACACTATCGATTCCGTCCCACGACATCGGGAAGTAGGTCGGGCTAAGGACTTACCAGCACCCCCTCTTATGTTGGAATGTAACGCCTATTAGTTGAGTTGATAGGCAACCAAGTTCCGGAGGAACATGCTGCCTCCGCCTTTGGGGTACAGAATTTAGGCAGAAGGTCCCTCCATTCCTGCAGCACCAATATGCCATACAAATGGTATCTCAACCCTGAAGACAGCAGTCTTCATGTTTCACTGTAACACACATTTCAATCCACCTGTGTCACAACTCTGAAGCTCTTTCAGTGACATTCATAAAAGACAATCCTCTTACGTTCAAGGGTCTTGCTGTCGTCATCACCATCGCTATAGCAACGGGTCTTTTGTTAACACTTCTGAGAATTGTGCTGCTGCTGCTGCTGCTGATCTGTTATTGAAATAACTCTCTCCCTGATACCGAGATAACAAATGGTGGTTTAGTTTTCTGTTTCCCCGAATGACCTTCTCTCGAAATATAAAAAATATCTTGTTGATATTAAACGCCCTCGGGGGAATTTACGCAGTTCCTCTACATTCTAAATCACCAGCACCATTAACTTCTGTAGATAAGTGACAGGAGCATGCGCATCACCACAAATAATATTTGAACGTTTTCCATAGTTGAGCTGTTTACGTGTTGGTGATGTTCGCTGTTACAGCTTTAATAGGAATGCACAATTTTATAGTCCAACACAACGTTATTATATGAAATATAATTAATTGCAAGAACATAGCAGCTACATGTTTCGGCTCTCATGAAGCCATTTTCAAGGATTTCAATATACAATTGGCAATGTCCTAAAATTGCTAGATGTCGTTTACATTTCTTGATTAATCTAATATATATGAATATAAAATGTAAAATGTGAAACATAATTATAAAATATAAAAAATGTAAGATAACAGAGACATGTAAAATAGCAACTTGATTATGATGGGAATTTTATGTACTGAGCAGCAGCATTGTGGAAGCAGCTGTAAATGTTGTGGCATTGTGTATTGTGTACTGTGGCACTGTGTGCGGTCCGGTGCATGCGGATGATCTTATGTTATTTATATTTTATAATTATATTTCACATTTTACATTTTATATTCACATATACACTATTAATCAAGAAATGTAAACGACATCTCGTAATTTTAAGGCATTGCCAATTGTATATTAAAGCCCTTTTAAGTTACAGCCTGAAGATAGCTTCATGAGAGCCGAAACATGTAGCTGCTATGTTCTTTAAATTAATGATATTTTATGCAATAAGTTGTGCTGGACTATAAAATTGTATATTTCTATTAATCATTGAAAACACAACTGAATGCCTCACCCAAAACACAACTGGATGCCTCACCCAAAACACAACTGGATGTCTCACCCAAAACACAACTGGATGCCTCACCCAAAATACAACTGGATGCCTCACCCAAAACACAACTGAATGTTTCACCCAAAACACAACTGGATGCCTCAGCCAAAATACAACTGGATGCCTCACCCAAAACACAACTGAATGCCTCACCCAAAACACAACTGGATGCCTCACCCAAAATACAACTGGATGCCTCACCCAAAACAAAGCAAGTTACAGCATTCTGATGTGCAGGTTCTTGAAATTTAACTTTCGAGTTATCTAAGCAGGCGTTTGCCTTCTCGATGATGTGGAGATTCATTCGACACAGACAGACAGACAACTGGTACAGTGTGCCTTTAGGTTACCAGCATACTGCTGTGTTGCTTGCCGCTTTTGTTTGTCAGCCGTGCTGTTGTATTTACTGCCAACTGTCAATGTACGAAGTAGCAAATCTTTTCAGAACTGACAGAAGAATCTAAACATTGCTTTCAGTGTAGTGCAGTGTAATGCAGTGTAGTGTAGTGCAGTGTAGTGTGGTGCAGTGTAGTGTGGTGCAGTGTAGTGCAGTGCAGTGCAGTGTAGTGTAGTGTAATGCAGCGTAGTACAGTGTAGTGTGGTGCAGTGTAGTGTAGTGCAATGTAGTGTAGTGCAGTGTAGTTCAGTGTAGTGTAGTGCAGTGTAATGCAGTGTAGTGTAGTGTAGTGTAATTCAGTGTAGTGCAGTGCAATGTAGTGTGGTGTAGTGTAGTGCAGTGTAATGCAGTGTAGTGTAGTGTAGTGCAGTGCAGTGTAGTGTGGTGTAGTGTAGTGCAGTGTAGTGTAGTATAGTGTAGTGCACTGTAGTGCACAATTCATACAAAGCACAGTCTATCACCAGTTTAACACCCCGCCCAAACTTCACCGTTTCTCCTGCACCCACTTACAGGGCCACATGTTCACAGCACGGGACCGCAATCCCATTCAACCATTTGCATTTACTTAGCATGGCGCATCTCAGTTATCTTAAAACCTGCATAAATCTCAAAATCATATCTCTCTTTCCTGACGAGTTTTGGCTGCAAGACACGCACAAACAAACAAACAAATACACACACACGTTCTTCTTACATAAGATACATATTAATGTTTGTTTTCAAAGGGTTAATTTAAAAGCCTTAAATCGCGAAGAATGAGATGGGCGGGGCATGTAGCGCGTATGGGGAGAGGAGAGGCGTATACAGGGTTTTGGTGGAGACAATTGAGGGAAAGAGACAACTTGGAAGACAGAGGAGTAGGTAGGATGATAATATTAATATGGATCTTCAGGAAGTGGGATGTGGGGGCATGGACTGCATCGAGCTGGCTCTAAATAGCGACAGGTGGCGGACACGTGTGAATGTGGCAGTGAGCCTTCGGGTTCCATAAAATGCGGGGAATTTCTTGATTATCAAAGAACCTGTTAGCTTGTCAAGAGTGACTCTGCTGCATGGAATAAATAACTAAGTAAGAAAGTAAGTAATTAAAAAGTCACATTTTATCTTCCCACAACTATGCTAACGTGTTCATTTTTCCCAATTTAGGCCATTCCGGACCACGTGCTACGCTTCACATACTTTGTACCGTACAGTTCTGGAGCGCAGCCAAAAGGAGACGGCAAGCAGAGCAGTTTGGTCACCATGTAAGTACCGCCATTGTTACGACACCATTAGCAGTTACGGAAACTTGCCGAGAGTATTTTATTTGATATTTGAACATCGGCTCGGGAGGACTTTTATACTGTCACTGTTAATATTACTAGCAGCAGCAGCAGCAGCAGCAGCAGCAGTAGTAGTAGTAGTAGTAGTAGTAGTAGTAGTATTTGCCACGTATCCATCAAGTAACGGTCTTCCATAATATTCACGGCCCCTTTTATCACTCGTTTTATTATTCCTACACCCAACAAAGCGTTCATATCAACTACTGAAGTGCTTCCATGTGGTTGTGCTAAGCTGTATTATATGTTCAATGATCAACTGTCTCTTCAGCCTCAGCTCGCACCTGACTGCACACTGTCTCAATTGTGATAATACCCCGTAACGCAGTACAGAGGCTCTACCAAGGCGTTCTTTGCGTTCAGAATCCCATTTACGCCCGGTATAACAGTCAGGCCTACCCCGCGCCGATGTTCACGGAACTCGAGACCGGTCAGTGGCACCGTGTGCAGATGTATTATACAGAATTTCGCCCAAATCGATTAACAAATGTGAAAATTACGGACAGTAGTTCACTTGCAACCTGCAGTAAAGTGCGGCTGTCACTGGGCAGAATTTCAAGAAACTCGTAAGTGCAAGCAGAATTTTGTGCAGGCCCCATGTACCGAATTGTGTATGTCACTGCAGAATTTTGTGCACGCCCCATGTACCGGATGTGTGTATCGCACTGCAGAATTCTGTGCACGCCCCATGTACCGGATGTGTGTATCTCACTGCAGAATTTTGTTCACGCCCCATGTACCGGATGCGTGTATCTCACTGCAGAATTTTGTGCACGCCCCATGTACCGGATGTGTGTATCTCACTGCAGAATTCTGTGCACGCCCCATGTACCGGATGTGTGTATCTCACTGTAGAATTTTGTGCACGCCCCATGTACCGGATGTGTGTATCTCACTGAAGAATTTTTTGCACGCCCCATGTACCGGATGTATCTCACTGAAGAATTTTTTGCACGCCCCATGTACCGGATGTGTGTATCCCACTGCAGAATTTTGTTCACGCCCCATGTACCGGATGTGTGTATCTCACTCGGGATAACATCTGCGAACTGCAAATACGTCTAGCATTTCATCCGCGCCCGTCAGTAACCTAACCTTACGCTACACGGAGTTTCATGCAATTCACAGCGGCCGCACAGCACTAGACCAAATGTAATCCAAATCGGGCAAAAAGTGTACAAAATGCGGATAACGTTTAATTTATTCCCCCACGTGAAGTACGGACTGCACTGAACTGCACCGATCTGCCCGATGGCATTATGTGGATATCTCTCATGACACAGGCCTATATGCCACTAAGTATGCCATCAGAGAGCCGATTTTCACGAAACTCGTGCTTGCTCGTCGTTGTGTAGTGAATGCCTACGCCGAATTTCATGAAAATCCAACAAAAAAATTAGTGGTTGATGCCAGATCACAGACGGACCGACAGTCTCCACAAATGACGTTTTTGCTTCGTAAACAACCCCTGAAAATGTTGCTTCGCCAAGAGCGCGTACCTCAAAGAGAAGAGATGATCCAGTGATAATGGTAGCCATGGTCACCAGAGGGTTGCTCATTCACCCGCACCAAGGCTATGAACATGTCGTTGTTGTTGTTGTCGTCGTCATTGTTGTTGTGGTTGTTTTTCTTGAAAAACGTTAAATGTTCCGTCGCAGCCAAACACAGCCTACGTCACGTTAATTTTGATATAATCCTCAATATAATTAAATATTACAACAGTTTGACGTCACGCAAAACAGTCAGGGCAGTCAGTAGCTGCTGTCGCCTCGGCCTCCCTTCCACAGGAAGCCCGACTAGCCTGCTATGGCGCCAACTCTCGGCCCCCGACACGGTTGACTGCCAGTCGAAGGCCTCGGTTCGTTCTCTGATGTTGCGTTATAGTTCTGTCTAGTTCTGCTCGGACTGCTTGGTAGTTCCTGCATTCCAGCAAGCTATAGCGCTGCACTTACGGCAGTCACTTGGTCGGTATCTTTCGTCGTCCGACCAATACAAAATTCGTCGTAATATGGCGAAAAGGTTACACACAGTCTGGTCGGTCTATCCAGCGCGAGTGGCACAATTGCCATAAATATCGAAACACAAGTGACAATTATCTAACCACCACAACTGACACAAATACATTCAGCACACCTAACACAACTATCTAATTAGCACAACTGACATAAACATCTAACCAGCAGACCTGACACAAATATCTAACCAGTACATCTCAGGCAACTATCTAACCAGTACATCTCAAACAAGTATATAACCAGTACAACTGGCACAAATATCTAACCAGTACATTTCACACAAGTACATAACCAGTACACCTGACACAAATACCTAGCCAGTACATCTCACACAAGTACATAACCAGTACACCTGGCACAAATATCTAACCAGTAAATCTCACACAAGTACATAACCAGTACACCTGACACAAATATCTAACCAGTACATCTCACACAAGTACATAAACAGTACCTAATATGTAGTATAATTACAGTCAATAACACAACAATGTGTATCTAATTGATGTTTATTAGAAAACGACAAAACCACATGTTTCGGCCAACATTGGCCATCATCAGGTTTTTCATCTGAAAGATTTGTATGCTGTAAGAGTGTTTATACCTAAAGTATGCAGCCACGTATCGATGTTGAGATCTCATCATCGAGGATTTTGAGTTAAACATGGCTTATAGCCTGAGCGTGGAGCTTAGTAACTAGTCCGTGGGCAGTGAGCCGGTTTTGGGGGGGGGGGGGCGCCCTTTTGGGTTAGTGTCAGTTTTTTTCCCGTTGTAGACCCCTTGGGGGGTACTTAAGCCCAAGGCCCCCCCT
>Ga0136643_10002964_pt1 | contig 22512 bp, 10 predicted proteins | sample TergutLab28metaG_FD_96883 | JGI IMG/M metagenome (GOLD analysis project Ga0136643, IMG submission 96883) | Labiotermes labralis P1 segment gut microbial communities from Petit-Saut dam, French Guiana - Lab288 P1 (version 3) (version 3) | ecosystem: Host-associated > Arthropoda: Insects >... | reverse complement strand
CGTGCCCACAGACAGCCAGCTACCCACACGAGCGTGCCCACAGACAGCCAGCTACCCACACGAGCGTGCCCACAGACAGCCAGCTACCCACACGAGCGTGCCCACAGACAGCCAGTTACCCACACAAGCGTGCCCACAGACAGCCAGCTACCCACACGAGCGTGCCCACAGACAGCCAGTTACCCACACGAGCGTGCCCACAGACAGCCAGGTACCCACACGAGCGTGCCCACAGACAGCCAGTTACCCACACAAGCGTGCCCACAGACAGTCAGCTACCCACACGATTGTCACCGTCCCAGGACTTGTCGCCTGGTTCGAAATTTTTGTTAAGTTTCTGGGTGTTTTGTTTAAACTTCGTTGCGATATTTCTATTTTAACAATCAACATGTGTCATCGATACCATTCATTTATGACGTCGAATAGCTCGGTTGGTACAGTGTCGATCCTAAGGTTTAGAGACAGAAATTGAGGCTCGGTTTCAGGTGCACGCTTCCCCAAAGCGTCCAGAGCGGATCGGTATTCCTCTCAGCTTCATATTTAAAGGAAGAAAGAGTTTTATCTGTTGGGGTGAAACGGCCGGGGCTTGAAACTGAAAACTCATCTTCACCTACAGTCTAGTGTGGGAATTTGTGGAGCTTCGCCCTCACTACCCACATGTTTCCCGCCTTGGTGTTTAATTAAGCACAGAATATTTTTTCTATTGTGGCATATAAATTCTAATCAGTTTGGAGATTGCCGTTTCTTCTGAAGAGACTCTCTGTGTATTTTAGTGTAAGTGTAGGGGCATTTCGGAGAACTCTGCAGCTACCAGGATCAGGGTATTGTGAGGAACAGCAGGCTTTTCTAAAAGGTCTATGCAATTCCACCAGACTGCACGGGGTCGCGTACCAAAAACAAGTAATTTTCATGGTCAATATCGTGACAGTTTTCAGTCTAACATAATTATCTTGTTTTAAACCATTAATTTTAATTTTTTCACCAAAATTTCATTATTATTATCAACATCATCATCATCATCTCCTTTAAGCAGGGTATATTTACTTGTATTCCTGAGACAAACTATGTCCCTAAGAAATACAATGTTGCAGATATTCTATTGTTACTATTCATGGTGCTTATATCGTTAGTTTCAGTGTTGAATCTTTATTATTATTATTATTATTATTATTATCACGCTTCGCTAGATCTGAGGTTCTGACGTCTGTGAATATGACGATTACTCGGTGAATATTACAGACACTCAATGAAAAATTATCACTTCTGAGATGTAACGCCATACATTTTGGTATCCATCTACCAAACTACATGGTTTTACAACCTGAAAGACATAATATTCACAGCTGTTTATTCGGAAAAGCAGGTGTTTTATTTTGTATCAGTGTCACTACTTCAGTTACGAGACAACTACAGTGGAAGTTTACAGCCAGTCACAGAACTCTTAGCAAGAAAGAGTTTATCAAAATACTTATTTTGAATGCATTACTAAAATATGTAGTGCTTCACGTCGATGAAGACAAAATCGTAGATTCATTTCCTTACTTCCTGCCGAATAAGGCCACTCCAGAGAACAGTCCTTTTTCAGTTCTCCTTACATTCCTCTTTTAACTTCCGTCTCGTGCAATCCCATCAAGGGAGAAACCAATTTCCCCTTGGGATTCAACTACCTCCGGAGAGCGCAGTCTAACAGCGATGACAGTGTTTGTCCATACTCTGGTACGTACTAGTCCACAACCTTATTGTGTTACACTTTTTCCACTGCTATGAATTTCACATACATATGTGATGTATTGGCCTATAAAGACTGCAGTATAAACAACACCCTACCATACTCCTTACACTCAGCACTATCTCTTTCCTGTATCTTTCATCCTTATATAATCTCAGTTTATGTAACCTAATGACGCAATATCAAGAGAAAATATTGGTGACACCGAATGAGCAACTGCAGAACGGTGGATGGCATAATGTGACGATGAGTCTCAAAATTTGTGACGGAGGTGTTACTACATTGACAAATATACTGCACAACATAACGGTTTGTTTGCAGGAACACAACGTACCATAAGATGCCTAGGCTATCATAATTAGATATAAACATTAAACCAACTCTGCTGGTCTGACTATGTATACAAGAACGCGGACATATATTGGCTCCATACAATGGGCCCAAGGAAGTAGAATTCATACTATTTGCCTGATAAACGAATTAGAAGCAGCTTCCGAAAAAAACTGCTTTCTTTAATCCATTAAGAGAAGAGAGAAAATGACCAAACATTTGTCAGTCAATGTAACATGTCGCTCTACTAAGAGAGGGTCTTCTGAGATGTGGCGCCGTATCGTCTGACGGTTTGTATGGTTGCCAGGGAATATGCTGTCTCCATATTAAGAGTAGAAGTAAGTCAGTCTTAAGCTGGAGATAGTGTATTCCCCAAAATTTGTTAAATATCGAGCATATTACATGGGGCGTCACACCTCACAAGACGGCTGTCTCCATGTTCAACGCCGTGAATATATCACACGTCATTTGTTACATTGATGTTTCGATGAACACAGCAGATTATGCCAAATCACATAACGACAAATTTAATCATTTCTTTCGACGGCAAGGCTAGTGTGTAGTCATTTGTAAAGGAAAGTTTACAGCGTTTCAAGTACTTACCACTAAGTCAGAGTGTCCGGGCTGCAGGCTTTAGCCTGCAGCCCAGACACTACTCCAGCCTAAACGTACCTAACCTCCAACATATAGCAAACCAAGAACGGAACGACCAATGTGGTATTTAACATCATAGTCGCGAGCTCCTGATGATGGGCATAGTAGTGCCCGAAACATATTGAACTTATAAGAAGTACAATAAAATGATAAGTGGCATCTAGTTGGTTTTCTATTCTTCAGTTATCACAATGGCGCACGGTCCAATAAACATCAAATTCACTGTCTTCCTAATCTACACATTTTAAAACACACCATTACAACTACAGTGTATCATCCTGATTTTACCTTACCAGTTTAAATTCTACGAGTTCGTTGACTTAATGAACATAATACGTTTTAAAGTACACTGATTTCCCTGTGCACACTATGAAGAGATGAGTGGGGTAAACGTAAAGCTGTACTTATTCTTAATTTCTATATTTGATGGAGGTTTGTGGTATGCTTCAAGTCCCGGCTGCTTTACTCCAGAGGAAAGAACTTCCTCCACCACCTCGTGTGCTCAAGAGGCAGTAGGTTGCTTTCCGTCCAATGTCGGAATGGAAATTCTGGATGAGAGAATAAAAATTTTACCCTGTAGGGAATCGGAAGCCTAACAGCTGTCCAACCGTCAGCATAGTGACCACAACGACTACGAAATTACGGCACACGTTCTGACATAACATCGCACTTTGCTGTTTGCTTTAGTGCCTCAAGGTAATTCAAGAATAACACATCCAATTAAGTCACTGTCATTACTATCTTCATCATTTGTATATTAATACCCCTACGGTAATGTTATTACATTAATTAATTTTGTGTTTTCATTTTTGCGGATTTTCCTGGGGAAATTTACTTCGTTGTTGTTGTTGTCGTTGTTTTTGTTGTTGTGTCAAGTTGTCTTTTAATTACTTTTCAATTATTCGACCACATGGAACTATATACGATATAGTCTGAGTCACTGACAGCGTCCTTAAAAACCAACGAATAGGTAAATATAAGATTTATCACATCTCAGCACACCAAATCGTAACTTCCCCCATCGTGATTATCTCAAATCTCCAATTTTTTTAGTAAATGATAAAAGACGTAACACAACATTCTTACAGTTATTAATGTCGGAGCATTTATAAACAATTCACACAATAAAACCAAAAAATGCACTAATGTTAAAATTATATATTTTTTACGCACAATTTGTCACGACTCCGACATGTTATGATGTATCCTGATCATCTTCAGGGCGTTACTGAACATCAGTAAAACTACATAAAAATTAGCTGTATTGCTAAATACACTAAATTTGTGCATAAAATGTTTGTTGGAGTAGAAAAATGTTATCTTAACGTTAGTACATATGTTGGTTTTATTGTGTGAACTGATAACACAAAGAAGTTCTTGGACTTTTTGTAAATGCACATAAATTCATAATTAACTTGAATTTTATCCTCCCGGTGGGAGCCGTCCAATGTGTCTCACGGTTAACTAGGATGAGATGAGTGGTGCTCGTGACGTCACCAGAGAACACTGCTGCCACTTCCCTCAATCACATTGCTTCAGGCGCGCCAAGGTCTCGTCCCGTACTCAAGAACAAAGAGCGTGCCACTTCGCATTAATTTTCATCAACGGAATGCCTGACATCACACAGATTTTACACAGAAATGAAGTTGATAATAGACTATTCGCAGTTGTCAATTCCCGTAAAATAGCTGACACCGCAAGTACTGGGTCGACGTTTGTTAACATGTGTACAAATTCTGAATGCATTCCCTTAACGTACACAGACAAACTTGTTCGATTACTGCGAATGAAGTGCCGAACAACAACACAATAGCGTACGTACAAAAATATGAATGAAGGTTTGTCTGGTTGATTTTATTATGACGGCACCATTTTCAAGGCCGTATTTCAGCGAACACTAATTTAATGTGGAAGTTAAGTACCTGAGGCTGTGAAAACAAGTGATAACAACGTATAAGACGCCGTACCTAAGGAAAATGTGACAGTAGGCCGAAATTTAAATGTAATTAAATTAGTTAAGTAAGGAGTAAGTCATAAAAAAAACAAGTGACGAAGTAGAGGAAGTACTGAGAGGAAAGCGAAGCTCAAAGAGTTCGTGATTACTCTCGAACATCGAAAGAACGAAATATAACTGTAAGCATACTGTTATTATGTTTCAAATAAACAGTAACGATTTGGACCGAATTGAACTGACTCTGGATAGGGATAATAAGTAGCATGCAGTTCAGAGCAAGTTTTAACCCTACAGGATTATAATATCCGGAGAATTTGTTGAATTGTTCTGCCGCTTTTACCATCTCAGGACGGGCTTTGTTTATGGAGTTTGTCACTTAGTGTTCATCAATGAACTAATTATACGCATGAGACTCTATTTTCCTTGCCCATCTGCAGAATTGGAATAAAAATTTTATAATTCAGAACCTGACTGCATGCAATGATCTATCAGACTATTGTCTTCTGCCTTTCAGAGATGTCTCAAAAAGAACAGATAATAAAAATGCACTGTGGTACTATACAGATATTAACTGCACTCTTCGAAAATCTGCCACATTAACAAACAAATCTCAAATTCAAAGAGGTTAATAAACCTTAACCAACAGCATTTGCTTTCTGTTACGCAAACATGCCGGGAATGGGAAGTACGGAAACCGCAAATGGAGAGGCAAAATGTTTACCCTCCTAATGTAGAATGATGACTCATGTTAGCCCTAAAGCCTTTCAAATAGCACAGCCCTTATATCCAATTAGTATAGAGTGTCGGACAGGTCAAGTTCGCGCTAATGTCATGGAATACTCCTTCATCGGGGTGGCTTCAGTTTACAAACAAAGAAGGTGAAATGTGAATCATCCATCCACATTATCGGCTGTTTTGCTTTAAGAAATTTTATTACAGTACTTACAACTAATGGGCATTAATATTTGATGTTTATTGGACCGTGCATAATAACTGAAGAATGAAAAACCAACTAGATGCCACTTGTTATTTTATTGCACTACTTATAGGCTCAACATGTTTCGGGCACTACTATGCCCATCATCAGGAGCTCGCGACTATGATGTTAAATACCACATCATAGTCACGAGCTCCTGATGATGGGCATAGTAGTGTCCGAAACATGATGAGCCTATAAGAAGTAAAATAAAATAAAAAGTGGCATCTAGTTGGCTTTTTATTCTTCAGGCATTAATATTGCTTTGCATTCCAACAAGTAAAGTTACCTAGGTCACAAAAATTAAATGTGAAATCAGTAAAAATTTAATTTAGCTCTTTTATTCCACTGAAGCATCGTTATTTTTTTTTTTTAATAATCCCCAAGTACACTGAAGCGTTTGTCCCATCTTCGCACAAATTTGAAATTCGTGTCTATAGGAATTTGGTTCTTGCATTCGCAGTTATTCACCGGCGGCCATTTTAACTTCCTTTTTACTGTGGAATCGGCGACCTCCAAATTGTTGCTTCAGCTGCAGAGTCAATCTTTTTAATCTACTATCCCATTGTTACTGAACGGAAATTTTCAATTGAAGGAAATATTATCCAGGTTCAAGAAACAAAGTTCCATGGTAGGTTCTTTTAAGGAAAACCAAGGAAACAGACCCTTTTTGAGATATTAAATTAAAATAAAGGCTAAAACAGTTAAACAGACGTACAATGTAGAAACTATCTGGTGGGACACTCTAGACAATAACAACAAATTTGTTTGCAAAGCTTCTTTGGAAGAATACTTCCTTCTCCTGAGATGTGAGGACTCACGAGCTGTACAGCCATCTCCTATATTTTTTTCGGGATCCAACTTTATTTGTCAAATTCCTCCTCGTTCTTTCATCCTTTCCTCTATCCGTAAGCCTTAGAAACTAAACTCTTACACAGTTACCTGTTACAGAGCATTTATTCTCTTTCAATGACGAGCCATCATTGGTAAGCATATCGTTACGAATATGTCTCAAAATTATGACACTCTTTCGTTACTGAAGCCCTGATGCGTAGTTATATAAAGATACATTCATGAGTTACGTTAGGCTGAACTGACAGTGGTAGGTGGCCTATAGATTGCGGAAAGAATCCATCTCTACGATCAGAAACCGCGGTGTGTTGAGAGTGCTGGCAAGCCTTTCTCTTCCCGAAAGAAATGAAGACAACCACACTCCAGAACGAAAGAATCCAGTTTAATGGCAGTTCAAAAAATACAAATGTCCTCTAATTAAGAGGAAATTTTTAGTATCGTCGAAAGAAAATGTAGGAATTGAGCCGCTACTGTAAAATAAAAATGAAGCTAAAGTTTTATTCATTGTTATTTAATAATCGTTTTGTTGTAAAGACGTTGAATGCTATGAGAAATAATTACACGTGACTTGAAAGTAATTCTTAAATAATGACTTGAAAAAATATAATTACGAAATCATTATATATAAATTGAAACTCGAAAAGTATTGTGTGTGTGTATAAATTCAGTTCCAGAAAACAGTAACTCGCCCATGTCTACCCTATGGATAAGAACAGGGCGCAAAGAGAAGACAACGTAGGATTGGAATGAGAAAACCCTTGAAAAAAGCATCTGGATTCACACTATATGCTGAAGTAATAATTGCATCACAACCCAACTAAAAGTTAAACGTTTGAAAGAGATGTTGCGAAAACAGAAAGAAATTTAGGCAAACATGAACATAGAGTGAATAAGAGTATTAAGAATTTAGTAACCGAACAAGATAGGCAATGCACATATGATGTAACAAAGAGGTGTTTTTGAGTAACCATTGTTGCGGTGAAAAAGTGATAAGTGTTACATATTCTGAGTTTGTGTCCGCAGCCTTAGTTATTCAACATGCGAAGTGCATGCGCTACATTTCATTGTCATCTGTGGTCTGCCCGGCTATACTTACATTTTCCACATCATCTCATAAATAGCACAACTTTTGGAAAAATATTATAGAAGATAAAATGTGTGTTTTGATTTTCTATACAATTTTTTTCTGAAACATTCCTCATTTTAAGAATAATTCTGACAGATACTCCCATAAATGTACGTAGGTCTTCACGTTAAGGTACTCGAAGCAGTGTGTCGCAGGCTATGGTTCATACTTAAATAAACGCGAAGGAATGACCTCAACACCTACAACCCTACAGACTTTCATGACATAAATGTTACGTTGCATAAAATGTAGCCGAAAATTGTTTGGTATATTTTTTATTAGGTACAGCGATTGCTGGCCACCGCTATTAGTAATAAATTTAAACTACGTGGTCGGACAATTAAGTTCGCGAACTCTTCACCGTGTGCTTGCCGTGGCAACACGTTTGATGACGTTGACATATCAGCGTTTCACAGTTGTGTTGTTATTGATCTATGGCAGTCTCTTTCTGTATGGCATCTGTCTGCGTGTGGTTTGGTGTGCCGCCGCGAGAATGTCGGAACTTGAATTAGAGCAGCGAAGTTTTTAGCTACTAAACAAATAACTGTTTTGGAACACCCCGCCTATTCACCGGATCTAGTCCCCAGTGACTTTTTTCTATTCTCGAATATAAAGGAAATATTGAAATGAAGGCATTTTGGTGACACTGGTGGCATCAGGAGTAATACAACGGCAGCTGAAGGCCATTCTACAAAACCATTTCCAAAATTGTTTTGAAGGGTGGACTAGGCGCTGGCATTGGTGCATAGCTTCCCAAGGGGAGTATGTTTAAGGCGACCATGGCGGTATTCAGCAGTGAGGTATGTAGCACTTTTACCGCGATTAGTTCGCGAACTTTATTGTCAGACCACGTACCAAAGTACATTCAAGAACCGTTGGTGATAGCTACGAGCGGTTACCTACGGAGGGGTTTAACGCGGATAACGGAATTGGGTGACTAACTCTGGTAGTCGAGTAACAGAGCTGAGTGAGTGAGGTGGTGTGTAGCGTGGGTAACTGATAAAAACGAAGGTTATTATTTCTGGAGGGAAGCGACGGCTGTTTTATTTTATTTCGTGAGAAAATTATTTTTGTTTTCTTAACTGGATAGTAGTAGACTTCACACCACAAATACAAATAAATAATTAAATATACAAATAGTGAAGTCTATTTGTGGATCCGATGAACCCCATCCGTATCTTATAAGAAGTTTCACCTACCGCAATGAGCAAGTCAGGGTAGACAAGGTACAAAGGGTGATCGTGTATAAAGTTAATTATATTTTATATTCAAGTATCACTCAAACTTTAGGTGCGTGCTACATGCCTAGGTACAAAGACTTTGTTTTTTAGAAATCGCTTCATCGGTTGCCACTCAGACTTTCCTGTGACGGCAGAGACATCACTGTTCAAATCTGTTGCAATTCGAGCTCTAGATCCATTTACTTCAACGCACTAAAATTAATTCTAGGGGGGTTTAATAACCACGTTTTCTAATAGTGCAGATAATTTTTCCCTTCGTCTCACAGACACACGTCACACGTTACAAACACTCTGTCCACTACATGTCGAAGCTCTGTGTGTGAAACTGAAGGCATTACATGATGGATGTTTCCTTTCAGAATATCTTCAATGCAAGCATTATAACTACAAATTTTATCCTTTGACATCCATCACACGTGAAAGTCGCACCCCTCCGTCACCAAAAGCATTTAGCAAACACCGGGCGGAATTGAACTAACGTCCATACCAGAATGTGTGTAATAAACGAGTGTGAATTTACGTTCTAAAAAAAATGGTTTCCGTAATCCTATTGCGATTTTTTGGTAGTGGGGCACGTTAAAAGTTAACGTATCCTGAAGTAATTAAGGAAGAAAGCATTTTGCATTACAGGTCGCGTTCTGATTTTATAATCTTTAATTATACTCAAAGTTTAGCACGCGGCAAACAATTAACTCATGCAAAAAGGCACACAATTATTTGCACCGTACTCTCCCTCATTCTCTTGCAAAAAAAAAAAATACAAATTCCATTGTAATCGAACACGCGTTAGACAAATGGTGACAGAATATGTGTCAACACTTCGGTTTTTATTTCTGTTATCAGGAAAGGGAACAGAACCAGTAATTCTCGTTGCACGCACAACACACTACACACCAAACTTCTTGTGCTTCAGCCTGCCACACGGATACCACCCCAACCCAGCCACACCGAAACTCCAACACACATCGAAACAAGAACACACGACCAATGTGGTGATCGAATAGAAAAGTCGCAGGCTCCTGATGATGGATGTATTAATGTCCGAAACATGTTTAGAATAGAAAAAGTGAAATAAAACTTAATAAATAGTGACATCAAGTTGGTGTCTTATTCTTCAATTATTCCTATGTATTAGCACTTCTTGCATTAATACAGGAAAACTCTCATTCTGATAATTCATGTATCCGCTGCGTTGGAACCGTGTTTCACAGTCAAAGAGAATGAGAACAGGTTCTACTTCTTCATCACGAACCCCGTGAAGGTACCGGTTCACAAAATGTAGTCTTGGATGTGTCGTACATTTTATGAATAACAAATACCTTCTATCGATCACTCAGTACATGATATCTCGTGATCTATTACTGTCTAGAATGGAATGGGACCTCCTCGTCGAAATTTTCTCAAGCATATTAAGTTGTTAGAATTTACAGTGCGCTTCCTATAGCAAATTTATTCTGCGTGTGTCACACGTAGTGCGCAGAGCGGCGAGAGGGTGATACATACACTCTCCGATAAGCAGCAAAGTCGTTTGCTGGCAAGTGGGAGTGTGTAAACAACAACCGAATAGTCGTTAGGAAATGATGCAACTTCCATGCAGGGACAAGAGATTTATCTTACCAAAAAGTTTAGATCGCTTCCTATTCAATAGGTAGGGAAGATCTTTCCAGCAGTAAAGAGGCCGAGGCGTGAAGCTGACCTCTCACTTCCATCCAGTGCCGAGGTTAAGAATGAGTGGAGCTATAACTCCATTCCCAATTATGCGTTTCTGGTGTGTTTATCTATATATCTACATATTGAAAGTAGGCTGAGGTTGTTTGAGAATAGGGTGCTGAGGAGTATATTTGGGCCTAAGAGAGACGAGGTAACAGGGGAGTGGAGAAAACTACATAATGAGCAGCCTAATAATCGGTACTCACCCAAGTTGGCTCGGGTGAATAAATAGAGAAGAATGAGATGGGCGTTGCATGTAGCACATATGGGGAGAGCAGATGTGTATATAGGGCTTTGGTGTGGAAACTTCAGGTAAAGAATCCACTTGGAAGACCCAGGCGTAGATGGGAGGATAATATTAAATTAGATCTTCAGGACTGAGTAGCGGGGGCATGGGCTGGATGGATTTGGCTCAAAATATGGACAGGTGGACACTTGTGAATGCGGTAATGAACCTTCGGTTTCCATAAAATGCAGGAAATTTTTTGACTAGCTGAGAACCGGTTAGCTTGTCAAGAAGAACTCTGCTCCATGGAGTAAGTAAGTATATACATATTAAAATTGGTATGTGTATTAACGTCAAACACCAGAAACTTTATTAAATTTTTCAGTGAATGCTACATGTTTCGGTGTTACAGACTGTCATCAAGCACTAAATTGCATTATTTAAAACATAAGTACGTGTGCATAGAAATGTTCAGAAATTGTTTAGTCTCACAAATATTTACAGACTCTTATCAAATTAAACTGCAAATATCGAAAGGTTCTCGTGTATACCTCTTATTCGTTAAAAATGTTTCAATGTGATTTTTTAAATTATTAAAATTGTGTTAATTGTTCCTTATTTAGTTCGCTCGAATACACATTTCCCTTGTATATCAAATTGTGGCTCGGAATTTATTTCTCTCGAACCCAATAAGTACTTGTTAGGTATAATTTTAATATATTTTTTTACATTCAGTGTGTGTGAGTTTGTGTCTGTGACAACGATCACTCTGTGTTATATGTGTTTATTTTTTATTAATTATTCACTGTTTTTCTTAAGTATATCAGTTTAGGTTCTCTTCAGTTCCAGTTCTCTGTTGGCCAGGTAACCGAATATTCACTGATGAATTTAATGACGTGTGCTGTATATGACGGTAGCACACATACTAACACTAATACGTTACAGCACAACGCGATGAACTCCATCAAGAAAATTTTATACGCACAACTTCACTGTTTCACTTTTATTCTTTCACGTAGTTGAATATATTGCACGCAGCCACTAAATTCTCTTAGTATCTATGAAGAAAATTTTTCATATGAATTAGAAGTCTTCATAAAATATTAATAAACCTACGGTGAATATCTTTTATATTGCTGCCACCTCGCAATGCTAATGAAAAACTAACAGTTCAGTTAAGAATATCAGTTCATAATCTACTAAACACAGTAGCCTAATTTTGACGTTTTGCTGACAGTGCATCTCAGTATATTTATCTCTGTATTTAACCAAATTGATACTATTTGCTCATATTTATAGAATTGTATTATAGTAATTTTAGACCACTCAGTTGTTTCAGTGTGATGATAGCAGAGGCTGTGTAATGCAATTTTGACTTTCTGATGATGAGCACATGTGCTCGAAACATGTAGAGGCATGAAATAAAAACTTACTGTGAAACAAATTTTGTGCATCAAGTTGGTTAAATACTGAGATAAACAGTAGCCTAAGTATTGTTTCAAATGAAACCATTCCACTATATGAGATGCCACGTAAGATTATGCACCACGAACAATAGAATATTTAATTTTTTTCCGTTTTCTTTTTTTGCTAAAAACTTGGCAGAGACGGATCAAATAACTGTCTTACTTTGCGTCACTGAAGGATAGGCTAAGTCTGCCAAGGCATGTAACATCGAGCCAATCGTAAGGCAGTTTTATGGCGATGAGTCCTCATATTGGCGAGTAACAATAATAAGGCCTCTTGAACAATCTGCTAGAAATAAACCAACATTTGGAGAGCTATACACTAAAGCTGAGGGGAAGACCTTACTCCGAAAGGCTGGTAAATGTGTGGTGTCGTATTCCGTAAAACCTTGATATTTCCAGTAACTCTGATTATTGAATTACGTGGCGAAAATATTTGAATTAATTTTACATTGGAAGGTAGCAGACTTTGCATTACACCATGCACGTGGCGACATATTTTTTCGAAACACAAATTAATGTAATGAATATTTAGTTCCTACCCCATGCAAAACACTCTACATCTCCATTTAAAGCAATGGTCTGCCTATGCTGGGTAAGGAAATAATCGCTCTTCTGAACTGCATGACCCATAATCATAAAAAATATATTGTGTGGATAAATGCAGAGTTGCATGTTGTTACATTAGGTGGTACCCACAGTTACTTACGAATGTGTCTCATTAGGATCAGCCAGTCACGGTTAAGAACAAAAATAATCAAGCTAGCTACTATCCTGACTATATTCGAAATTTTATCTCTCAAATGAACCGAGGAAGAGTGGCAACAGGATGCACTCATTCGCTGCCAGCGACACGGGTAATCACTCGCTAAGGCAAATGCAGTTTTTATGTGACAATGACTGTACCATTTCCAGCGGCTCATTGATTGTGGTCAATCTTACATATAACGCTCTCTGTAGTCCAACTGTTTGATATTTGCTCTTTGAAATGGGTTGTCCCCTTGTTCATTGATTGAATAAGAATTGCACATAGCCTGTATAATGATGTAATTGAAAACCATTTCACATGTGTATTAATTACGTTTTATTGAAGTTGAATTTATTACTTTTAATTATCTCTCATTCAAAATTGTTGTCAACATTTATTATGCTTCTGATTAAATTCTCTGTCCTCATATACGACTAACTATATTTCCCTATGAACAAATTGGCCAGACCTACATTTCGGCACACAGTGTCCTTACCAGTACAAAACAATACAGGCCAGTCTGTGTACTCTACCTGTCGCATTATTCTCTCTTTGTTACTCCCTCTTGGAACCTGACAAATGAAGTAAGACTGGTAGAAATTTGTACTTGTAGGGTCTGTCGTCTATCCAAGTCCAGAAATCGCTATCTGGACTTGGATTTTTTAGTTTCCTGGTCCTTCCAATTTTAAAACCCAAAATAAAATTTACAATAGAAATATCACTGCTTTCCGAGATGTAAAAAGTACACAAATTTCGGTGGAATTCGCTCCCTTCATCTTCCTTTGAAACACTGTTCCCAGATATCCGACATTGTCGGAGTCACATCCCAGAAAAGAGCATCGTCTGAAGGATGTATATCACTTGCCTTGAGATCGGCTATACCCTCATTTACAAATCTTCCGCAATAAATATAGTGTAATTGAATACGTAATATGAACTGAAGCTGAAGCTATAAGCATCGCAGTCTCACTTCTGGCCCAAAATTTTGCTCCCAAACTAACGTCACCAGAAGTGCACTCCAAGTCATTTATGGCACTCGTGTTGGTTGTAATATTTTGCATTTCCTCTTTGTAAACACTGAATTACACGATTAATTTCGAATCCCAGACTCAATTTTGTATCTGTGTACGTTTCACTGCCACATACCTCAGTTGCAGTACCGTCAGTTTTAAAATTTGGATTTCTGCAATAGGCTAAATCTACAAGCAGGTAAGGCAGGATTAAGGAACTTGAAGACTTATTCCCAGTATCACATAACTGGAGACACCTAGCGAAATGTGGTCTGTGAAAATAATATGTGCTTTATGAAAAAAGGTGCAACTTTTTACTTTTAAACACACACACCTTATAGTAAGTTCCATTTTAACCCCTCAAATATAGGGGGAAAAATTGTAACACCATTTCCGTAACCTACGAAGCAAAATTTGTGTAGATTACATTAACAAATTCCTTTTATTGTAGAAAAGTAGAAAACATTTAGGCAGACACAGGCCTTTTCTTAGTAGACACACGTACTGGATGAGAAGACAAAGCAGAGTGTGTGAAATTACGATGAATTACGGTCGTGTGTAAACTCACAGAATGAAGAGACGGAGGGAAACTAGAGATAGCTCTATTGATACATTCTTATTTTTATTTGTCATATATTTGTTGTCAGCATTTCGTATTGCACAGTGTCTGGGTGGTTAGTGAGAACTGAACTGCAAAGATTTTGGAAGGAAGCGTTGTAGACCTAATTTGAATTACTATCGCAGTTTTACCAGATATAACTGAGGGAAACCACAAAAACCCTAGTCACTACAGTCTTCCTGCAGGCCGAGCTTCGAATACAGACCTTCTAAATACGAAGGATATGTGCACTTCCTCGACGATGTCGTTCAGTACGACAGCGAAGAGTGTTCTGATGGTAAAATTAGTTGCCTAATCGGTGAAGCGAATAATGACACTGTTCTGATAAAGATGAAGAAGAAGAATCTTATGAGTAATTAAAACTATATAGTCTACTACCTTGGGAATTAACAAAATACTCTTTGAGTATGGTATGTGTATGATCAGTTTGAGCGGTGCTTAAACAATGGAATTAAGTCTGACGAAAATGACAGGGCTTGTCTACTGCAGTACAGGTAGCCTTGACCTACCTCTGTCATTGTAGGACAGATTAAAACAGGCAAAGGAAATGGAAGCTTTCTCCGCTCAATTAACTTCGCAATGGTTTCTTGAGATGTCAAGGTTTCCCTTGTTGTGAAGATAGCAAGGAAGGACGGGCTGTATGCTGAAGGGAATCCGAATAGCTCCTACTGGGTGTTTCCTCTGCCAGCGCTCGGTGTCTGTGACTGTGAAATGAAACGGCAGGCAATGGAAACCTGAAGAAAAACATTTTGGCGACTTCCACTGTAAGTTACCCAAGATGATTATAAGCGAACCCCCCATTACACCCATGAAATACTGCACCCTCACATTGACCTCGAACTTCACTATCACATCAGCATAATAAAACTCATTATACGATTTATGCACGCCAACACAACAGCAAAAAATTAATACGTTCCATAGCCACGCATTAAAGGAAAATTTAAACTTACGTAAAAAACAAAAATATGGACATGCATAAAATATGTTTCATCACATATTATTAATCACCAATATGTTTCGGTCGCTTTTGCTAACATCATCATGATAGCACTACACGAGTACTAAGAACACATCAAACTGCCAAATTACGGGTATATAAGTGGAACCACTCAACGTTATGATGAATGCCTCAAATTCTTAGTATTATCACATAATGTCAGCTTATGTACTGTTAAAATAAGATAAAATTTCGTTGTTAATAATAATAATATATTTAACTGCAAATGGTCTGTCGCCCGGTGGCAGTGGTTATAATGCATGTACATAAATATGAAATAAGGATCTAAGAAATTTAAGTCGGGAAAGCTACATGAGGAGCATGCAGTAGCAAACTGGAGTCTTGGGAACCATATCTGCTTTCGCTTTTAGACAAAAGGAAACCAAGAAAAACCTGTGCTCAGGTGGCCGGTCGCAGGACATTCCGGATACTGACTTCTAGCTAGCAATGCGGCAACTAAAGTATGTAAGACAGCAATACACATACAGTAAAACAATACACATGAGGTAACAAAAATAAACATAAGGTAACAACTCAATACACAAAAGACCAACTGCAATTAACAGCAATGCACGTAGGAAAAGCAACGCAAGGAGAAGGAAGTGCTGCACCTAGTTTCTAATATTGTTACTCCACAGGTAATGCACACTAATTTTAACATTTCTTTCACTTCACTTCACCACCCGTAAATATCCTTCACGGTACGCCCCGATTTAACCCCCTTCACTACACTGCCCTTCACTTCACTACACTTTTTACTTAATTTTCAACACACTCACATTTCCTTAAGTTCACGATATTAATCACTTTTCTAACCCATTTTCTAAAAGCATTTGGTTTACAGGGGAGAGTCCCTAAAATTTCTGCAGATAACCGGTTCCAGAGTAGGATGGTCCTATTAACAAAGAAATATTTCCCGATATCCGTCCTTTGCCTCCTGTAACTGATTTTCCGTTCATGATCAACTCTGCTCAGAGAGTTGGGCCGTTGTAATCTGTCACGTATAGCCTTCCACGCACATTATCCAGAGTACGCTTTGAAGAGAGCACATATGCGTGATATCTTTCTACGCTGCAACAATGTTTCCCAGTTCGATTCTTTCTTACGATATGCAAATTCAGCCACTTTCTTTTGCACCCTGTCTAACGCATGTATTTGTCTATCCCAGTACGGATCCCAGCATGCAAAACCATATTCAAGAATCGGATATATTAGTGTCGTGTAGGCTAAATGTTTGGTGCTACTATTCCCCTTTTTGAGTACGCGCATTATGAAATGTAGTGCCTTACAGGCCTTTTTCACAGTGTAGTTGACATGATCAGCCCAGCTTAATTCGCTGCGTAAGATTATTCCCAAACATTTGCAACTGCTCATTTCCGGAATTAATTGATCCCCTAACGTATAATTTAGTGGGTCCTTCACCCGGGACCTCGTTAAGCGAACTGCCTTACATTTACTCGGATTTATTTTCATCGCATTTTCAGCCTCCCACTCCCCCAGCCTGTTCCGATCTTTCTGCAACTTTTCAATGTCCTCATTATTAATAATTTTCCTATATACTAAACAATCATCAGCGAAAAGTCTAATAGTTGACACAGTGTTTCTCCTAATATCATTAACGTAAGCTAGAAACAGAAGAGGACCTTGCGGTACACCAGATGTTGCTCTTGCTACCTCTGATAATTGCCCTCCTAATCTGACTCTCTGCGTGCGACTCAAAAGGAACTCCCTTAACCATGCGACTAACCTCGAATGCACGCCCGAGTTCGCAATTTTCATAAGCAGCCGATCATGCGGAACTAAATCAAAAGCCTTCGAAAAATCGATTGCAAAAGCGTCGATCCTGTCTCCGTTATACACAGAGTCCGCAATGTCCTGGTAAACCGTGATTACTTAACTTTCACAAGAATATCTCGGCCTAAATCTATGTTGACTTGGCATAACCAATCATTCTTATCCCAGACTTGCCTTAAATAAGATGCTATAACGTGTTCCATTTGTTTGCAGACCACAGAAATTAAGCTAACTGGTCTATAATTCCTAACTAATGACAGATCACCCCCTTGTGAACAGGAAACACTATGGCTCTTTTCCAATCAGCTGGCAGAGTACCATTATTCATTGTTATGTCAAGAAATCGTGCAAGGTATGGAATCATAGCTTCCCCACCCAGGTTTAGGATTTCTCCAGAAATGCCATCTGGCCCTATTGATATGTCTTTTCCGATCGCTGCTACACTTTTCCTAATGATTTCCTTATCAATGGAGAAGGGTTCACCTGAGTTGGCGAACTGTATATGTTGGATCTTACCTTCGCTGCTGAATACCGACTAATAGTAGTAATTAAGAGAATTAGCCTTTTCTCTCGGATCTATGATGGGCCGACCATTACAGTCTTTGAGGGTAGGAATATTTTCCCTATATCCTCTACGCCTTTTTACGTACTTATAGAACACAGGCCAGCATTTACCTTCATTGTTTAATATTGATCTAAAAAATAACCTTGTGCCGTTTTATTGGCTGCAAGTAACTGCTTAGATAGTTGTTTCAATTCCTATAGGTGGTTCAGTCCTAATTTTCTTCTATTGTATGCCTTTATGACCTTTATCTCTAAACGCCTAAGTTCCTTGCTGTATTATTCAGGGTCCGGGTTTTTTCTAAGTATTTTATGTGGAACAAAACGTTCGATGCTCTCGGATACTATGTCCTTGAAATTATTTCATATCTCTTCCACGCTGCTACCATTGCTTGCCCATATTCCAAATTTATTCCGGAGGTGGGTTTGTAGGCCTAAAACATCGGTTTTATGGTACATCGAGACTAACTTTTCTACCTGAGGTACACAACAATTTTCTTCCCATTCAACTTCCAGTATTACCCCGTGATGATCACTGATCCCCTGTACTATACTGCTAGCGGTGAACGAACTTTCGGACCGGACAAGATAAACATCCAGCAATGCATCCCCTCGGGTTGGACTATCTACTGCCTGAGTGAACCCGTTTTCCCATACCCAACTATTTATAAATGCCTGAGTTCCACTATTACAACCCGTGTTTCCATTCCAATCTGCATACGGTAAGTTCAAATCAACCCCAATAATGTTACGCTTTGTAGAATTTCCTGTATAACCAGTTCGGGCTGCTAATCTCTCCATAAGTCGCATGTCATCGTTTGGAGCCCTGCAGATAACTACGATTTCCAAAGTAAATTTTGAGTCCCTGAGTAAGCGGGGTGTATTGTTATATGTAGTTAATATATATCGTCTTTACTCCGTACTGGTGTGTATTAACTACATAAAACAAAACATCCTGTTTTATTTGTTTTTAACCTAAATTTTATCTTATTGTAACAGTACACAAGCTGACAGTTTGCGATCAATTTGAGAATTCGAGTGGTTCCACTTATATTATTTGGCAGTTCGTTGTGTTCTTAGTAACCTTGTAATACTACCCTCATGATGATGATGATGACAAAAGCGATAGAACATGCTGTTCATTAATAATGTGATAAAACATATTTTGTACGTGTGAATTTTTGTTTTATGACATAAATTTAAATAACACTAAAACTTAATCATATTCACTTCACTTACTGCCACTTCACCGTCGTGATAAACATAATAACCGCTACAGTTACCTTTATAAGACACCTCAGCTATATCATCACAATCACATTCAAACCCGAGATGAATAAACAGAAAATATTTGTGGCAACTACCTGATTCTGCACCGATTATAGACAGATCGTCTGTTTTAGTGAAGCCGTCTGTTTCTCTTACGTTGTGGTATAATACAGACCATCATCTTATTGAGGCCAAAACTCTAGTTCATAAATTTCCTGTCCAAATGTAACCAATTATTATACACGTCAATTACGTCACGATTTGTACGAACAGCATATGTAGCTTATAGTCATTCGTGGGTTTCTTCCTGTCCTCTCTGTGGGTAGAATTTCTATAAGTTTTGGGTTCTTTGAATTTACCCACCTTAAAGCAAAACTGCACAGAGATTGGTCTCATTAATTTACCTTATCAATATTTTAGCCTAGTGACTAAGCTACAAACTGAATAACCAGAGGTTCGGATTTCTATTCCATTTGGTGGTAGAAATGTTTTTCCATGCCACCGTGTGTAGAATGACTGTGGGCTCCATTTGGCCTTTTATTCAATGCATACTGCTTGGGCGTTTTCCCTCGGGAGAAGTGCAGCCAGGTGGCGAAGGTGACTGCTCAACTCCATCTAATGACGATCCTTCGGAATAAATCGAGGACTTCTCCTCTCTATGACACGTCGTCTTGACATCGTGTTTAATCACTTAAACACGAGGAAAATATTGTCTTTACCTTCTTTTCAATCAAAAAAAATTAAAGTCGTAAAGCCAAGAGCAATTTTGTAGATCTGTTAGCACGAATTCATACGCTGTGTGAAGTGTCTCGCAAGTCAAATTGAACCACCTTCAGCATTCTGCTCACTTTATCCCACATCTCACATGCTCTCAATGCTTCCAACACGAAGCATCCTTAAAGCATCCTGTAAAAGAATACTAACTTTTGAGAAGCACGTGCATTTTCTTCCGTGTCATTTCATTTCTATCCTAAAGCAACCGAAACACACCTCGGCTCCTACGTCAGAAATGTTTCTTTGTTAGTGAAATTCATTATCTAACGTACTTCATTCTTTACCTGGCATTACTAGCAGTTCGTCTGACAAGTGACTTTAAATGTCAATAATAAACTTTTGCAAAAAAAAAAAACCCTTAATTAAATTTTGTGTTTGTCAGCCAAATTGGAACTTCGGTTTCTTCGCATTAAGTCCCTTCATTTCATTACCCAAATATTCTGTTATAACTGTTTCAATTTGAAGGAACGAATTCTCCTAACAAACTCGGTTGAACTCATTGATGACTGAAAATGACGAAAGAAGATAATGTGGCCATTTAAGTTATATTAAGAGCATTTTCTTGAAATTCTCAGAAAACCCACAGAAGGCAGCTCAGCAGCAGAATATCGAACGCAGGAAGAATTATTAAATATTCAACCACAGTGGTGAAAGTTCAATTCAGAGGAACTGCTTCTAGCGAAGGTATGTGAAACCTGAAGTTCTAATGGCGGTGAGAAATTACGTTAGGATCTTTCGTGATTTGAACCGCTACAGCCATCTGCCAAAATATACAGAGCCACACTCCAGAGCACAGTAACCTCGAGGAAGAGGGAAAGTTTGGAATAAGACAAGGCAGCATAAGCGATATTAAGACAGGACGAAGAAATCTGCTTAGCCTGTTATGCACCCAGAGCAAATGACGAGAAGTATCATGTTCATCACGTTACAAAACGTAAATAAACTCTGCCGTTAGGCTTTTCCAGAAATTTCCAGGCAATACATCAAACATGTTTAAAATTCAAGCATTTCTGAAAAACAAAAATAAAAATTTCATGTACGAAGAAATTAAATTCATGCATTGTCTACTAACATTCGATCCGAAATCTTTTGTCTACCTGTCTTATATAAAAAATCTGCACGGATTAAACAGATACAGAATTACAATATTGTTTTTTTTATGTGTGGCTGTGCGTGACTGAGAAAAGTGTGCTGAGGAATAAATTTAAGCTGATGTGGGATAAAGTAAGAAGAACTGGATAAAACTGAATAATAAAACGCTTCAACATTTTCGCTCCTCACCGAACAAAATTCGGGTAAAAGAATTAATAGAATCAAGGAACATGAAATAGGCGGGACATGAGACACGTGTGGAAAGAAAATAAACGCGTACAAGTTTTGGTGTGGGAACTTGAAAGAATGGAAACCCTAGAACGACCACGGCGTAGATGGAAGATTTTACAATGGATATTGAAGATAGATGATGTGGTGGCGAGTACTGAATTCATCTGGCGCAAGACATGGTCTATTAGCGGACAGCTGTGTCAAGGTAATGAAGTTTGGCCTCCTTAAGGGGCTGGTAATTTCTTCAATAGTTAAGGTATGCCGAACCCAGTGGGCGCGCGGTCTAAGTCGTGGGTTTGCGCCTGCTCGCTTGCTGGGACTGTGCGTTCGAATCCTGCCCGGAGCATGGATGTCTCTCTATTTTGGCTGCTGTGTGTTGTGAAGTAGAGATCTCCGCGACGAGATCGTCACTCGTCCAGAGCAGTACTACCGAGTGCGGTGTGTCTGTGTGTGAGCGTCAAGCCTCGAACATAAGGAGGCCCTGGTCCACTATTGTGGTCAAGCCATGAAAAAAGTTACGGAATATTCTTTCCAAGAATGTATCTGACCCTAGAGGTAGTTTCTTAGTTATTTATTTAGTTAGTTGTTTGGTTAATTAGTTAGTTAGTTACAGGTGTGGTCCTGATCTTTAGGTACGTCATGCAAATCTCCTTTAGGCCTATGTAATGCTTAATTGACGTCACATCTTCAGACATTAGTTTAGTATGCTTCGTGATTGGCTTTATATTTCCTTAAATAATCTGCACGATTTTTTGTTTTTTGAAGCCAAACTTCCGATAAGCGGAAGTAAAGACAATGCTTGGAAGACCTGAACTTAAATGGGAGGATATTATTAAAATATAATTTTTAGAAAATATTCGGAAGGTGTCTCATGAAGTGTGCCAGTGGGGAGGCTGATGTGTAAGAGTAATGAATTGTCAGGTTTCTTAACTTTCAGGAAAATGTTGAAAAGCTCTAAAATATCCCTCCAACAAAACGCTCAAGGGAACTGAAATAACATGACGACGGCTCATAGATTTAAGGGGGGGGGGGGGGGGGAAAAATCTAAAACAATTATTTAAAGGGAAAAAAAAAGAGGGGGTTTTTGACCCTTCAGAGGGGGCCCGAAATTTTTTGCGCAAAGACTTAAAAAAAATTACAAAACAAATGT
>Ga0136643_10002962_pt1 | contig 22518 bp, 9 predicted proteins | sample TergutLab28metaG_FD_96883 | JGI IMG/M metagenome (GOLD analysis project Ga0136643, IMG submission 96883) | Labiotermes labralis P1 segment gut microbial communities from Petit-Saut dam, French Guiana - Lab288 P1 (version 3) (version 3) | ecosystem: Host-associated > Arthropoda: Insects >... | reverse complement strand
TGCTGACCGTGCATTTCAGTATATTTATCTTAGTAATTAACCAACTTGATGCACAAAATTTTTGTTTTACAATAAGTTTATTTCGTAGCCTCTACATGTTTCGAGCACATGTGCTCATCATCAAGAGGTCAAAATTGCATTACACAGCCTCTGGTATCATCACACTTATGGGTGGCCGCCTCGTACACAGGTTGAGAGAAGAACAGAGGCTGTGTAATGCAATTTTGACCTCCTGATGATGAGCACATGTGCTCGAAATACGTAGAGGCTACGAAATAAACTTACTGCAAAACAAAAATTTTAAGCATCATTTTGGTTAATTACTAAGATAAATGCTAAATCAGGTTCAGAAGTAGACTATTTACTCATTTCTAAAAGGTATGTAAGTAAGCTTCTACATACCTCAAGAATATGTCACACACAACACGGGTTTATCTAATTTATTCACGAATATTTGTTTTGGCTCCAATTGAGAAAAATCATCAGGCCTTTTATAAAGGCTAATATAGAAAAAAATTACATTTCTGACGTTTAATAGCGTTTTGTAATCTTTGTCTATATTCTACACAAAATTCATTAACTATGCCCTGATGTACCCCGGCGTTTCGCCATTTGTACAAAAGCTTTCCGACTCGCCAGCACCTAAGTTTTCTCCTGTCGATCTTCCACTTTTCTATCGTAAAAATTATTTTCAGCAGTACAAAAGGCACAACTGCTTTATCTGCCTGCATATTATCCACTGATGTTTGCTGGTGTAAATATATGTAGTATGGGAAAGAATACACCATGGACCTTCTGACGGCTGATACATCTGCTATCTTCTACACCAGATTTATTGGAAGATAGATACGAGTATATCGACAATTTTATCAAATATTTTTTGATTCATTTGTTTTTATGAACATACAGCCAGAACAAATCTTCCGATTTACTGAAATGCGTATCGGCTGATATTTTCACCTGCTGTGGAAAAACTGGTAACACAGGGAAGTACCATCGGCCGACACTGACCGTAGCATTAACACATCCTGTAGAAGACTTGCTCGGAGTGAAAGCTGAGTGAGAGCAATGACAACTAGCTTTTTTCTATCGGTGTATTCAGCAATATATGCAAGTATCAACGTAAGAAAATGTGGACACACACACTTATCTACATGTAACAACTGGTAACAGATTTATGAACTCTCCACAGATAACCTGTTCTTTATACTGTATCCGGGTGTACTTAATATGGGAGATTTATAGCAGCCGGTTCAATAGCGATACGCGTTACATTATCCCCACGATGTGAATTTCCACGGCCCGTAACAAGTATACACGTGTATGAAGATGTCATCCATTTTAATAGTATTATAAAATCTGAATTCTTGTAGTTTTTTTCGCGCGTAACTTAATTCTACACGAATGCTTACACTTTAAAACCAAAGTTCGTTTTAGAGCTTATCAACAGAATGAGAAGACACCAGGCCATAAAAAATTTGCAGCCAACTCCCTTGTATCGTCAATCCTTGAAATCCTGAAGCCTTACTGCACACAGTTTAGTAATAATGTCAGTTCATACAGATACTCTGTTACAATTATGAGAACGAACAACGCAGTGTAGCTATGGAGCCACCTAGCGAAAATGTTCGTCACAATTACATGTGTCCCTTCTTTGTTAACTTAAAAAAGAAATGGAAATTCTCTACACAACAAGTCGTAGAACCATAGGCGTAACTTGGTTCATAATATCCGGGGAGTGGAGTGGAGAGTCAAATTCGACGATGGGTATTATTAAATTTAATTTACAAAGGAGTCAAGTTAGAATGATAGGGAAGATTAGTTTTAACGCAGGTCTTTCTGTCCTTAAACCACCCACGTGATCGTTTCTATTTTTATTTGCCCCTCTTCAACTCAGTAGCACAGAAATTATTCTTAGGTAGAAAATATATTGGAGCAGCATCCCCCCCGCTCTGCACCAAGTCACGCTTATGCGTAGAACTGTCCCATTCTTCACACATTGACCTTTCATTCTTTTACTTACACTGAACCAAAATATCCAAGCTAGTGATGACAAAATTTAATTTTTCATAACACATTAATTAAGGTTTAAAACAATGGAAACACCGATGTACCTTTAAGAGAAAAAAAAATTCTATGTCAACTGCAGGTACAATATTCCACTGTCTGTGAAAACACGATAGTTCAAAATACACACTTGGATAAATTAAAAATGGAAGTATTAATGCAAAATCAAATGTTACACGTAAATGAACAGATAATATATTAGTACTCGCCAGCATCATAAAAATAATTTGAACTGTCTCAACATACTTGTTCCATTTCATACACGACTGCGTACAATAGAAACAATAATCGGAATATAATAATCCTAATTTTGTCAGATTCCAAAGTCACGCATTGTTACTCTAGCAATGTTCAAAACCAACTAGTGGAATGGTTGCCTTTCGCAATTTATATCAATAGGTATATTCTCGGAATTAATTACACGATTAAAATACGGTAAATATCTTCTTCACCCAAGTGAATTACGTACGACTGCACAGAATTTGAATATCATGTTTTCAAATATTTTATTGTGTGCATTTATACAGGATATTCTAACACGTAATGTGTTCGCTCTTCTCTTTTAAATTATCCCGAAACCCACCCGTAACATTAAGTGGTAACAGCGCATAGTGTGTTTCGGTTCCATCTAGAGCTTCTGGTTTAATCAGTTTAGTTCCGACAGTTATTTAGCGAATAACACTAGAACTGCGGACAGACAAGTTTCCAAAACTGTTGTACATTCGAACAAAAACTAGCATGTGTGCCGATAAAACATTTCATGAAAATACTTTACTTTCCTGAGTTCTTACAATCATTTGTAATAATTTTTACCCATTTGTAATAATGTTGTCCCTGAATAACGCAGTTCAATACTTACGCTCATCAATACAAGTTTTAAGTAATGACAAAATTACAACGTGATGAAATTAGAAACTTTCGGGGCTACCAGCAAATCCACCAAACTTAATCAAAATTGTAACCTGGTTCATATTTAAAAGACATTTTCGCCACATAGTAGGACATACTAATATTTTATTTGGCCCATAACTTTGTTTATAATTTGCCTACATGAATTGTTCAAATGAGACATCCTCGTTTTGTTGAAATGCTAAAATTATAACATAAATATAAATTATACAGAAGAATAAAAAACCACTAGATCTGCAGCCCGGACACTACTCCAGCCTAACCGCACCTAACCTCCAACATACAACAAACTAAGAACGAAATGACCAATTTGGTAATCAACATCACATTCGCGAGGTCCTGATGATGGGCACAGTAATGCCCGAAACATGTTGAGCCTATAAGAAGTACAATAAAATAATAAGTGGCATCTAGTTGGTTTTTTGTTCTTCAGTTATCACAACGATGCACGGTCCAATAAACATCGTATATGATATAGTCGTACACAACTTTACATTTATTATATTATATAGGTTATAATTCAGCTACATGTTTCGGCCTAATTACAAGGCCACCTTCAGGTTGATCTTTCACCACACCACACCTACTGAAAGATCAGTCTGAAGAAGGCCTTGTAATTAGGCCGAAACATTTAGCCGAATCATAACCTATATAATCTAATAAATATAAAGTTGTGTACGACTATATCATATATATATATGTATATATATATAATAATTTTTGCCTACATGTGCTTACAACTATGGTAAAATAACATCCACATTTCCACTTATTTTTCCAGAGGAATAAAAATGTGCAATTTGTTGCTGGATATGTAAATCAAAATGAAAAAACTAAACACACAATCAGACAACACAAATGTGCTACATGTATAAGTAAAATATATTTATAGTACCCAGCTGGGAACGAGTACAACTTCACCACTTTACAGTTCACAGCTTTATGAAAAATATGCCGACCATAAACATGAAAATTTTGACCTGTTCAAAAACATTATTCCACTTATTTCTATGTAAATAAGTTGCGTGATTTTGCTATAGATCTGTTGCACGCTTCACACCACGCTCTTCTGTATATGGTTAGCTTAGCAAAATGGAACATTCTCGCTTAAAATATTTATGTAGCTCGATCACTTCAAATACTCAGTTACTGTTATTTACACGATACTTCTGTAACAACTATCTGAACTTAAATCTGCTCATATAAATTTCGACGTAAAAAGGGAAGAACGAAATAACATTCTACCTTCTTTACACTGCAATCGAAACTGATCATAACAGAATTGGACTAAATAATTTAAAACGTGGACCTATATTGCTAATTTTAAATATCCTGCTACACATGCTTCTGCAGTATAGAAACAGTAGAAGGACACATGAAAAAACTGTCGCATTTCGAAAAAATGCTGCCAATTTCTAATAAATTTCTTCTGCAAAACCTAGGCCTTTATTTGGCACGTTCAAATAATTCAAAACAGATAACATACTTAAAAATATTTTGTGAGCCTCCGTATTGCGTGTAAGTCAATAATAATAATAATAATAATAATAATCGAACTAAAATGGAGTAGGGCCACTTGTTGACCCCTTCCGGTCACCCACATCTAGAAGTCTCTTTAAAGTTGTCCCCTGGTTTCTTCTTTCATTTGGTCTGTAGTTTTTCGTTATTCTTGGTAAATTATTACGGGACTTCTTCTTTTTTTCTTAGCCCTATATCATTCCAAACTGCATATTTAAATCGCATTATCTTTACCGACTCACCTTTTGGGAATAATCCTTACGGTTTCTTCTTGTGAGACTGGCCAGTAGCTACAATTTCCCCTGAGTGGGATAAACACCCATAGCAGAGTACGTCCAGTGGTAGGATTGCTAACTTTAGCCTCTGGACAGGCATGTTTTGGATGGATTTTCCTCCATTCCTGATGAAAACGGTTCTATCGCTCTGACTCGAAAGTTATTACCTCGTTTGTAGAAAGAGTGTGAACCACGAGAAGGTGAGGAAGACGGTAGGAGAGGCCATAATATTATGCATAACTACTCTTTATAATCCCAACAACATACACCGTACTTTCTATTATTGAAACGTCCATTAATTTTTTCAGCCATACAGAAAACGACCAATATTGCTAAAATCGATTAAGAATGATAAAGGCGTTTTGACGGGACAATTCAAACAAGCGCACCATAATAGATATCGTGAACTGATTTCCTTATACCCAATGAAATCTCTGTTAAATTAAATAAGCCCGCAGATTTCTCTATAGACCTACATTATTAAATAGTGTAACCTCCTGCTACGTTACACTATTCCAATAACCGCAGATAAAAATAAATGTTTATTGCACGCAAACAAATTTTCGACATATGTATGTAAGAATCACACATATGTGAGTTTAAAAATACCACTACATTCGACAATTCTAATACCGACAAAACAATAATACGTCTCCATATTTACGCTATTACAGACGTTGCCAGAGTTAAACATTGCGTTCAGGATCACGAAATTCTTCAGCTTCTGCATTACAGTTCCAGAATCAACAAAACAATAGAGCTTAAAACGAATAAAATAATTTCCATTTATTTTTCTACAAAAGTAAAATCACTGTCAAAAATCAGAAGGCAAAAATACAATAAAATGCTATATTTATGAATCACTCAGTCCTGCACATCTTTTGATAAAACGCTCGACCTCACTACTTTTACATACAAAATTCTACATAGTTTACATGAAACTTGAGAGATAGGAGTAAATGTGTATCCTTTATTTTATGTAACTCTTTACCACACACAGCAACGCTGCAAAAAAAATATATTTTTGAAGCAGTTCTGCGCTTTGTCGATTTCTTATATCAAATAATATTAATTTTATTGTAAAGGTTAATTCAATTAGGTAAAGATTCACTATTGCAGAACATCTTCACAAGCACCGAATATTCTATTTTCCAAATTTACGCACACTACACTTAATACTAAAATAAACTTTACGTAAAATAAAATATTTGCTCAAAACCACACATTTCTTCACCACTACTTCCAACTATGTCATAAATATCTTACAATCAAATCCACATTCCGTCACTTTTCATATTCAACGCACAGACGTATTAGGAACATAAAATTTGTACCGAAATTCAGACTTTATGCATGCTTGCTTAAGTCGAAAAATTTGAAAAGTAATCATATGTGTATTTGAGACAAAAAATAATGCATCGTATACGATAAGGATATGTTTTGATTACATTACGAGCTACTTCAGCTTCTTAGCTTCTAGTAGTCTATAATAAAAATATAAGGGGCGAAATCAAAGAATTTCTTGTGTCACGAACAGATATAAAATTTTTATTGTTAAACTCCACTTCCACTGAATTAACCACAGAGTTATAAGTCTCTCAGCTATGCAATTTATTTCACGCCATTTTTGGGGGCTGGTAGGAGGGAGGGTGGGAGGGATTGTTGGACCTGCGCCTTCATGAAAGTGGTCCAATGGACAGCACCGTGAGCCAGGAAAATCCACATTCTTACAACTTGTTTCTTGAACACAGTGTTTAATGTTATCCTCTCATCTGCACCTAGATCATAGATATGCAAAGTGACCTCTTCCCAGAAAACTTCCGACTGAAGCTTTATATGCATTTCTCACTTATACCATGTGTGTACTCTCCATTAAATAAGGGCTTTTATACTAAATGTTGACTGGGAAGAGTATGTGTGATATAAAACAAAAATCCATGTTCTGTGTTATCTAGAGTGTGTATAAAATATTGTGAAGCGATTATTCTCTGTAAAATATGTATTTTGGTTTATAAGGATTAGGGGTGGGGAACGGGCATTTCGGAGGTCATAATGTTCTAAGGAAGAAATGCCTGGTGGCTCATTGCCTGGATCACAAATATGCAGACAAATGATCAGCATATTAAAAGAATATTTACACTTACTGATCCGATAAATACTTCAAAATATATTTCTAGAAAGAGTATTAATTTACTCAAAAATCGAGTAATCTGAAGCTACATAATAAGAAGTAGCTTGAGAATAGTTTAAAAATTTTTATTAAATTAATACTCTTTGTATAAATATATTTTGAAGTATTTATCAGATCAGTAAGTGTAAATATTCTTTCAATATGCTGATCATTTGTCTGTATATTGGTGATCAGCATATTAAAAGAATATTTTCACTTACTGATCTGATACTTCAAAAATATATTTCTACAAAGAGTATTAATTTAATAAAAATATTATTATAAAATTTAATAAAAATTAATGAAATAAAATAGTTAATTTCAACATTTCTTGAAAGAAATAAAAAATGCATTTTATAGTTACGTGCTAACAGTGCGTCTTCTTCAAACCATTACTTCATGCACGCAGTCACATCAGTAGGTCCATCTACATGCCTCATTCTAAGTAGGCTTAATTCTTCATTATAAATTTCAAATGACTTATTTAGCGTTACGTATGTCTGTCTGTCTCAATGACAGGAAAAATGACACAATTTTTAAAAGCGCTCATGGTTTTATCACTTCCAACGGGCAGAATGGGACCAAAATGGCTGAAGACTGATGAAAAAAAATAATTAAAGAGTGAAAATGTAATTACACTTTCACTGCACTAATAAGTCATTTATATTCCCACGTCACCAGCAACTAGGAAATATAGAAAATTTCAGATAAAACCTACACGCCCTGATTAAATTAATGGTCAATGTTTGTGCGATTCTGCCAGTCATGCAGCTGTATTGTGACCAAGAAAAAGCAACTGGAATTATTATCGTGTTTTATACCTACTAAAAAAACTTATTTATTAAATATGTATCACCTAAATGACCTCCGTATTTCCCATTCTTACTGACTTTAGAAAATGTGTTGAACAATCATGACCAAATTACGCTCACGTTTCGTCAATTTGTAGAATTACACTGAAAAGAGAAAAATGTAAACTAAACGGTATTTTAACTATAAATACAATGAAAACGGGTGAATTAAACTACATTAAATGCAAGTGAGTAAAATTAATGTACTTTATGGGAAAATAAATATTAAATTTTCTGTGTCGGTAATAAGTACTAGCGCGCATTGCGTATGATAAAAGTAGTACGTATCGATATTTTATGTGTAGCTTAGTTATGTGCATTCAAAACATACTGTTTGTGATGTTCACAATTCGATATATGTCGATTATTTCTTAGAATGTAATGTACATGCCAAAAACCGATCGGTAAAAAAGTCAGAAGACAGAACTTTAACAATCACAACAATAGTATTCCCCTACTATAGATACACCTGGTTGTTGTTACTTACGTAATAGAATTAAACTTCGAACAATGGAATAAGGTAACTGTATTTACCTCAATTTGTTTGTAATTCTTATTTTCCTACATTAACTTCATTCTTTTACCTTCACTGAAAAGTGCAATAAAAATATTTATTTGGTACAAGATGCGTTATTTAATTTTCAAAAGGACTTACTACACTCCTGGTGCCATAATTCAATTCCAATCAAAAAGTAAGAAAAAATATCAAACCCCTAATTTCACATGCCGAACCAAACCGTAAGAAGGATTTTGATTTGCCAGCTGAAATGTGTACAGAAACATTACTTGAATCACTGTTGTCTGACGGACGGTTGGCTCCATTAAAGTTGACCCATTTTCAATCATCGAGACAAGCAACTTCCATTAGTCACCTGCTCACCAATTTCTCTTCCCTCCCTCGGTCAGCGCGGCTACCAAATTAACCCTTTGACGACGTTTAAACGCATTAATCTTTAAGCACCCCTAATTAAGTCTATATAGACATTTCAGCAAACCCCTCTATCCTTGTCAAGCTGTGCACAGCACCACAAAATATCTGTATGTTTTCCTGCATGAATATGGAATGCAATCCGATGTTTGGGGGGACGCGGGAGACATGTGCAGGAGAAGAAAATTGGTGTTTTATTTATACCAGTTACTTAGGTTTCGTGTGTACAGCCACTGTGATACAGATAAATATGAGTGTGGAACAACACGAAGACTGAAGTACCCGGAGAAAAGCCTGGCCTAGAACCACTTTGTCCACCAACAATTGCCTGAGATCGAACACAGGCCTTCGTGATACAGCAATATGTGAAATCTTTGTCTTCAAATCAGTGAACCATCCAAAATTTTCACAAAACTTTCCACAAAAAATGTTCCCATTTCGTGGATGTGGTCACAGCGGGTCACGATTTCGAAATCTATTTTCTTTTTCATTTGCTGTGTTGGACATACAAAATATTTCTTAAATGTATTATCGTTTCACAGTTATTTCTGAAACTCAAAAGGCCAGAAAAGTAATCTGTGAAGGCTGAAGACATCAAATTATTACATAGTGTCTTAGAATTTATACTTCTGAATTAAAACTTTCTTCGGTCATAAATACTCGAATGTAGCAACGTAATATTACTAGAATGAAGGCAGCATGTTCACAAACGTGTACATAATCACCCGTTACTTTAAAACCACTTTCAATAGGATTAGGCGTCTGTGATTACGCTTCTCTGACGGAAAAGTCGAAGGCTCTTTCGGTCAGATCTTCCCGATCCACAAGGCACAAGATCCCTTCACTGAACAACTAGCTAGAGCAGCAGTTTTGAAGCAAAATTTTCCTGTGGCAGTAATAAAATTAGATAAAATTTATGCGGTCACATAACTTAGTATGTAACAATTTTCACCGGGATAATCCTGTAAATGAAGTTGGCATTACTTTAAAATTTTAAGCAAAGCCTGACAAAAACTTAAACATCTCATGCACGATATCAGGCTTGCATTGCTTGACCCGTTAGGGTGGGACCGATAGGCTGCCCTGAAACGTCAATAACTACTGACCAGCGCTGCGTAAACATACTGGAAGTGCCAAGACGTGCTATTGCCCTAATCTACAGCAGCTTGCTGAAAGGTAACATGCTCACTGGAAGTTCTTCCGCAGCTAACGAAAGATTCAGACAACAATAAAACAAGCACAAATTTGAGGGCGAAATTTTGTTCCCAATAGCAAAGACAAACAGCAACGAGCGGCAAATAGTCAATTAATTTGCAAGGTAACTTCTCATCTTAAGATTGGAAAGGGTTTTCAAAACCTTACTTATTCACGAAAATGGCTGATGGCCTATCGTAAGGTTTTCTTGCCAGAATGTATTCATTGTAGCTCTCCCATGTGTGCTGCATGCCTGCCCATCCCACAATTATTTTCCTTTAATATTCGGTTAAGAATAAAAAGTACGACTCTCTGCACACGTCGATACACAATATTCTTGTTTCTGTGTGTTATTTAACGACGCTCTCAATAGCTAAGATCATATAGCATTACTCATACGCATGACTTAATGACTACGGAGCGGAAATGCAGTGGTATTCTGATGGGAATATTGCAGTATTCGGAGAAAGGTCTGCCCTCTATCAGAAATTCCACTCGGAGTGGCCTCGAATTTAACTCTGGTGTCGGCCTGAGCCATAGCATGGCCAGCAATATTCCCTGTTCTCCTGTTGCTACTCTCATCCTACCTCCGACTATTCTCCTCGGAACCCGGTTTTCCAGCATCTTACCTACATTAGATTCTCGTAGGGTACGACATGAAGTGTCACACAGGTTCCTCTAAATAAAATCCAACACATCATCTGCCACGAGAAACTAGAGACAAGGAGTCCCAGTGCTCGATCGCCCTGTGTGCAGTTTCTTAGGCTGTTATAATAATCAGCTCGTAGGCGCAATATATTTCGGCTTATGGTTCAGAGAGGGTGTCATGATAATTCCTGTGGTCAGATATATATTTCCCACCTCCAGCAGTTAGGAGCAGATATAGTTTAATGGCGAACATGCCGTTGTGCCTATAGAAATATAAAACAAAGGCATTTTTTCGTCAAAAATAAATGTTCGTGCTTGACGCAAAAAAGACGGTTCTTTTATATAAGAACTGACGGCTTGAAAATGGAGGGAGCAAGTTCCTTCGAAACATCGGTAATTGCTTGCAAAACGGCACTGCATTATATCCCAAACAACAGATAAAAACAGCTTTGATAATCTAGAAACTCAAACGGTAGGTAGCTTACGTTTTTAAAATCGTTTCTTTAAATTTAAAGATTCTTTTTTAATAACAGAGCGTTTAGAGCAAACTCGTAACGCCTTCGTTCCTATCTCTTGTAATCCTGGCCCCACAATTATTACTATTGTTAACGTCGGTTTACTACATTTTGAATTAAATTCATTTTTGCGAAAAACCTATTACGTAGAGATTCCATCTACGGCTAAGTTAAATTGCTCGGGTATAATTTCAAAGTTCCGCTACGTCTTCATGTTTGTAACTGTCTACTTACAAAGACGAATATGCTACATTTATGATACACGTGGTACTTCAGTACCAAACATGTCCAAAGAATCAACAGTCAACAACAGCTATAAAACTACACGCAATTCCGTCACACTCTGATTTAAAATTCTCCAAAACACCATTAAAATAAAAGTTTCTTAAATATATTTCGAAAATAAAATAACATGCATCACATCAGAACTCTTTGTTCAGCAGTGTTAGTGCATTCACCAAGTTGTTACTACTGACTATGGTATTATGGCTTTGGGGTAGCCTCCATAACTCTCGTAAGGAATTTCGTGAAAATCGGTCAATCTTTCAAAGTCTGAAGAGGAGACATACAAACGCTATGATCTCAAACTTCCGTCAGTAGCAGAAAAAAAGTAAGTTAATAGTAAATCTAAAAACCTCAAAACAGGTAACACTGCTTAGACTCATGTAACTTCAGCTACGTTATTATTTTACTCAAAATACTAAATGGTACTGAAGGCTACTCAGGAGTAAGTCTTTGGCCTTGAAAGCTTGGTTAGGGTTCGTCTATCTCCTAGCGTAGCTTGTAGAGAAAACATAGATCACGTCAAGGACATGTCTGTAACTTGACACTGTTTAACACCATACGTTAGTTGTCCAGTTAAAACTAGCCTAATGTCAAAATCACGCACGCGTCTAACCAGGTGGAACACAACAGAAAATTCTGTCTCCCATAGTAGAATTAACTCGCGCGTACACTGCACAGAATGCACTTCAGTCTAATTAATTTTTAATTGGTGTACACTTTTTATGGTCATAAATATCTAAAGGTCTGAATTCCCCGCGCGAAACCACTACAAAGATCGTACTCATACTCGGTAATTACCAACAACAGTTGTTATCATTACACGTATAACCCTAAAACCCCTTTTGAATGTAAGCAATACAAACTCTCGTGTTGTGTTATTCTATGTTTGTTTATAACTATGTACTATAAATAAATATAAATTGTATTGTTTCCTTTTATGTGGTTGCTTAACGCTGCAGTATGGAGTTTAGCTACGTTATACATAAAATTACATTTCCTGCTTCATATAGAACGCATTCTACATCCACTCTACAGACTAGTCGGTTAACGTAGTGTATGGATATACTCATGTGAAACACACTAATACACTGCGTGGGTCGCAGTATCTCTCTGTTCAAGCAGGTGAAATATATTCCGACCACTGGGCTTTTAGGATATTCCTTCCATTACCGACTGCAAGTGATGTCTTTATGAGATAGTACGTATTGTTTCTGCTTTGAACATTACTTGCTGGATACGAATCGAACCCGGATCTTTTGAATGATAATGTTAGGGTTTGTCGTGTCCATGTTAATTACATGGTACAGACTCATAGGCGGTGCAGTCCTTGGATGGTTGTTCACTTTAACAGATTGATAAACTCATTAGAACATGAAAGTAATCACTGGATGCGAAATCGTGCCAGTTCCAGCCACCTCCCAACGCCAATTAATTTACCTGAAGTATGTCTTACTGTTATCCTCAAAATTTCTTCACTGTTTCCGAAAAGATATTCCTTCTAAAATTATTTATGCATACCGCATTTTTCCTCTCCATATTTCCAGGCTGTCATAGACTCCCACATTCGATAAGCTTAGCAGTAACAAGTAACCTACAAAAAAAAGTAAGTTTCACATTACGGGACACCTTATATTCCCGTCTTCCCTCTTCGGCCTGGGTCCAAATATTTTCAGATATTTTTTCAAATGTTGGTGATTTATGGTCTACATTGAAAGTAAAACACCCGCTTTCACTGCTACACATAACAAATTGCAAAACTGTGGTTTTATTATTACAAAGCAAACTTCAAACAACCGAAACATACCCATCCTAACGTCGAAACTGTTTTAAAATACAAGATTCTCTACTCAACTTTCCCAGCTCGTCGCGGGATGAAATAAATTCTGCAGTCAAATAGCTAAATAACCAAACTCACCGCCATTACTGTGCTTCTGTAGGGCACATAAAATTCTTCCGCTCTGTCAAGCTGTTAGTTCCACAAACACATATTGTATATCTATCACCCAATCCTCCATTTGTTCTGTGCATTCATTATCACCATTCACCACCACAAAAAGCCACTCTTCTAAGTACATCTATCGCACAAATTCATAAAACTTAACGCGACACCTGCAATACTACACTGAATCATGCCATCACTCATAGCAACAACCACCCCGATGAGTCAAGCAACTGCAGCCAAGGTCAGCCAATAAAAATGCAAGCTTCACAATCCTCCTTCTCCCCTCAGCTTAGTTGCCTTTCACCTAAGATGCCTTCATCAACGTTTCGCCAAACAGCGACGAATGTTAGATAGAAAATACGGCGAGTGGGTACGGCGTTTTAGCCTGTTTCGTAACGTTTGTTATTCACGTTCTGCCGGTAGCAAGCGGTAGCACAGCTCCACATAGCAACACGAGGTAAAAAGAACCGTCAAATATGGAAGAAGTCAAATGGACCTACTTTAATGTACCCCACAGAGCGCAGTTCTGTGGAGATTAATAGTCGCTCAGCAAGTCAAAAATTTCCCATGTTGTATTAACACAAAATTTGATTGTCGTGTTAATAAGAGCCCGTTTCTAGTCCCTAAAAATTTCCTTAACATCTGCTCTGATATTATCCAAAATAAATAAAAAAACGACCGTCGAACTAAACAAAATTTTTATAATACCATTATACCTACAAGTTTCGACTTCGCGAGGTCATTCTCAGGTTTTCGCTAGAACATTTTAAAAAAAGAATATACAGATTCCATTTGCTGGAAATGATATTTCATTTCTTACACAATATTGTCGCAACTTCTACTGTTCTTTTTTATACATTCAGTAAATTTTTAAATTGATGAAAGATAAAAAGTATAATACTGTTGAAATTAGAGGTGTCGGGGGTCAGCGAGGTCTGCGGGGTAGTCGATGTCTCATTCTACGGTATGCTGGACACCGTGTGGTTTTGTCATGCTCAGATGGTGGAGTACTGAGATGAAGTTCAAGCTGCGTTGTGAATAAGACGTACCACGGCTGAATTGATTTATGACATACACAAATTGCGACTTTTCCTTCGCTACTTTTTTCAAATTCTGTCACCCTGCAGTTGCTCAAAGTGTCAAAATTTTTCTCACCGTTTATTGATCACAGTGTTCTCAAAACCAATCACTGGTTCCTGCTCTGAGACAACCTAATTCAATCATAGTAATTTAACAGGCACCGTAACTATACTGAAGTAAACATTATGTCAGTGAGACAGCTCTTTCCACGTAGTATTCCCGTCTTTCCCTTCTAATTATCTATCCATTCTATACATCATCTGTGAACGTATGATGGCGCAATAGTTTTACCAGAGGTCGCAGTGCAACAATACACATACCCTCTTCTCCAAAAAATAAAAGAGGAATAAAGCACTAATTACAGATATTTTGGTTATGCACCTTTCTTAGCTCTTCGTCCTTCAAACGTTCTGTATACCAATCTCTTCCTAACCATCACTAATCTTATAACTGATTTTAAAATTTAACCCCGTTTATCATGTGATTAAAATAAAATAGTCTAAAAACACGACGTTTCGGTGTGTGGAACTGTTTTGTTCCTCAGGTAAGAAAGGAGGAACAGTTCTGTTCTCTCGTGTAATAACAAAATTATTTTATGTTATGTGCCAAACTGAGTAGTTTTCTTGTCCTGTGCTTTACCCGATGACAGAAACAAAACAAGGCTTCGAAACGCCGTGTTATAGATTTCTTTATTCTAACCAGATAATGGGCAAAGTCCAAAGTAATAAAAACTATTATCATTATATTTCATTATACTACACTATTTTCATTAAATATCACAATACTTTCGCAAACCATATCCCTCGTGCAGAATCAGAAACCAAAGTTCATAACCAGTTTATATTCACAACGGGCACTACGAACTACGAACTTTGGTTTATCCTTTCAAGTTTCGATTTCTTTTACAGTAACAGTGAAATAACAAACTAATTACCCAGTTCGCAGCAAACACATTCCACATCCAGTTTAAAGAAGAGCCGGATAAATTATAGACAAAAAAAATATGTACCTGGTATATGCACTGGATGGGAAAACTGCTCTTTTAAATTCTAAAGGACTGTACGGTGAAGGCTTAGTAATGTAAAATTCTTAGTTTAATATGATGAAATATGAACAATTCCATTAAGCTCTTAGATTACCAGCCTATTATCTTAAAGTTTGTTCAATGCTTTCTCCGACTTTGAAGTTTTCTGACTAATACCTTACGTCTGTTCCACTAACAGAGATATTAGCGTTGTTCCCGAATGCCCTACTGTATCTGTCACTACCAGACACACAAATTGTAAGTTTTAACTCACCAAGTTATAAAGGTGGTTTTATTTGATAAATTTATCATGACATTAACCTAAGCATAGACACTGAAATTATTTCGTGTGTTTCTTTAATCCGAATTTACTATAAGACGATTGACGAATAATTTTAAATTTGGACATCTTGTTGTTTCTAATTAATAATTATGTAATTATTCGTCGACGTAACTAAGTATATATGTGTTTTATTGCTGCAGCATGTTTCGAGGTTCACAGGTCATCATCAGGCTAAAATGCATTTGTGTACAAGGCATAAAAGAGATATATAAATTGCTTTTTAGAATCGAGATATCACTTTTTATGTTTTTCTTACTTACTTACTCCAGGGTGCAGAGTCCTTCTTGAGAAGCTAACTGGTTTCCAGCTAGTCAAGAAATTCCCCGCATTTCACGCACTCACAACCGTCCGCCAATCCAGTCCATATACCCATATTCCACCTCCTGGAGATCAATCTTAATATTATCCACCCATCTACGCCTAGGGCTCCCCAGTGGTCTTTTCCCTCCGGCTTCCCCACCGAGACCCTATACACCCCCCCTCTCCTCACCCATACACGCCACATGCCCAGCCCATCTCATTCTTCTCGATTTTATCACCCGCACAATATTGGGTGAGGAGTACAGATCATTTATCGCCTCGTTATGCAATTTCCTCCAATCCCCCGTTACCTCGTCCCTCCTAGGTCCAAATATTTTCCTCAACACCATGTTCTCAAACAACCTCAGCTTATGTTTTTTATATTGCAATAAAAACATGGCTTGAATAGATAATCTATTAGATAATGTATTATTTTAACCCATATTTGTAAAGAAACATGAAAAACATTAAAACTGATATCTCATCTCTAAAAGCAATTTATGTACCGTGTTTATGTCTTATACACCTATGAATTTTAACTTGATAGTTACTTGTGAAGGTCTAAATAGGTTGCAGGAATTAAATGCATATATACTTAGTTGTGTTGACGGAAGTTTACGTAATTATAAGTGATTGATGAATGGGTGAACGCTATTTGTATAAGGCGAAATATCGCATCTGCGTGTTGGCTATTAACGCGATTTCAACGACTAGGGTAGCGATATAATTTTGGGTAGAGACCAAATTTCTTCTTATCTGATCCTATTTTTATTACGCGATTTTCTTTAACGTGAAGTCTCACTAGTACGCAAATATCGTGTTATAGTAGAAAAAACTGTATTAATATTCTTTCCTGACACACAATTTGGTTTTGTTCGCTGTTCCTGCATGCAAAGGTACAGTAGTTACTAAGAATTTACTCTGTTCTGTGGACGCAATTGCGCGGTATAGACTTCAGGCGGTCCACACAGTTCTTGGTGACATTATCACGACCTTTTTATTTAGATACACATCGGCCTGCGTGAATTAGCTCTGTAGCTGCAATACCGCACAAACCAAACATCAATTATCAGTTTCAGTAACAGTTACACGGCCTCTTTGGTAGTGTGAGAAACAACCAGGTTAAATGCAAACAATACAGGTAACAAAGTGAATTGGCAACTTGATGCAACTAGATAATTTTATTGATGTATTCTTAGCTCGACATGTTTCGGGTACATACGCCCATCTTCAGGAGCATTAGATGTTGAGTTGCAGCATATGGTTTTCTGCACCGAGTTTTTGGATAGGTGGTGGTCTTGAGAGCCGCTGAGTAGGTCGTGCGTACGGTGTGTCGCACGGTACCATCCGCACCGTTGTCACGACCTACACAGCGGCTCTCAAGACCACCACCTATCCAAAAACTCGGTGCATAAAACCATATGCTGCAACTCAACATCTAATGCTCCTGATGATGGACGTATGTACCCGAAACATGTCGAGCTAAGAATACATCAATAAAGTTACCTAGTTGCATCAAGCTGGCATTTCACTTTATTTCATGAGGAAGATGCACAGTCAAACAACCCTCAAACACAGGTAATATACTACAACGTAATACTGAGGCGCGTTCGTGTGACGATTGTTACCGTGGAAAAACGATGATTTTAAATATTATAAGTGACAGTCTTCATTCTTTTCTTAGTTATAAAGAATGCAAATCGCATCTTTTCCGCGCTGTATTAAATTTCCGTCCGCAATCTGTCTGGCTCTATCATATTTCTCCACATCATCTATCAAACGGTACATTTTTCGGAAAAAAATTGTTGAAAATAAAATTTGTCTTTTGATTTACTCTACATCATTTGCTTGTAACATTTCTCATTCTAATAATAATTTTGCAAGATTTTATTGAAAGCTCGTAGATATCTTGTATAGTTCACTTTATACTTGTAATATTTAATCAAACTTGAGTTTTCTGGACAGATTTTTTAAAAACTTTCAAATACCAAATTTCAAGAAAATTCACCAAGTTGGGGTCGAGGTTTTACATGCGGACAGACAGATAGACATTACGAAGGTAATAGTTGCTTTTGGCAATTTTGCGAAGGCGCCTAAAATTTATACCTTATGTAATGGTTCAACAACGTAAAGGAGTGTAAAATAACACAGAATTTCAGTTCTTTCATTATCCTTTTTAACATCTCACTTCGCAGGGATACAATACATAAACGTCAAAATCTAAAAGTTTCAATGTGGGCCAGAGAACGAATAGACACCATGAAGGTGACCTCGTTTACAACCAAAAAAATAACACTCGAATATGCGTCACACAAAACTCATTTGCCGGCCGTTGCCCTGATTCATTACCAGCTATATTTTTACAAAAATTCAGAATATGAAGTCATAATTTCTAGCTTCAAATAGCCTTAATTAAAACTCCTAAAATTTCAATAAAAATAAGGCCCATTTTAAAGAGGCGACGTTCCCCAGCATATATCTTATTAACCTAATTAACGCAATATTAGAAGAGGAAATAGGCTACAGTCCCCAAACTACCGTAAAATAAGAATTCCCTTTGTTATGGCATCCAAACGCAAGATAAATAAACTCCAGCTGCAAAATCAGATTACGTCCTTTCGATATTAGGATTTTTGTAGAGGAAATATTTAATCTGATACAGAAATTAGCCCATTCAAATGCCGAAATCTCGATTAATAAAAAAATCTTTTAACAAAAACAATATTAGACCAAAATTTTTTCAATATCGATAACCAATATTATAGAAAGAAAGGCATCAACGTCTACTACTCCATTTTAACAGAACTTTATCATCAATATGGATGAACTTCAAATGTCCTAACGCAGTACAAAATCACTGTACACTTCAGATGTATAGATGTATTACTATGCTATATGACATAGCCACGCCAATACAAATAAATATAATTCAACATGTCAACAATAAGTCTTATGAAACTGAGCTTCACAAATGAGAAAGAAAATAATAAAAGCACAAATTTATTCTATTCAGGGAGTCTCAGAACCCCAAACCCTCCAACGATATCTCCCGTGAACAAATAAATACAGAGGTGCTGATAAGTTCTTAGCCCGACCAGGAAGCAAACAAGCTAATGTTTCTGTCAGAATGGCGCGAATTTCCTTCGGCGACTTGCCTTGCAGGAAAAGAAAATTGCTGGCAGCTCGCGTCTCTATTTTGTTGAACTCGCGCGCGTCCCTGACATGCTTCAGAGCTTCTTTCCTTCCTGGTCGGGCTAAGGACTTATCAGCACCCCGGTACGTACCTTCCACTCTCACACACTTCTCAGCTTGAGATCTTCGATCTTCTTGGATGTCGGACAGCTGTGGTTGGCAGTTGATTATCGACGTTTCGGAAAACACATCTGTCCCATTTTCGACGGTCAATCGGTTAAAATGCTTACCTACGCCGTGTAACATCCCACAAGAGCGTAAACCTCAACTACTCTGCGGCGAAAGCAATCAATCTCACATCTTATCTTGCCACACACTCAAAAATAAATAGTAATTAGTAAAGAACTCAACCAATGGACCGAATAAAAGGAGGGGTTACAAAGAAAAACAAGAAATCGATTAATTCCTAGGAAAATATTAGTATCATAAGAGAACTATAATGAAGAAATCAAAACAAGCTAAACACAGAGAACAAAAAACAATAATAATGATTCTCCAACCAACGCCACCCCCAAATACTGCACCTTCGCCTAGACAAGAAAAGAAACAGAATTTGTGGGATTGTTCTTAGTTATATTTCCACTTTCTGTTTCCGTTCTTTTCCCAAATTGTCCATCAATGTACACTAGTACATACACCGTACTTGTATTGACGGAAAGCTTTCATATATTGAGCATATGTATGGAAATGTGCAATCAGTATATCACCAGTCTTTTTAACTTCACCACGACGTGAGATTCTGGGCCTTTAAAGTGAAATAAGTGAGTTAAAGACTAATGCACCAGTTCGCGTACATTAACACATAAGGGTTTACATACCACCGACTTTAAACTTTGTTTCTTGCCAGTATAACTCAAAAACAACACATAGCTCCTTAAACCAACATAAATTCTGACATGTAATTCTTGGTTTTCTAATTTAAAGTTTTAGTACATTCCCAGGAACTTTCTTTCTCTCTTTCACGCCTCGAGAAATAAAAAAGGTACTTATCGAATTTATACCAATCACCTAATTTATTTCCCTTTGGCAATATTACAACGTAATCTCTAGCAGGTTTTTTTTATCCGAAACTTTTCTGCTTCAGGAGATCTTTCAACTCTCGCAGTTGCATATTTTCGAAATTTTACAACAAGATAGCAGTTTGCTGTTCTGAAATAATTTGGCCACTGTCTACAATATACAGTTTGTTTTTTTTTTTAATGCAGACTTAATACGCGTACAGAAAAGTTGGGGCGGGAACAAATAAATCGCATTAATAATAACAGAACAGAATGATAAATATGAATTTTCTAGAATATCTGGATATTCAATGGCGTCGACACCGTTAGTAAGTGACCTTCTGACCTTTACTAAAATCATTTTCCGTTACGTAAACTACACAGACAACCACCAAACTCTGATAACTCCTTCAAAATCTTGCTGCAGGCGCGGGTGGCCCATCCTAATCCCCCCTAATTCCAATAAATTGAGTTTCACGCAGCTTTTAGTACAAAAGTGAACTACGTCAACACTCTTATTCCCAGGTCAAAAATATATGAGCATCTGGAAGCCAGAGAAATCTTTTGGTTGATGTTTCTATTACTGACCATGATCCGTGCAGCACGATGATTTTATGATGTTTATTTCAACAACTGCACGATATTTCGATATAAAAATCAATAATATTATAGAGTATGTTATAATAGTTTTGTATCAACATATTGTGCGGTTGTTGGAATAAACACTGTAATATTCTCTTTTTCCTTTGCGTGGGTGCGAACAGATAAAAAAGTCGCCTTACTTCCTGTTGTGCTGTTTGGCTTGAACAAAGGCAGACTGTGCCAAAGATAATAGGGAAAATATCGTCTTTAAAACGAATTTAATTGTTAGGGCTTAATAATTATGCCGACTTTAAATTAGATGTGGTTCTATAATAACATATAGTGTACGTCAGCACAATACCTTTATTATATAAGGTAATACAAGGCTACTAGTACCTGAGTCAAGTGCCTCTGAGGTTGAGGTGGCTATCGACAAGCTAAAAAGTCACAAATCGCCAGGTATTGGTCAAATACCGGCAGAACTGATTAAAGCAGGGGGTAGAGCAATTTGCTTGGAGATTCATAAGCTTATTACTTCTATTTGGAAGAAGGAGAAACTGCCTGAAGAGTGGAAGGAGTCGATCATAGCACCTATTCATAAGAAGGGGAATAAAACAGACTGTAATAATTATAGGTGCATATTAATTTTGCCAACCACTTACAAAATTTTATCCAACGTCCTTTTCTCAAGGTTAATTCCATATGCGAAGGAAATTGTCGGGGATCATCAATGTGGTTTTCGACGCAATAGGTCGACTATTGATCATATATTCTGCATTCGCCAAATACTTGAGAAAAAAATGGGAATACAATGACGAAGTTCATCAGCTCTTTATAGACTTCAAGAAAGCTTATGATTCAGTTAAGAGGGAGGTCTTATATAAGATTCTCATTGAGTTTGGTATCCCTAGAAAACTTGTAAGGTTAATAAAGATGAGTCTGACTGAAACATATAGCAGAGTCTGGGTAGGCAAAAATGTGTCTGACAGGTTCCCTATTAGGAATTGTTTGAAACAAGGAGACGCTCCATCACCAATGCTTTTTAACTTTGTTTTAGAGTAAGCTATTAGGAGGGTTCAGGTAAACCAGGGTGGCTTGAAACTAAATGGTACACATCAGCTTCTGGCTTATACCGTTGATGTTAATATACTGGGAGGAAGCATACATACTCTAAAGGAAAATGCAGAAGCTTTAGTAGCTGCTACTAGGGAGATTGGACGGGAAGTAAGTTCTGATAAAACTAAGTACATGGTCATGTTTCGAGATCAGAATGCAGGACTAATTCAGAGTGTAAGGATTGATAATAGTACCTTCGAGAGGGTGGAAGTGTTTAAATATTTGGGAACAACTTTAACAAATCAAAATTCTATTGTGGAAGAAATTAAGAGCAGATTGAAGTCAGGAAATGCTTGCTATCATTCGGTGCAGAAACTTTTGTCTTCCAAGTTGCTATCCAAAAATTTAAAGATCAAGATATATAGAACTATAATTCTGCCTGTTGTTTTGTATGAGTGTGAAGCTTGATCGCTGACATTGCGGGAGGAAAGGAAGCTGAGGGTGTTTGAGAACATGGTGTTGAGGAGAATATTTGGATCTAGGAGGGACGAGGTAACGGGGGAATGGAAGAGATTGCATAACGAGGAGCTAAATGATTTGTACTCCTCACCCAATATTGTGCGGGTGATAAAATCGAGAAG